>Ga0066860_10000535_pt1 | contig 16768 bp, 13 predicted proteins | sample ETN07SmetaG_FD_65601 | JGI IMG/M metagenome (GOLD analysis project Ga0066860, IMG submission 65601) | Marine microbial and viral communities from oxygen minimum zone, Eastern Pacific Ocean - ETNP2014F14-07SV275 | ecosystem: Environmental > Aquatic > Marine > Oceanic ... | reverse complement strand
CGGGCTCCCGGGCCTCCAACTCGCCGCCGCTGTCGTCGTCGTGCAGCAGTGGCCCGTAGCCCTCTCCCGGCTGGGAATTGGGCGGCGGGGCGCCGGCTTCTTTCATGATGTTCTGGGCGAACATGCTCATGTCACTGTCCACTTCACCCTGCTCGGCGTCCAGCTCCAACTCAGGGCTCTCCTGAAGCAGTTGCTCCAGCATCTCCTGGGTCATGGGCTGGGCCTCGCCCTGTTCGCCGCTGTCGGCCTGCAGTTTGGTCAAAAGCTGGACCATCTCAGGCTTAAAGTCGCCTCGGTAGTCCACCGGGTCGGGAGATTCGTAAGACTCCCCGTCGCCGCCTTCTGAACCTGCGGAGTCCATCCCGGCCTGCAATTGGTCGACCAGAGACTGGAAATCCTCTTCAGAAAAGTCTCCCGGTTCTTCCAGGTCCTGGTCTTCAAACTGGTCGTCTTCTTCCTGCTCGTTGGGTACGCGGGAGATGACCTCGTAGGCCCTCAGAGTTGCCTCTGCAGTATCTTCCACGGTGGCTTCGGCGGTGCGTAACTGATGGAGGATAGTGGAGAGCATCTCTCCGGCCTCCTTGTACTCGATGGCCACGGGCAGGTCTTGGAATTGGTCCAAGCTCATGTGGATCAGTAATTCAACCAGGCCCTGCTGCAACGGCATATCTTCGATACGGGGCCGTTTTTCCAGGGTCTCGTTCTGGACCCGGGACGATGCTTTCCGGATGCCCGGATACTCAACCTTGATCCGGTAGTCCAGACGACAGTCTTCCAGGACCGTGAAGATGTCAAAACCCAAGCGGCTGTTCTCGAACAGGTCCAAGAACCGGCCGATGTCGGTGAATGTCCGCATGCTCCCCATGTCATTGGGGTCTTCGTACATCGGCGACATTTCAACGTCGCCCTCGGCGCCCGAGGTCAGAAGCCGCGCGGCCATCTCATACTGTTCTTTAGCGATTGCCCGCTCCGCATCTTTGCGTTCGATGGCCAGCTTTTCCATCTCATGGCGGCGGTCTTCGAACTGGGTGGCCTCTTTCTCGAATTCGTACATGAAGCTGCCGAACTCCAGGTGCGCCACCTGGTGGGTCGAGACGACCTTGAACCAAGAGAAGTTGTCCTGCTTGTTTGGGTAGTGGTCGACCACCGGTGGCAAGAATATCTTCGTTCCGTCCGTCGACGCCGAGTCCTCGTCCACCCAGCCGATGTTTCGCTGGACCAATTCTCCGGTGTCGAATATCTCTAGACCGGTGCCGGCCAACGCCCGGCAATACAGGCGCAGGATGCCCTTGACGCGCTCAAGTTCCAAGCTGGAAGACAGGGTCTCCAGCATCGACTCAGACGTGTTGGACTCTATCTTGAAGAAGGCGATGCCGCTTTCGGGGTTCTCTTGAAGCAGTTTGGCGCCGTGCTGGAACCAAGTGTCCAACTGGCTGACCGTGATGCGGTTCAGGACGTCGTCCAAGCTCTTCAGGAAGGGCGGAACGGCATCCGGCGTGATCACCACCAATGCGTCGCAGAGGTCCAGTATGTAGCCCTGGGAGCCCTGCGGCACCTTGCTCAGGGCCTGGGTGCCGTCGGACAAGAACCGGGAGGTGTTGCGCAGGCCAACCTTGGCCAGGCGCTCGCCCAGCTTCAGGAAACGTCCGGTCTGGCTCTCGTCCACCAATTGGAGGGCTCTGGGCACCAATTCCAGGCAGGTTTTTACCTCTCGCCAACTGGTGTCGATAAGAGCGCGGGACATGGCCAAGAATGGCTCTCGTTCCCGGCCCATGGCGGGGAGGACGTCGCGTCCTAATTCCAGGCACTCCCCGGCAACGTCGTAAGACTTGTAAGAGAGGGCTTCGATCAACGAAGCGAAGACTTCCACGTCCCAGAAGGGCAGGTTCCGGACCAGGTCCGGGCTGACCTCAAAGAACTTGGCGGCCAGGGTGCTGGACTTCCACGTGCCCTTGTAAAGGCTCCGGCCCAGACCGGCCCAGCGGGGGATGTACTGGGGCCGCAGATTGGGGACTATTGAAACGCTGGACTTGAAGAAAGACACCGCCAACGTGGGCGAGTCTTGGGCCAAGTAGGTGCCGCAGCGAGCCCATTGCATGAACGACGGGAATGACAGGAACTTGCTGACCTCAGGGCTGACGCGGTAATACTCGATGGCCGACTCCCAGGAGCGGACCGTCTGGGTGCCGATGGTCAGTCCCTCTTTAGCCCAGAGACCGATCTCCTCTTCTCCAAAGGACTCTTTTACCGTGTCATTGGCCTCGTGATAGGCCTCAAGCACTGCCGGGGGCAATTTCGCCAGTTCGGCCTCAATATCGGAAATAGGACCACTAGTCAACTTGGCGTTCCTCGCTTTCCAGTCTGTCATCTAGGATATCGATGCAACTCTGGAGGATTCTGGCAGTCGCCCCAAAGACGACATGCTCTTGGTGGACATATGAATAAGAGGTAACCGGCTGCCCATTCTCCCACCGCGTCTCGGTCCGGCGGTTGGCCGGGTCGATCAGCGCGGGGACCGGGAATTCCAGTACCTCGGCAATCTCAATGGCGCTTGGACTGAACTTGTAGGGGTATTCTATGGTGCCGGTAAACACTTGCACCCGGAATCCGCTGCGTGTGACGACTTCGTCCATCTCACCGATCACGGTGACATCGTCCCGCTTGATTCCCATCTCTTCTTCGGTCTCACGGAGAGCTGTATCCAAACCGTCGCGGTCCTCCGGGTCACGGGCGCCGCCGGGAAAGGATATCTCCCCCTTGTGGTGCTCCACCTGCTCAGACCGCTTGTTCAATAGGATACAGTATTCGCCGTCCTTGGGGTAAAGGAGAATCATGACGGCCGAAGCCATCAATCCTTCGCCATCCACCCTTTCCACGACGTGCTTCGCCAATGCCTGTTTTATAAGCTCTGGCGGCGTCTGACTCACGTAGTCCCCTACTCGAAGCCGTTACTCGAAGATCGAGGAAGCCACTTCCTCGAGGCTGCGCTGCAGTTCTGGGTCGTCGGTCAAGGTCCAGACGATGGCCACCTGGGTGGCGCGGCGAGGCGCGATGCCTTCCGACATCAACCGGCCGGCGTAGATCAACAGACGGGTGCTGGCGCCCTCTTGTAGGCCGTGCTCTTCCAGGTTACGGATCTTCTCGCCCAGCTTGGCCAGTGAGTCGGCATGTTCCTTGGAGCAGCCGCTCTCCCGCTGAATGATCTCCGTCTCGATATCAGCCGGGGGATAGTAGAACTCGATGGAGATGAACCGCTGGCGGGTGCTGTGCTTCAGGTCCTTGAGCGCGCTTTGGTATCCGGGGTTGTAGGAGACGCAGAGCAGGAACCGGTCGTCGGCTTCGATGATGGAGCCGGTCTTCTCGATCGGGAGGATGCGCCGGTGGTCGGTGAGAGGGTGGATCAACACCGTGGTGTCTTTCCGGGCTTCCACAACCTCATCCAGGTAGAGGATGGCACCATTTTTGACTGCCCGGGTCATGGGGCCGTCGATCCATCGGGTGCCGTTGGCGTCCAGCAGGTACCGGCCAACCAGGTCGCTGGCGGTAAGGTCTTCGTGGCAGGCGATGGTGACCAAGGGAACGCGAATCTCGCCCTCCTTCAGTTCTTCGGTCTTTCCGCCTTTCTCTTTGATCGTTGCCATGGGACGGCCCAACTGCCAGGCCATGAATTCCACGAACCGGGTCTTGCCACAGCCCGTGGGGCCCTTCAGCAACACCGGGATGTGCTGACGGTAAGCGGCGGTGAACAACTCGATCTCATCACCGATCGGCCGGTAGTAAGGTTCGTCCCTAACCAGGAACTCCTCAATCGCATATTCCTTGTAAGATGCCTGTGGCGCTTCAACCATTATTTTTTTCCGGTCCTTAATTTTTTTCCGCTATACCGCTCTTGTGCTATACAGCGACTCGGCGGTCCCACAACTCTTTGATGGCGCTCTCTAGTCCTGCCATGTCGCCTGAGTTGTCAATGACATAGTCCGATCTTTCGAGCCTCTCGGCCCGGTCCATCTGGGATGATATCCGTTTGCGGGCTTCCTCTTCAGATAGGCCGTTGCGCTGCTTAAGACGCTCTATGACTATCTGCTCCGGGGAATCGGTGACCCACACTTCTTCCACCAAGGAATCCCATCCGGCCTCGAATAATAGGGCCGCCTCCACCACCACCACACCTACTCCTTGGCTGCGTAGGACCTCGACCTTGTCCGCAACCATCCGCGCCATCCGCGGATGCATGATCTGATTCAATTGTTCCAGCTTACTGGGGTCTGAGAAAACTAAAGCGCCCAATTTGCTCCGGTCGATCTCTTTGTCTTCCCGCAGGATCTCATCGCCAAAGGCGGCAACAACCTGCTCCCATGCTTCTGTGTTGGGGGTATAGGCCTCATGGCCCACCTGGTCTGCGCTGATGAGCGAGGCTCCCAGCGCCTCCAAATAACCAGCAGCCGCACTCTTGCCAGTGCCGATGCTACCCGTTAATCCTATTACCAACATCTATCTTCTATCTACTATTTTTTATCTGCCGTGGCCCTTTGGTCTAACGCACGCCGGATACCCAATCTAGATACCTTTAGAACACGCTCCGTTTAGCCTGGGGCACATCGAGGCATTCTAACAACGTGACTGCGGCTGGTCAACTTGAAAAAGGCCGGTTACCCATCAAAATCCAACGCCATTCTTGCAACGGATGAAATCTGTTATGTAAATGCCGTCCTTACGCCGCATTATCCGGGTCCCGGAGCCCGGCCTCAGGTCTTCAGTATTCGTCTATATCCATCCGGCCCCAACGTGTCTGATAGGTGGTCTGCAGGCCGGTAAACAGGGTCCCGTACTCTTCAGTGTCTATTGGACTGGTGGTCATTATCACCGCGTCTTCACGGTTGTCTGAGTAATACGCTTTGCGAATCCCCACCGACTTGAAGCTGTATTTCTGGTACAGGCGGTGGGCGATGAAGTTGGAGACGCGGGCTTCCAGGGTCATCACCTTGGAACCGTGCTCTATTGCGGCTTTCAGGGAGCCTATCAGCAGCAGTTCTCCAACGCCCCGGCCGCGCAGGGTCTCCTTCACTGCTATCTCGGTGATGTGGGCCTCTTCCCCTTGGTACCAAACACTGACGTAACCGGCGATGTCGAAGGCGTCGTCCGCGGTCGTGTGCTCGATGTTCGATGAGAAGCCCAGCTTGCCCAGCACACGAGAAAGTAGTCTGGGGGGGCGTGGTTCCTCGTCCGGGGCCGATTGGTCGGCGTCTATCTCAGCCAGGATCTCTTCAGGCGATATTTCTTCGTCGAAACACGCCACAAGATAATTGGCGCGTTTGTTGTCGATGTCGCGCTTGAAAGACGAGCTGACCCAGAGGGGTGAAAATGCTTCTTTTTCGATGGCGACGACTTGGTCGATGTCATCTACGCGAAGTCGCCGGACCGAAACAGGTAAAGATTCTTGCAATTGGACCGCGCTGCGGACTTGGTTTTGTCGCACTTGGTTTTTTTGAACGTCAGGCGCCTGCCTGGCGATGCTGATTTTAACATAATCGGTTGGCTCCGTAGTCGTGGCCCGGCCCTCCCTTGCCTTTAAACTTGGAGCACACAAGCGGAGACGTGGGAGAAAGATCGACATGAACCGGCAGCGGTTGACGCTAATGATGGTAACTGTGGTCCTGGGGCTGGCGGCCGCTTGCGGCAGTGATGCGCAGGTCGTGCCCACTGCCACGCCCACTGCCACGCCTACAACCCAGACCAAGTCCGTTCAGCAGGTAGAACCACAGTCGCAAGCCCTGATGCTGCGCCTCGCCTCTCCGGAGATCAATCTGGTCACCGGCTTGGCTCAAATAACCGTGAGCGGCGTCACCTCCCCCGACGCCACCCTCAGCGTTAACGGGCGGCTGGCCCTCCCCGACGCCGACGGTAATTTCTCTGCGGACGTAGCCCTTTCTAATGCCAATAACCCGCTGATCATCGAGGTCGTATCCACCGCGATAACTGGAGAAACCGAATCTCTGGTGCGCCCGGTCATCTTCTCGGACGACCCCAGCGGTTCCGGCGGGCCCGGTAAGTCAGGATTATTCGGAACTGTCACTTTGGCCACGCCTTCCGAACTCACCGTGCGGACCGCATCCGGCACGGTCTCGCTGACCATCGACGATAGCACCGCCGTCAGTATCCACGGCTGGAAATCACCGTCAGTCTCCAACATCGCTCACGGCGCCTTGGTGGCCGTCATGGCTGATGAGTCACACGCCGATTCGGTCTTGGCCGTCGTGAGCCGCCCGGTGCGGACCCGGCATTTCACTGGGGTAGTGACCGGGTCAAATCCCGACGGGCCAAACAACGCAGGAAGCCTTACCCTGAGAGACGGCTCCGGTCGGCAGATCACGGCGATCACCACTGATGGATCGCCTGGCAGAACGGATAGCGCACCCATGGGCGAGGTGGTCACTGCCGTCCTTGAGCAGGACCTATCCACTGGAAACTTGACTGTCACCGACGTCGACCGGGCTCTGGACGGCGCCGAGCGTCTAAACATCGCTCTGGCTTTGAACGGGATGATCGACTCCCCGGAGGCCTCGGCCAGCATGACCGCCCTGCGCTGGAGGCTGGCTGAGCATGGGGTGCGCAACCTGTCGCTGCTGGTCAACAGCCAACCCCAGCAGGGCTTGCAAGACGCCATAGACAGCGCTGACGACGCCTACACGAAATCTTTCTCCGAACACCACATCGGAGCGCCGTCGGCAGACGTGACCGGCCTGGTTACGTCCATCGCAACTTCGATTGGGACCGGCACAACGAGGTTGATAACCGTTAAGCCCGTATCTGGTCAGCCAGTGATGGTCAAGCTCTCGGACAACACCCCGGTAGCCCTCTTGGGGGAGCGCATCAAGTCTGGACAGTTGGACTTGGCCAGCCGCATCACTGTCCGGTACGCCATCTCCGGGAACACAGCCAACCGGGTCACGGTGATGGCCGGCAACACCCTGTCCGCCGGTTCCTCCGCCCAACTGGCCGCACTTGCCGGCCGCGGGGAGGCCCAGGGTGTGCTGATGGATGTGGGGGCGTTGGAGTCCGTGGTCACGATCTTGGTGGACCGCACCACCGGACAACAGATATCGCTTCTGGCCGCTGGGGCCGCAATCTACCGGAACGGCGCGCCCGCCGTCTTGGATATAACGATGGAGGGTTCCAACGTGTTCGCCCGTTTCGACCCCGCCTCCTTCCGTCTGTTGGAATTAGAATCCATGGCTAACCTCCGCGATGCGGAACTGGTCAGCGGCGTAGTCCACAGTTTCATCCCCAAGGTCGCCGACGGGAATCTCACCATCAGGACAACGGATGGCCGGTTGCGGTCGTTCACCCACCGCGCGGATACATCCATCCGCCGCGACGGCCTGCGGGTCTCCATCCAAGACGTGCGATTGGGTGACCTGGTCCGGCCCAATACCAGGGTCCGGCTGCCAGAGGGCTCAAATGAAGAGCCCGGCGAGATTGTGACACTGAGCCTCAAGGCGCCGGAACCGGGACTGGTCACCGGTATCATCCGGGGAGTGACCGGCGGGTTTGACGGGCAGGTCCGGGTCACGGTTTCGAACATCTGGCTGGACCTGATCAGCTTGAAGGTAAATGCCGAGACTGCGATCACTCAGGAAGGCCGCACGTTGGGAGTGCAGGACCTGGTATTGGGACAGGAGATCGCCCTGGCGTCCTACGACCCGGTAACCCTGATGGCCGCCATCATGGCATTGGACTCGCCCAAAGAATCAAGGGCCAGGGCCAGTCGTTAGTCGCTAATCATCCGCCGGCTATTTAGATCTGACTATCCCGTACTGCCCATCGAAACCGGGCACGATCTCGACCTGACCGTCCCTGACTTTGGTCACGGCTATGGCCAGTTCCTCTCCGCAGACCCGTTCAAGGTCGCCGTACCCAACCTGGGTCAAAACCCGTACCTCGCCCCCCAATTCGACGCAGATGCGGTGGTAGGCCAGACCAACTGACTTGGCCGCCCGGCCTCTGCCCATCGTGTGCGCCAATAATTCGATGAGCGGCGCCAATTTGGTGTACGGACGCCTTTCTTCGCCGTCTGTCGGCAACTGGTCCTGAGACAACTCCAGTACCCGATGCAACACTCCCAGGGTCAATGGACGCCCGCACTCGGGGCATCTAGTCCCAGCTCGCATAGTCTCGTCGGGAGTCTGGCTTATCCCGCACTTACGATGTCCGCTCAGATGGTACTTCCCCTCTTCCGGGAAGAACTCCAGGGTCCGTTCCACTCGGTTATCCCTGAGTCCGGCGGCAAGGTCCGGGTAGCCGGCATCGCCTTGGAAGACCGTCAACTCCCGGCCCATGTTCGGCAGGGAATGGGCGTCTGAGAAAGAAACGATCGTCTTACCCACCAGACCGGGCACACCCCAATTCATCTCCGGGTCGCTGGACAGCCCAGTCTCCACTGCGGGGATGTGACCCGCCATGTCCCCAAAGCATTCATCAAGGGCGTCGAACCCGGACTTGGAGCCCAGCATCCCGTACCAGGGGGTCCAGACGTGGGCCGGGACCACCATGCAGGCTTCGTCGACATCCAATAATCGGGCGGTCAGGTCCCTTGCGGAGGCGCCGACCGTGGGTCGGCCATCGCCATTGAGCTTGGAATTCATCTTTAGCAGCACCTCACGGATGCCGTGAACGGCGTCGAAATCCGGGGCGAAGACCAGCAGGTGCACCCGGCGGGAGCGCCCTCCCTGTTTGAAAACGCAGCTAAGCTCCGTGCCCAGAACGAACCTCACCCCGTCAAATTCGAAAGCCCCGTCTTCGACCGGCGTCAGGTTCTCTTCCAGTTCGGCCAGCCACGCGGGGTGGGTGAAGTCAGCGCTGGACAACAGGTCTATACCCTTGATCTTGGCCCAGGCAGCCATGTTGGCCAGATTCAGGTTCTTACTGCAGGCGTAGGCGTAGCGTGAATGGAGGTGCAGGTCGGCGGTGAATGCCATGGCCGCAGTCTAGCATGGGGTTATCCTGGCCGAGCCGGGTTTGGGCCGCCGGACACTCATAACTTGACCGTTGGCAGACGCGGTTCTATCCTTCTATTGGGCCAAACCCGGCAATGGCCGCCGGCGGCTAACATATTTAGAAAGGTGAACCCGCAATGACGACCAGCGCCAAATCAGCAACCGACCTTAAACCCATGGGGGACCGGGTTGTGGTCCGCCCCAGCGAACAAGAAAGCGTTACCAAAGGTGGGATATTCCTGCCCGACACCGCCCAAGAGCGCCCACAGAAAGGTGAAGTGGTGTCCACCGGACCGGGCCGGATGCTCGAGAACGGCAAGCGGGTGGAGATGGAGGTTAAGGCCGGCGACACGGTGATCTACTCCAAGTACGCCGGGACCGAGATCGAGGTACAAGATGAGGAGCTCCTCGTCTTGGGGGCCAACGACATCTTGGCTGTCATTTCCTAAAGCAACCTGAAACCGTTGTTTCTCAATACTAGGTGAAAGTCCGGGGAGAGGGCTCCCCTTCCAGAATTAAGGAGATATTGATGCCTGCCAAAGAGATCATCCGCGACGAGGCGGCCCAACAAGCACTGCTTCACGGTATCGACACCGTCGCTAACGCCGTGAAATTAACCCTAGGCCCCAAAGGCCGCAACGTAATCCTCGAGAAGAAGTGGGGCGCGCCCGTCATCACCAACGACGGTGTGACCATCGCCAAAGAGATCTCACTGCCCGAGTCCTTTGAGAACATGGGCGCCCAACTGATTAAAGAAGCCGCCTCCAAGACCAACGAGGTCGCCGGAGACGGGACCACCACCGCCACCATCCTGGCCCAGATCATAGTCCAGGAAGGCATCAAAAACGTGGTGGCCGGCGCGGACCCCATGGCCATCAAACGGGGCATCGACAAGAGCGTGGCCGCCGTAGTAGCCGAACTACGCAAGAACTCCAACGACATCAAAGGCCGGGACCAGATGGCCCAGATAGCCTCGGTTTCTGCCAACAACGAAGAAATCGGCAACATGCTGGCCGACGTGCTTGAGAAGGTCGGCGTCCAGGGCGTAGTCACCGTTGAAGAGAGCAAAGGCGTCGAGTCCGAAACTGAATATGTCGAGGGCATGAACTTCGACCGCGGTTACATCAGCCCCTACTTCGTCACCAACCCGGAGCGCATGGAAGCGGTCATCGAGAACCCGTACATCCTGATAACCGATAAGAAGATATCCGCCGCCGCTGAGTTGGTACCCCTGTTGGAACAGGTCCTCCAGGTTAGCAAGAGCCTGGTGATCATCGGCGAAGACATCGACAGCGAAGCCCTGGCCGTGTTGGTGGTCAACCGGCTGCGCGGGACACTGAACTGCCTGGCGCTGAAGGCCCCCGGGTTTGGCGACCGCCGCAAGGCCATGTTGGAAGACATTGCCGTGCTCACCGGTGGCCAGGTGATCTCCGAAGAGACCGGCCGCCGTCTGGACCAGGCGACCATTGCCGACCTGGGCCAGGCCCGCCGCGTCGAGTCAACCAAGGACCAAACCACTATCATCGATGGCGCAGGAACGTCTCAGGACATCAAGGGCCGTACTGAGCAGATCAAGGTACAGATCGAAGAGACGACCTCTGAATATGACAAAGAGAAGCTGCAAGAGCGCCTGGCCAAACTTTCCGGCGGAGTAGCTGTGGTGAAGGTCGGCGCGCCCACCGAGCCCGAACTCAAGGAGCGCAAGGCCAGGGTGGAAGACGCCCTGTCGGCCACCAGGGCCGCCATCGAAGAGGGAGTCGTTCCCGGCGGCGGAGTGGCCTACATCCGCGCCATGTCAGCTCTGGACTCACTGACCCTGCCCGACAACGAGGAAGTGGGCAAGACCATCCTGAAAAAGGCTCTGGAGGCGCCCATCCGCATCATCGCCAGCAACTCGGGGCACGAAGCCGCCGTGGTGCTGGAAGAAGTCCGCAACAACAGCGCCGCCAACTACGGATATGACGCCAAGACCAACGACTACGGCGACATGGTGGCCAAGGGGATCATCGACCCGACCAAAGTCACCCGCGCCGCCCTGGAGAACGCCGGCAGCGTGGCCTCGATGATCCTGACCTCCCAGGCCCTGATCTCCGAAGACCACAAAGAAGAGCCCGACGACCACGGCCACCACCACTAGGCCGCACAATCACCTCTCGTGACTAGAAAGGGTCCTTCCGCTATGCGGAAGGACCCTTTTGTTTGTCTTGACCCTTAGTCAAATGATATTCGCCTACGAAGACCAGATCTGCAAGCTAACGGTCCTTGCCGCTCTGAGCAGCGGTCCCATAGAAAAAGGGCAGGTTAGAAACCTGCCCCCTACGAACCGCGAACCAAACATGCCAGAAGGCCCCTAGGCGTAGCGCAGCAGCACCTCGGCCAATTCCTCGGGGTGTTGGGCCATTACCTGGTGGCAGGATTCTATCTCAACCGTTTCCGCGCCCTCGAACCGGGCGGCGACGCGGGCTTGGGCGTCGGGCGGGAACATCTTGTCTTGGGTCAACATGATGTAGGTCACCGGGCAGGGTAGCTCCGAGGTCTCCATGGGCAATCGCGATTTCATCACCCTGGTCGGCAGCGGGCCGAAGAAGCCCAGAAGCTGCACGATCTCCATGGAGTCCATGCCGTTGCACAAGAAACTGTTGATGGCCGGGCTGGGTAGTTTCAACTCCTGACGAGAGAAGGAACTGAGCAAGGACATCACCCTGAATGCGGTCCGTGTTTTTGCCGGGCAGGCACTGAGCAAGGGACGCTGGGGTGCGGGGACGATACCGGCCACCAACACCACACGTTTAGGCGGGACTTCCATCTCGCTGGCCGCCTGTACCACCAGGCTCGCGGAGAAACCGTGGCCCACCAGTACCAGGTCCTTCAACTGCTCCCGTTCTACGGCCCGGTTGATAGCCTGGACGCACTCTTCAAAGCGCACAGCGGCGGTGTCGCCACCGGCGTCGGCCCCGTGGCCGGGCAGGTCAAGGGGATGGACTCGGTTGGCCCGGCGGCGCTTGTACAAAGTGGGTGGGTGTTCCTCAGGGGCGGTCAGGTGTCCCCAAACGGGGCCCCAACTCCAGGCTCCCTGTCCTGCGCCATGCACCAGTAGATAATCGGTCATCCAGCCTTCCTGTTTTTATCAGTGATTAAGTCGCTAATAGATCAACTAGCAACTGCGTATCTCAGTGCGTCCAACAACGGCCCGTCTTCTTCGGGCAACACTGTGCGGGGGTCCAGCAGCACGCGGTCCTCTTCGATGCGGGCGATCACCGGGGTGCTGCCTTCGCGCAACCGCCGCATGACCTCTTCCGCGCTGGTCTCCTGGCAATCCAAAGATAGCACCCATGAAGGCAGGGTCTCGCCGGGCAGGCTGCCCCCGCCAACCGCGGAACGGCTCTTCTCCACCGATGAGGGACATTCCAGGCTCGTCTGCCAAGACTTGGCCCGCTTCTTGAGGGCGGCCTCCGTCGTGGAAATCATACGCCAGACCGGTATCTCTTTCTCTGCCTCGCCCTTCAGGTAATGCACCAGCGTCGCCGTAAGACTGGCCAGACTCAACTTGTCGATGCGCACCGCCCGGGCCAGCGGGTGCCGGGCCAGCACGTCCACCAGGTCTTTCTTGCCGACAATGATGCCAGCCTGGGGCCCGCCGAGCAATTTGTCACCGGAAAAAAAGACCAGCCCGGCGCCGTCCTTGATGCTTTCCTGGGGTGTCGGTTCGTGGGCCATGCCGTATTTCTCGGTCAGAAGAAAGCTGCCGCTGCCTACGTCATGGAGCACCGGGATGCCCCGTCTCGCGCCCACCTCTACCAGGTCAGAAGTTTCCACCGAGGCGGTGAACCCTTCAACCCGGAAATTACTGGTGTGGACCTTCAAGAACGCAGCCGTGTTCTCGGTCACCGCATCGTCATAGTCGCGGACGTAGGTGCGGTTGGTGGTGCCGACGTCGATCAGGGTGCTGCCGCTCTGGCGTAGCACGTCCGGCACTCGGAACCCGCCGCCGATCTCGACCGCCTCGGACCGGGAGACAACCACTTCTTTTCCGGAGGCCAGGGCTGAAAGGCCAAGGAGCATGGCTGAGGCGTTGTTGTTCACCGCTAGGGCCGCCTCGGCGCCTGTTAACTGGCGCAGGAGGGACTGCACCTGCGCCTGCCGTGAACCGCGGCGTCCGGTGGTTAGGTCAAGCTCCAGGTTGGAATAACCCTGGGCCGCCTGGTTAGCGGCCTCGATAGCGGCACGGCTCAGGGGAGCCCTTCCCAGGTTGGTGTGGATAACCACCCCGGTCGCGTTGATCACCTGCCGGGGCTCTGCCCGCATGGTGTCTTCTATGCGCTGGAGGACCAAACTGGCTAGGTGGCCGGCGTCGGGAGAGTCGGCGCCCTGCCTAATCTGGTCCCGAGCCGCGTCCAATTCCTCCCGGACCAGGTCAACGACCCAGTCGCGGTCAAACGACTTGGCGGCAGCGGCCACATCCTTGTCTGCGAGTACACTATCAACGCTGGGTAGGTTGCGAAATTGCATCTGGCGATCCGATATCCGAAAGCTCACGTATATGTGCGTAGACCGGCGTCTATTCTAGCATGGGGGGCCGCGAATTCAGTGTGCCTCAGCTACTGAATAGGCGGTTGGCCCGCCGAATAACCGGACCCAGACCTGGCATTCGCAGAATCTTAGGTATAAAATAAATCCATATCAGTTAAAGACTGACCGGCGCATAGTGTCGCAGTAATGAAACCGAAAATCGCCGCAATACTCGTCATAGGGATCCTCTCCCTGTCCATCGTCGCAACGGCGGTGGCCGCCATCGGACAGGCCGTGTCTGAAACACCGGGCGCCTCCAGCGTCGCCTTGGGCAGCTACACCAACGAGATTGGCGACACCAATGAGCACAACGGCCTAACCGGCGCTTTCTTCAAGGTCTGCCCCTTTCACTGACCCCGGCTCCTCGGTTGTTCTCTCCTTTCCCAGTCTCAACAGTTCGTTGCACAGTCCTAATAACTCGTTGCCTAGTTGACCTTGGGCCTCTTTGCGCCTTATGTTCTTGTTGAGCAATCGCCGCTACCCGGAGAGAAATCATGCAAGTAGGCCTACCCCCAGAACTGGAAGCCCTCAAGAACACAATTCGCCAGATAGTAAAGGACGAATGCTATCCCCTGGAAGCCGAATTCCTGGCCAACCCGTCTCAGGATGGAGTAGATGAGCCGGGCGCGCCCAGGGGCATCGCTGAGGCACTCTCGGGATTACTGGGAGTCCTTCCGGAAAAAGCTTGGGACCGGCTGAACAAGGTCTCCAAGGACACCGGCATCTACACCTCGTTCGTGCCCGAAGAGTACGGCGGCGGCGGCATGGGCGCTCTAGGGCACGTTGTCCTCGATGAGGAAGTCCACAAGAGCATCGTCCAACTGCCGACCTCTCCGGTGCCGATGATGATGATTGGCTCGGCCACCCCGGAGCAGGAACAGGAATACCTGATTCCGTCGGTGGAGGGCAAGCTGCATTACGCATTTGGCCAGACCGAACCCAACGCCGGCTCCGACCCCGGCGGCATGATGCAAACCAGCGCCGTGTTGGACGGCGACGACTGGGTGATCAACGGCACCAAGACCTTCATCTCCGGTGCCGCCTCCGCCGATTACATCCTGCTCCAAGCGGTGACCGACCCGGAGAAGCGGCAGCGCGGCGGAATCACCATGTTCATCATCGACAACCCTATCCCCGGCCTGAGCTTCGACCCCATCAGACTCTGGATGAACCCAGGAAAGTCGCAACAATGGACCGTCAACCTGGACAACGTCCGCGTGCCCCAGACCAAGGTGTTGGGCGAAGTTGGTCAGGGATTTACCCTGGGACAGCAATGGCTGGTCCACCACGATCGGATGCTCCGCGGCTCCATGGCCACCGGCATCCTGAGCCGGGCATTGGAGATGGCGGTTGCTTGGGCCAAGGAACGGGTCACCTACGGACGGCCCATCGCCGACCGGCAGGCCATCCAGTACATGCTGACCGATGTTTACACCGACATCATGACCCTCCGCTCCATCACTAGGGAGACCGCCGCCAGGGCCGACGCCGGCGACGATGTGCGGGTGGAAGCCTCTATGATCAAGTACTGCGCCGGTGAATGGGGCTGGCGGAGCATCGACAAGATCATGCAGGTATTCGGCGGCACCGGCGAGACCTTGGACCTGCCCATCGCCCACTGGTACCACATCCTGCGCCACGCCCGCATCGGCGGCGGAACGTCAGAGATACACAAGTTCGTCATGGCCCGTGGCCTGCTGGACGGAAGGGTTAACTTTCAGGGCTAAATCGGCCCAACAAACACGGACGTACTGCAGCCGCAGCACGGTAAAATTTTCTAGCGGGCGTGCCCATCGCCCTGTCCCTATCTTTATCGCGGCAGACAGTTCGTCAATGGCGCAGATCACCCATACATCGCCCCACGCCAACCTGCGGGTCACAGACCGGTCGGGTCAGGTTTCCTGTTTCAACTGCGTCATCGAAACCTACCAGACTCAGGCGTTTAACCTGGCCCGGCGGATGCTCACCGATTGGGCGTTGGCCGAGGACGCGGTGCAAGAAAGCTTCGTCTCGGCCTACCGCGCTTTTAACCGGTTTCGAGGCGAGAACCTCACCGCCTGGGTGCTAAGGATCATCTCCAACACCTGCCGCGACATGCTGCGGTCCCGCAAATCCCGGCCCACCATTTCCCTGGACCCTCTCCCCACCACCGACAGCGATGAACCCCAAGGCCCCAGCGCTGTTGACCTTCCATCCACTGACGCATCTCCGGAAGACCGCGCCGAACAATCGGAACTAAAGTCGGCTATCGAGGGTTGTTTAGACGAACTTCAAGAAGACCGGCGCTTGGCTGTTTTGTTGGTGGACGTGCACGGCCTCAGCTACGAAGAAGCGTCAGAAAGCATGGGTTGCTCATTGGGCACCGTCAAGTCGCGGGTCAGCCGGGGCCGGGGCGGCCTGCGGGATTGTCTGCGGCAGACCGGGGAACTTTTGCCGTCCCGTTTCCGTCAAGAAGTGTAGATGAGCTATGTGGATATTTAGATCAGCACATAAGCATATCGGCCAGGACACGCTCAGCGAGTATCTGGACGGAAGGCTGCAAGGGCGGCCCCTGGAACGGGTCGAACAGCAGTTAACAGATTGTGACGCCTGCCGCCAAGAGTTAGACGGATTGCGGACTACCGTCGCCATGCTGCAAGCATTGCCCATGGAAGAGCCCCGGCGCAGCTTCGTCATGTCCGCGCCGCCCCCGGAACCGGCCAGGGCACGCCCGAATGCGGCCCTGCGCGCGCCCAACTGGGTCTACGCCGGTGCTGCGTCCATAGCGGCGCTGGCCTTTGCGGTGACTGTCTCGATCGACGCCACCGGCGGTCTGGATCCAGGTTTGAACAGCCCAGATACCGCAGTAACCGCCTCGGCCCCCATCGCCGAAACCACCGTCCAGTCGGCCTCGCGGTCTGGCGACACATCTGGCCCCAGCGAAGACGCGGCGGCTCCAAAGCAGTTGGTGGCAGCGGCTGCTGGCGTTCCACCTCCTCCGGATGAAGGATTTACCTTAACGCAGGCCGCTGCTCCCCCGGTGGTGGCTCCACAACCGGAGACGGCCGGGTCTGATGGCGGCGAATCGACCGAAGCGCCACAAACGGCCAAAGCCGAGGCCATCGAAGTGCCTTTGCCAGAAAAGGGTTTGATAGAAGAACCCTTGATCGACGAGACACCAAGGGATCTAACTCCAACCGGGAATTTCCTTGATGACGTCGTGATCA
>Ga0066860_10000534_pt1 | contig 16786 bp, 17 predicted proteins | sample ETN07SmetaG_FD_65601 | JGI IMG/M metagenome (GOLD analysis project Ga0066860, IMG submission 65601) | Marine microbial and viral communities from oxygen minimum zone, Eastern Pacific Ocean - ETNP2014F14-07SV275 | ecosystem: Environmental > Aquatic > Marine > Oceanic ... | reverse complement strand
AAGGATCATCAACAAATTTGTGACACAGTTGCGAAAATAAGCCCTTACATAAGATTTGCAGGTGTTATAGGTAAAAATGGTGCTCTGTTAGCGAGCTATAGGAGAACGGATCTAAAACCGCTACTTAGCCCTAAAAATATGAATTACCAGTTTGCAAGTATTGCTATTAAAACTAATTTGGAGGAAACGTTTGACAATAGTCTTGGCCCTGTTGAATTTGTTTGGGAAGAAAGAAAAAAGGTACAGACAGTTGCGTTTGCAATAAAAAATAAGCGAGTGTGGATATCGATTGATAAAAAAGTTATTCGTTCAGAAGTAATTCGTATCATTGATGCCTACTTGTCAATAGTCAAACATTATTCATAGAGCCAACATAGAACATAACCAGAATCTGTTTTGATTTTTTGTGGATCAGTTTTACATTTTTCCATTGCTTCTGGGCATCTATCAAAAAACCTGCATCCTGGTTTTGGGGAAACTAAATCAGGTGGTTTGCCAGGAATAAAGCTTAGTTTTTTTTCATTATGTAATGTAGGAATTGAATTTAACAGTCCCTGTGTGTATGGATGTTTAGGATTACGATAAATATCTGAAGATGATCCGAATTCAACCATTTTCCCTCCATACATTATACCTATTTTTTCTGCTACTTCTGACAATATAGATAGGTCATGTGAAATAAGCATGATAGACATTCCTTTCTTTTTTAGATCCTTTAGTAAATTGATAATTTGGGCCTGAATTAATACATCTAGTGCAGTTGTAGGTTCATCGGCTATAACAAATTTAGGTTTTAACAATAATGCCATTGCAATAATCACTCTCTGCTTCATACCACCACTAAGCTCATGAGGATATTTTTTCAAAACTGATGGATCAAGTTTAACTGAACGTACAGCATCATCTATAATTTTATCTGAATTACCTTCAAAGTTGTGCTGCTTTAGGATTTCATGAAACTGTTGTCTTATTGTATAAACAGGATCCAGTGAATTCATAGCGCCTTGGAAAACCATAGAAATTTCTTTCCAGCGTATATTTTCATCAAATTTAGAATCAGACATATCCAATAACGATTGCCCATCGAAGTTGATCTTCCCAGAAATCAAATTCCCGCCCTGAATCATTCTAATAATAGATAGGCCCAAAGTACTCTTTCCACATGCACTTTCACCCGCAATTCCAATTGACTCATTTTTTTCTAATCTAAATTCAATATCTTCTAACGCGTGAACATCACCATGTGATGTTCTGTATTGAACAGAAAGATCAGATACATCCAATACTGGCATAAAAATAATAGCAGTTACTAGTCTTTATTTTTTCAAGAAAGGATATATTCGATGGATCATACATTTAGGATGATTTACGTGAAGTTTAATCGAACTCACAATATAGAGGATATTCATGCCGATATGAAAGATCAAGAAGTAGTTATTGGCGGTTGGATAGAAGATTTAAGAAAAATGGGTAAAATGACATTTCTTACTTTACGTGATAGCACTGGTATTACTCAAATCATACTAACCGATGAAGTGGCAAAATCAATTGATGGTGTTACCAGACAAAGTGTTGTTAAAGTTAATGGTAAAATTCAGGATACAAAAGCTAGAGATTTTGAGTGTGAGGTTAAAGCCAGTGAAATCAATTTGTTAGCAAAAGCTGTTTATCCCCTGCCAATTGATCCGCTTGGTAGGCTTGAAAGCCATATTGACAACAGGTTAAACACGAGAGCGCTAGATATGCGTAATCAAAAAACTGCTTCAATCTTCAAAATCAGACATCATGTTTTAGCATCATTAAGAGAAACATTGTCAAAAAAGAAATTCATTGAAATTACTACACCTAAAATTATTGGCAGCGCAAGTGAAGGAGGTGCAAATTTATTCTCACTAGATTATTTTGGAAAACAAGCATACCTTGCACAAAGCCCACAACTCTATAAGGAACAAATGACAATTGGTCTAGAAAGAGTGTTTGAAATTGCATCGTTTTATAGAGCAGAAAAATCACATACAGGCAGACATTTAAGCGAATTTACTAGCGTTGACATCGAAGCTGCATTTATGGATTACACTGATGTAATGACTGTTTTAGAAGATCTTGTTCTTAATACTTTCAAATATGTTTCCGTAAACTGTAAAAAGGAACAAGAAATTATAGGAAACAAAATTACTGTTCCAAATGAGCCATTCAAAAAAATTACATATTCAGACGCTTTAGATGAACTAAATAGAAAAGATGCTAAACTGGAATTTGGAGACGATCTTTTAGATTCTCACTTGAGAATATTGGAAGAAAATCATCCCGAGTTTTATTTTCTAACAGACTGGCCAATCAAACTCAAACCATTTTACATAAGTGAAAAAGAAGACAATTCTGAAATTTCTGAGTCATTTGATTTACAATTTGGCTATCTTGAATTATCATCTGGTGGAACTAGATTGCATAACACAGAGAAGATCAAAATCAGATTGGCTGAACAAGATCTAGACCCTACAAAATTTTCGGAACACCTACAAGCCTTTGATTGGGGTATGCCGCCACATGCAGGTTGGGGATTAGGATTAGAAAGACTGCTAATGGTGATTCTAGGAATAGATAATGTAAGGGAAGTTGTTTTGTATCCAAGAGACCCAGAAAGATTAAAGCCTTGAGATAATTTCTTTAGTAAATTCCATTGTGGTTTTATCTCCACCGATATCTTTTGTTTTAATGTTGTTTTTTACTACATCGTACACAGCACTCTCTAATTTTTGCCCAACATCAATGCAATTTTGGTCATTATGCTTATCACCAAGCCAGTCTAGCATCATTTTGATTGAAAGTGTGAATGATGTAGGATTTGCAATCTGTTTTCCTGCAATATCAAATGCTGCCCCATGTACTGGTTCAAATAAACCAAAATTATCTCCGATATTTGCAGCAGGTGCCATGCCTAATCCCCCTACAACTTGAGCTGATTCATCAGAGAGTATGTCACCAAACAAATTGGTTGTAACAATTACATCAAACAACTGAGGTTGACGAATTAAATTCATTGCGCATGCATCAACATACATCTCTTCAAATTTAACATCTGGAAAATTATTGGCAACTTTTGAGCATGTACGAGCAAATAACCCGTCAGTTTTTTTCATTACGTTTGATTTATGAACGCATGTAACTTTCTTCATTTTTCTTTGACTTGCAATTGTAAAAGCGTAATTAGCAATTCTTTTTGATGCTTTTTCAGAGATAATTCTCATTGCCACAGCTGCATCGCCAATATCAAATTCTTCGCCAGTATACAAATCCTCTGTATTTTCTCTAACAATTACTAAATCCACATCGTCACGTAAAGATGGCATGTTTGGATATGACTTAGCAGGTCTGATGTTTGCATAAAGATCCAACATACGTCTCAAATACACTATTACATCTTTTGCGCTTTCGCCTACTGGTGCTTTCAAACATGCATCAGAATTTTTAATTGTTTTAAATGCCTCATCAGATAATGCCTTGCCGGTATTTTTTAATACGGTATCACCTGCGTCAATCTTTTTTATTTCAAACTTAATTCCCAAATTATCGTTAATTGTTTGTAATATACTAATCGCAGACATGGAAATTTCTGGGCCTATTCCATCACCAGTAATTAATGAAATTTCATATTTTTGACTCATTTTATTAATCAATAATTATGTCTTTTTTTGTTTAAGTAATTTTTTAATCATAAGTCTGTTCATTCCATCAATAACAGCCTGTACGCTTGTAATAACAATGTCTTCGCCGATAGATTTTGAAGAAACGCTGTTTCCCATAGCATCTTCCACTTTTACAGTTACTTCACATAAAGCACTAGAACCACCAGATATGGACGCTAAGTTATAATCCTTAATTCTTATCTCCGAGATTTTATCCGTAATTTTTTGAATTGCGTTAAGGGATGCATCAACTGGTCCAACACCATAATCCGTTGCTGTATGCTCATTGCCATCTATGTTTAATTTTACAAATGCATATGGCATATTTCCAATTCCGGTGGAAACTGAAAACCCAGTTAACTGTACTAGGCGCTTCATTTTAGAGTCACCCATCACTTCGTTAGCAATTGATAGCAATTCAACATCAGTAACACGTTTTCCTTGATCCCCAATTGCTTTTACCATCTCAAGAATTTTTTTTAACTGATTCTTATCAGGTTGTACTCCATAGTCATCAAGCATGGCATAAATTCCATGAGCACCCGCATGCTTGCCTACTTGTAACCATCTATTACGACCAACAATTTCAGGGCTAATTGGTTCGTAGGTAAGCGGGTTGCTTAAAACTCCATGAGTGTGTATACCTGATTCATGGCCAAATGCATTTTCGCCTATGATTGCCTTATTAGGTTGAACTGGCATTCCAGCCAATTTTGAAACATATTTTGATGTTTCATAAAGAAGTTCGGTCTTAATACCAGTCTCCCAGGACTGATCAAATTTCAAGCATTGTAATGCCATAACAAGTTCCTCAAGAGATGCATTTCCTGCACGTTCACCAATACCATTTATTGTAACATGTGCACACTGTGCACCTGCTTGTATTCCAGATATAGCATTAGCAACAGCAAGCCCAAAATCATTATGACAGTGCATGCTAATGGGTAATTTGGTTGCTTCAATCGCATCCTTTGTAATTTCAGCAATGTACTGTGGTGTAGAATATCCAACAGTATCAGGTATGTCGATTCTATCAGCGCCAGCCTTTGTAACTGCAGTAAATATTTTTTTTAAGAAACCACGATCTGTACGCGTTGCATCTTCAGCTGAGAATTCTACTTGCAAGCCTCGTGATTTTGCATATTCAACTGATTCTACGGCTTTCGCAAGAGCTTGATCCTGTGAAAGATGTAATTTATACTGAAGGTGAATATCTGATGTTGCGATAAACGTATGAACGTACTTTAAACCACAGTCAACCACCGCATCAATATCCTGTTGATTTGTTCTAGCAAGACCACATAATTCAGCAGATAGATTTGCCTGCGTGATCATTTTAATAGCTTTTTGTTCACCTTCAGAGATAACAGGGAATCCTGTCTCTATAGCATCAACACCTAACTCGTCTAATTTTTTTGCAATGTTTAACTTATTTTCAGGTGATAATGCAACACCGGGTGATTGTTCACCATCCCTTAATGTAGTATCAAAAATTCTAACTCTCATTTTTAACTACCTTGTAATGCTGTTACCCCAGTTCTAGCAGAATCTAAAATGCCAAATGGTTTTATCAATTCTTCAAACGCGCTTATTTGATCAGGTGTGGATGTTAACTCAATTATTATCAAATCATTCTGTTCATCATGAATTTTTGCTCCGTATGTATTTGCCAACTTGTTAATCTCTGTACTATCTGATGTTTTACTTAACTTAATCTTAAACAACACCAATTCTTTATACACACTCTTTTTCTCATCTAATATTTTGACTTCTATTGTATCAATCATTTTATCAAGTTGTTTAACAATCTGAGCAATTTGTTTTTCATCACCAACAGTTGTTATAGTCATCTTTGCAAATGAAGGGTCTTCCATTACACCAACCGTTAAGCTATCAATGTTGAAATTTCTAGCTCTAAACAAATTACTAACCTTAAACAAGATTCCTGGTCTGTTTTCAACTCTGATTGACAATATGGCCCACATAATACTCACTATGATGGTAAGATCATTTCCTTTAATGAAGTCCCAGGTGCAACAAATGGTAGAACGTCCTCCTCTGGATCTATCGGTATATCAATCACAGTTGTTACGTCACTGCTAAGACCAGTCTTGATAGCTTTTTCTAACTCATCTAGTGACTGGGCTCTTATACCCTGTGCACCGTATGATTCTGCTAATTTAACGTAATCTGGACAATTCTTTAGATCAATTCCAATCATGCGTTTTTCATAGAATGTTCGTTGCCATTGCGCAACCATACCTAACGAAAAGTTGTTTACAAGAAAAACAATTACTGGAATATTATCTAATACTGATGTTGCAAGTGAGTTTTCTGTCATGTTAAAACTGCCTTCACCAGCTATATCCAAAACTGGTACATCAGGACGTGCTACTTTAGCACCAATCGATGCTGGGAAACCCCATCCCATTGTTCCAAGTCCAGTAGAGCTAAAGAATGTACCAGGATGTATTACATCAAAGAATAAGGATGCCCACATTTGATGCTGACCAACTTCAGTGGTGACAATTGATTCTTTAGGAAGTACTTCTCTTAATTTCCTTAAAATTTTGGCTGCTGACATTTCACCTGGATGTAATTTTAGATTTTCACGCCAATAGTCCTTTACTTCATTAACATGTTTCAGCCATTTGTTATCTTCAGATTTTTTAAATGCTTTTTTGACAAGCATTTTGAGCATTACCCGTAATGATGCTTTAACATCACCTACAATGGCAACTTGTGTTGTTTGGTTCTTTCCAATTTCTGCTGGATCTACATCCATATGAATAATCTTCAAATTACGTTCAAATTCTTCAAATGTTCCAACAGAACGATCTGAAAATCTTGTTCCTATAGCCAAAACACAGTCTACTTCAGTCATAATTTTATTAGCTTCGGCATGACCATGCATTCCAATGGGACCAAGAGAGAGTGGATGGTTCTCTGGAAAGGAGCCCTTACCCTTGAATGTTGTAACAACTGGAATCATTAACATCTCAGCAATAGATTGGAGTTCTGCAAATGCTGAAGAAATTATTGTTCCGCCTCCAGCTAAAATTATTGGCTTCTCTGAAGAAAGAAGCAAGTCTATAGCCCTTTCAATATTGGTGATATCCACATCAGTCCATGGATGATAACCAGGCATTTTTACTTCCTCTGGAAAAGTAATTTCTGCTTCATTTTGTTGAACATCTTTTGGAATATCAAGTAACACAGGACCTGGTCTACCAGTTTCCGCAATGTAAAATCCTTTTTTTACAATTTCAGGAATTTCTTCAGGTGTTCTTGGTTGAAATGCATATTTTACACATGGGTTTGACATTCCTATTATATCACTTTCTTGAAATGCATCACGACCAATCATTTTTACTGGAACTTGGCCAGTAACAGCAACCATTGGTGCAGAATCTGCTTGTGCTGTTGCAATTCCAGTTAACAAGTTAGTTGATCCAGGTCCTGATGTTGCAAAACAAACACCTGGTTTTCTACTAACTCTGCCGAAACCATCAGCCATATGTGCAGCAGATTGCTCATGTCTGACTAATATATGACGAATATTACTTTTGTAAAGTTCATCATACATAGGAAGATTTGCACCTCCCGGTAAGCCAAAGACTTGTTTAACGCCTTCCTTCTCCAACGCCTTCATAAGCGCTTTTCCACCATTCATAATTTCCATTTTCTCATTCATCATCTACACCATAATTTTAATCGTGTTAAAAATTTGGCTGTAAATTTACAGCTTCAGGTCAACTAGCAACAAAATACTTACAATGCTAATTGAACTGATTTTTTCCATTAGTAACTACAGAACAATAGATTCACTAATAAACATTCTTTTTTGAACAGTATTGAACAATGTTTTGGCAGAAAAAGAAGTTATCAAGGTTATTGAAAGTTTTTTCAATGTAGGTAAAACAAAAAATTTTTCTAAATTGAGAGAAATTCAGCTAAATGATTCTATGTTTTCTAGTTTTAGCGATGTCCCGCCATATAATTTAAAAAATTATTCTGATACAATTGTGCTAGAGGAATTAAGATTTTCAAGTATTTCAGATTATGAATATAAAATAATAGATCCAATAACCAGCATATTTGGAAATATTGCGATTGTAAAATTTAGATTAATGCAAAAAGGTATGTTAGTAGACAATAAAGCATTCACAGGTACACATATTACAATTAATGGAAGAGCAACATTTGTTTTAATCATGAAAGATGGTTGGAAAATTGTGCATTTCCATCTTGATAAAACTTTTGAATGATTTTCGCTAAAAATTATTTCTGTGCTTTAGGTGATTTGGGCTTTGGCTCACAAAGTTTTTTGTATAAATTGTAAGCATCGTTAACATTAGAATTACCATGTACTATAGAGCGAACAGCTCGGATCATAGGTACAGGATTATCAGATTGCCAGATGTTTCGTCCCATATCAACACCCACAGCGCCACTTTTAATCGAATTATATGCTAATTCAAGTGCATCGCGTTCTGGTATTTTTTTACCACCGGCGATAATAATTGGTACCGGGCATGACTCTACAACTTTTTCAAAATTCTTGCAATAATATGTTTTCACAATGTGGGCTCCCTGCTCAGCGGCAATTCTGCATGCAAGAGACAGATAGCGTTCATCCTTTTGTCCTATTTCTTTACCAACAGCTGTAACAGCTAAAACTGGAATTCCAAATTCCTCGGCTTCACTAACTAGTTTTCCAAGATTTACAATTGTCTGTTTTTCATATTTAGATCCAACAAAAATAGACATAGCTAAAGCACAAGCATTAAGTCTGATAGCATCTTTCATGCTAACAGTAATTTCTTCGTTTGATAAATCAGCGCCTATAATACTAGAACCCCCAGATACTCGTAAAACAATTGGAGTTGGAAATTTTGGATTAACAGAAGTTCGTTGCACACCCCTTGTTAACATCAATGAATCACAATACTTGAGTAATGGCGATATCGCTTTTCTGGGCACCTCCAGTTTTTCTGTTGGACCAAGAAAATATCCATGATCAACCGCTAACATTAGTGCCCGATTATCAGTTGGTTTGATAATCTGAGCAATTCTATTTTGTAAACCCCAATCCATTTTTACTTCGATTTGTGAATAAGTAATTTACCTTTCATAAGCCTTTCTTAATTATTTATGATAATTTTCATTGCATTCTTACCTGATCTTGCATGTTCAAAGGCTTTCTGACATTCATCTAATTGATATTTGTGAGTGATTAACTGTTTAACATTGATTTTTTTGTTTGATATTTTCTCAAGCGCCTCCTTTGTATCAAAGTCTGATGCAGCGTAGGTACTGACAATAGTGATTTCCTTTGAATAAATAATACTCATATCAAGGTCAATCATTGCCCCCTTACTTGGTACACCAAACATAACAATTGTACCACCTTTTCTAACAAAATTAATAGCGTCTTGTAATGCCTTCAAACTACCAGTAGCCACAATAACAACATCAACACCTTGATTATCTGTTTCAGATTTTATTTGCGCTAATGCATTAGGATCATCAGAGCGAATTGTTATTGTTTCAAATTTTTTTGCAAAACCTAAGCGAAAATCATTCAAGTCTAAACAAAACACTTTCCTGAACTCAAAAAACTTGGCCAGCATGGCATGCATAATTCCAGTTGGACCCACACCTAGTATAACTGCAGAATCACCTTTTTGATGTTCAAACTTGTTCCAAGCTCTAATACAGCATGCAAGTGGTTCAATCATAGCCGCCTCTTCAAATGAAATGTTATCAGGAATCTTCAATACACCGCCATGGTTTATGTTCCACTCCGGAACTACATATTCATCCGCTAAACCACATGGTTCGAGATTTGAAGTATAATATTTTTTACACATAGTTTCATTCCCACGGCTGCACTCATGACAATCATCGGAGTAACATGCGACGTGGTGATGAGTAAACACACGATCACCAACATTGAAATTTGATACATCTGAACCAATTTGAGTAACTATTCCAGCAGGTTCATGCCCTAGTCTCATAGAAGGCTGACCATATTTTCCAAATACTTTTTCAACATCTGAGCCACAAATCCCACACGCTTGCATCTTAACAAGAATGTCATATGAGCCTAGAGGTGGTTTTTCCATAGTTATTATTTCAATTATCGAATTACTTTTTACTACTGCAGCCTTCATGTGATTTTCACCAATAAAACATAATATCTTGGTATAACATATAATTTGAGATCTTGAGAAGCCCATTACTCATTATTATTGTGGTGAGTGCTTTGATGTTGTCACTAATTATCTTGCCATCTCAATCTGCCTTTGGCTGGGGCGGAGGCGGTGGTGGTGGTGGCGGTATGACACCAAAAAGTTCAGCTACAACTATCTTTTTTCCTTACACTATCGCAGCTTCAGATGGGCAAATTTTTGTTGTTGTTCCCGGTGATAATAAAATAAAGGGATACCAATATTCATCGCCTGGAATAATATACGACAGAAACGGTAATCTAGTTACAGAATTTGGTTCACTGGGAGCTAAGGATGGCCAATTTCAAAAACCAAAAGGAATTGATGTGTCAGAAGATAAAATTTTTGTAGCTGACTCTTCTAACTATCGTATTCAGGTTTTTGACCTTGATGGTAATTTTTTGTTCAAGTTCGGCTCCAAAGGTAAATTAGATGGACAGTTTGATTGCCCACAAGACATAAAATTTTACAAAAATCAAATTTATGTTGTAGACTCTGACAACCACCGTATTCAAATTTTTGATATTGATGGTAATTTTATTTCCAAATTTGGCTCTGAAGGTAAGGGAGATGGCGAGCTAAAAAAGCCATATAAATTTGATATATACGATGATAAAATTTTCATAGTTGAACCATTTGTAAGCAGGGTTCAGGTTTTTGACCTTGCTGGTAATTTTTTATTCAATTTTGGATCTGAAGGTAGTGATAATGGGGAATTAAAATATCCACAAGATATTGTAGTTTGGAAGGAAAAAATTTTTGTCACGGATTTAGGAAATAATCGTATTCAGATATTTGATATTGATGGAAATTTTGTAACCATGCTTAGCTCTAATGTAACACATGAAAAATTTGAGCGTCCACATAGCATAGCAATTTCAGATAATAAAATCTTCGTTGCAGATAGTCCAGTTTATCATGTGCAGATCTTCGAAGCTTCCGATACGCTAGGTCAAAAAAATGTTCAGCCTGAAGAAACTTCCATACCAGACTGGATTAAAAATAATGCTGGATGGTGGGCCGAAGATCAAATAGGCGATTCTGATTTTGTAAAGGGAATTGAATACATGATTCAAAAGAGAATAATTAAAATTGAAAAAGTACAAACTACTGTTGAATCATCAGACAGTATTCCACCATGGATTAAAAATAATGCTGGATGGTGGTCAAAAGGACTCATATCAGATAATGAATTTATCAAAGGAATTGAGTATCTGGTAAAATCAAAAATAATCAAAGTTTAGAATACATAAATTAATGCAAAATTATTTGATTTACAGAAATGATAGGATTTGGCACACTAGTTCTACTTGGAGTAGTAATAGGCTCAATTAGTGTTTCAATGTTTTGGTTTATAGATAATTTGACTATCGACGTAACTTCAGAATCAGGAGAACTTGTACAAGTTGGCGGTGTAGAATTTGACGTACAATTTGTTTCATATTATGAAATTTTAGAAAAAAAAAGCGAATACCTTGAATTTGAAAAAGACTTGATAATAAAAGGTATTTCAACAAGCGAAACACCTGATGGAATTTATTTTCAAATTCAGATTACTGCTCATAATGTGGGTACTGAAACAGTAAGAATTACGGGAGGTCAGTTTCATCTTCTTGACTCTTATAATACAAAATATGATGCAGTGTTTATTGGATATGGAGATAATGAATTATCATTAATAGATCTTGAACCAAACAATTCTGTTACTGTTACAACACAATTTGATATTCCATATGATGATCAAATGAAATACAGTGTAGGTATTATTCCTGACAGATATGGTCTTCAAGAATCTCAAGAAAGAGGCTTTATTTGTGTAAAAAACTGTCAGAATTAATAATTGTTCATTTACTATAAATCAGAAAGTAAACCGGCAATAAAATCTTCATATTCATGATCTGAGAACGTAATTATTTCTATTTTATTTTTTGCCAAATCAAGCTTTTTTGGCTCAATTACTCCTTTATCAACTTCAATAGCAACCGTCAATGTATCTAAATGGTAACATTCATTGTTAAAATAATATCCAGGACAAGAACAGAAATCTAAGTATGGATCTAACCAATATTCTTTTTCCGTTCCCACAACTGTCCAAATCTTTCTATTACTTGGTTCAAAAATATGCAGTTTAATACGTTTTTCAGATAAAACGGAATTTATCTTTTCAAATTGTAAACTCACAAGGATTTAATTAAATTGGATGATTATATTTTTAATGGTTCAAACCAGATTAGTTAACAATTATCCAGCTCTCATAATTGAAGGTAAGGAAAAAAATTTAGTTATAACAGATTTACACCTAGGATTTGAAGGTAATTTATCACAAAATAACATATTTTTAGGAAAAAACACAACAGTAAACGAATCAATAAAAGAAGTTGAAAAAATTCTGGTTAAAACAAAACCTGATACGTTAATTCTTCTTGGCGATATAAAATCTGGAATAAAATCTATAACGAAAACAGAATGGAATGATGTGCCAGTTTTTTTAGAAAAAATCAAGAAGCAGATTAGCATTACAATAATACCGGGTAATCATGATGCTAATATAGAAAAATTAATTCCAGAAGGGATTTCACTTGCTACCTCAAAGGGAATAATTATTGAAGATGCATTATTAACACATGGTCATACAATTCCAACAGAAAATTTTTCATCAGTGAATAAAATCATAATGGGTCACGTTCACCCTGTTTTTTTCCAAGAGAAATCTATTATCAATGGTAAAAGAGTTTGGGTTACGATGAAATGTAATAAACAAAAAATTTTTCCATCAAAAACAGGAAAATTGGAAATAATAATTATACCAACATTTAACAAACACTTTTACACAGTCAATAAAAAATTCTATAAAAAGTCAATTTCACCAATATTAGATAAGAGTGAAGTATTGGAGGCTAAAATTCTGACACTTGATGGTACAATAATAGGCAACGAATCGTTACTACCTAACATAATTTAATTAAATTTAATTTTTTGAAATAATTGTACCAGCTTTGCCATTTAATGCTGCTAGGGCATTGTCAAGAGATGTGATAATACCCATATCTCCTCCAGATTCTAAGAAATCTATCGTTGCCAGTACCTTTGGTTTCATGCTTCCTTCCAAAAATTGTCCTTCTTTTAGAAGCTTTTTGGCAGTTTTTACAGTGATGGCATCCAAGTCACTCTCATTCGACTTGCCATAATTCAATTTTACTTTATCTACGTCTGTTAGAATCAAAAGTACCGAAGCCCCAATCGATTTTGCAATCAAAGCTCCAACATAATCCTTATCAACCACACAGTCTATTCCCTCAAAACTAGAGCCACTCTTGATTACGGGAATTCCACCGCCACCACCAGCAATCGGCAAACAGGAATCATCCTCAATGAATTCTTTCAGCATGTCTAACTCAACAATTTCTAGCGGCTTTGGAGATGCAACTACCCTTCTCCACGTTTTTTCCCCAGTTGGTTTTACCTTCTTAATAATATAGCCTGTCTTATCCCTTAATTTTTTTGCCTCAGTCTCTGTTAAGAAAGGACCTATAGGCTTACTTGCAGAAGTCTTACCAAATTTTGGGTCATTTTTAGATACTAGTGTTTGAGTAATAAAACTTACAACTTTTTTATTTTTTTTTAATTTTAAAAACTCGTTTTGGAGTGCCTGTTGCAGCATATATCCAATTTGGCCTTGCGTCATAGCTATAACCGTGTGCATCGGCAGATTAGGCATATTCTTTGCAAATTCCTGTTGAAGAAGTAAATTTCCTACCTGTGGTCCATTACCATGAGTAATAACAGAAACTTTGTACCGGTGTTTACCTAGAACAACAGAGGCAATACTTTTTGCCGTTTTTTTGATATTTTCTTGCTGTTCTTCATATGTGCCAATTTGATCTTTTTGCAAAATGGCATTTCCACCAAGTGCGATTACTATTTTCTTAGAACCATTTTGGTTTTTTTTGCCCATACTATTCAGGATGTTAACATTTGGTTAAAAAGATAATGTAAGTTTTTTGTGATAAATAATCGAAGTGAAATTTTTGGCAGTTTATGATTATAATGCCTTGAATTGCTCACTCCATTTGTAGTAAGCTCTAATCATATCCATAGACACGCTTGGCTTTCGTCGTGTCATAGTTTCCCTAAAGTCCTTCATTCCTATATCAGCTGGTTTAGATGGTGCTTCACCATCTATTGGTTCCTTGTATTGAGATGATTGAAACATTTCATTGACAACTTTAAGCTGAACGGCCTGACATATATCCTTGATATCACTTGCACTGTATCCATCAAAAATAGATGCCAATGTATGAAGACGTACTTTGCTATCAAGTTTTAGCGGGTTTGTATAAAGGAAAAAAAGTTTTTCTCTGGCTTCAACTGATGGCAAGGAAACATAAATTCTTTTTTGGAATCTGCGTAAAAATGGATGATCAAGACTCCAAGGCTTATTAGTTGCACCAATGACATACAATTTGGTATCTTTTCCCTTACTGTTGATTCCATCCATTTCTGTTAAAAACTGATTTCTGGATCTTACTTCACCACCAATTTCATTTGTTCGCTCACCTAACAGAGAATCAAGTTCATCAATAAATAAAATCACAGGTTTACCCTCCCTTTCTGCATAACTATGTGCCATTTTGAATAATCTTGAAACATTTTTTTCTGCTTCACCCAGCCATTTACTCATCATAGATGAGCCATCCACATTGATGAAATAACCATCCAACTCATTTGCGGTTGCCGCAGCTAGAATTGTCTTACCGCAACCTGGTGGACCATACAATAAGATTCCTCTTGGCCAACCCAATGGAAAAAGATCACCTCTTTTTGTGGGATAAACTATTGATTCACGTAATGCGTTTTTTGCATCATCAATACCAACGACATCACGCCATTTAACTTCAGGCTTTTCTCTCATTACCATATCATCAAAATTATTTTGTGCGTTCTTGGATAGACTTGCTTTTTGTTCCTGTGGTGATGCTGTAGGATCAACTGTTGGTTCAATACCAATACCATTAGCCTGAAGTACCTCGATTCTGGTCTTGTATGATTTCATTCGTTCTGTGTATATTTTGTTTAGTTTACTATCAGGATAAAGATGCATTAATTTTAGTAATGAATCTATAGCCTTCTGATAATGAGTAACAGCCATTCCCCGTGCTCCCTGAGAATCATATTTTATCGCGGCTGTAGCAAACTGGCTAGCGCTTTTTTCTAATTCTTGTGGTGCCATATTCATCTAAATTACCTTAACAACCTTCTTTTAATTATACAAAGCCAGTCTAAAGAGTAAATATCTGTAAAAGATATAGTTAAATTTTTTACACTTGCTTGATTTCAGTCGTAAGTTTTAGGTTTAACTGCTTTCCAATTGTGAATTCATTTTCGACACAAATTTTTTAATTTTGTCTTTTGGAATTACAGCCCCACATGCTTTATCATGTCCACCGCCAGAACCACCAAGTTCAGTAGATATAGAAGACACTAATCTGCCAAGGTGTACTTTGCATGAACGAGAACCTCTTACTGAAACAGCATATATTCCATGATCAGTTCTTTCCTTATACGCAATACCGACATGCTTTCCTGAAAGCCCAAGTACAAAGTTTACAGCGCCACTTGCTCCAGAATCAAGTATTTCCATATAGGCTAAGTTTTTTAAAATTTTCATTGATTCCTTAACTTTTGATATAATCTCAGCAAGTTTCCCAACTTGAATTTGAGCAAATTCAAATGTATTCGGAATTTCGTGAGGATATTTCGATTCACTTAATTCATCAACCAAATATAAAAGATAATCAAGATCTTTTTGGTGTCCTACGATATTATAAGTTAAAACAGTAGCATTGATTAATGCAAATTGCCTGTCATACATCTGTAAAAGTTTTGTAGCTATAGGCCTTTCTTCCATGTAATCAGTTATTGCCGCACATGTAGCAATAAACGAAGAATGCTCTGGTAATTTTTTCCTAAATGCATCATACACAAGGGTTGCAGTACATTCAGTTGTATTATGAATTAGTTTCACTTTAATTTTTTTGAGTTTAGTAATAACCTTTGAATCAAGGTCGTGGTGATCTATGTATGTCACAGAAATGCGTTTTTTAATTAATTCAGCAAGTAGGGATACAAAAGGATCTGTATTTTGTTTGTTCAACCCCAGATCACAAATAAATAATTTTTTTAAGGATTGATCATTACGTAATAATTCTAATGCATCCATCATCCCAGGATAGTCAACAAGCACGCAATCTCCACCAAATACTTGTTTAATTAATGCCGCAGAAGAAATACCATCTGCATCTTCTTTATGCGAAACGCAAATGGTTTTTGTTCTTCTTGATTTCTTAGTGTTTACTAATATTTTTTTTTGCACTGATTTTTTAATTAATTTAATTGGCATATTTGCGATACGTCAGATCAACCCTCATTTAAATCAAGAATGGTAATTTGCTATTTTTTTTTAAATTTGTTTATTTTGATATCAGGTTTTTCAGACACTTGTTCGATTGAAGTACAAATATCATAAAACCAAACCCCATCAAGCTGAGTGTTTATGTCGATTTGTTGTATCTCTGCTAATTTTTTAGGATCCCCCTCAATAATGATTTTATCTATAATTTGCATTAATTCGCGCTCTTCTGGTGACATGTTAATTTAGCTAAAAATCACGTTATAATTTCATGAATTAACAGATTAGACAAAATACTGAATTTTCAAAACGTAGTTGAAGTAGAAAATTTAAAAATGCAATTTTCATAAGTAAATTATGGATACAAAAAACATTGGGCTGAGAAATATTGAGGTTGCTGACACAAGAATCTCATTTATTGATGGGCAAAAAGGTAAGCTGATTTATCGTGGTTTTGA
>Ga0066860_10000524_pt1 | contig 16903 bp, 17 predicted proteins | sample ETN07SmetaG_FD_65601 | JGI IMG/M metagenome (GOLD analysis project Ga0066860, IMG submission 65601) | Marine microbial and viral communities from oxygen minimum zone, Eastern Pacific Ocean - ETNP2014F14-07SV275 | ecosystem: Environmental > Aquatic > Marine > Oceanic ... | reverse complement strand
TTGCGCCTACCCTTGCGCCTACCCTTGCGCCTACCGTGGACCCAGCTCCCAAGTTTATCTCGGTGCCGATCTTGGCCACCCGAGCAAACAATGTGGGTAGCTTGGAATTTGTCTTAGTCTATGACCCGGCCAAACTGGAATTGGAGCAGGTAGAACGCGGGCTATTGTCCGGGGATGCCTTGATCGACTCCAGCTCCCCCTCGCCTGGAAGGCTTTGGACCGGCATCATCGATATCAACGGCATCGACGGCAGCGGCCCGGTGGCTGTAGTGAGATTCAAAATCCGGGACAACGTGGGCGGCACCATGCCATTCACGCTGGAGAACGTCGCCGCGTTCGACGCCAATACCCTGGTGGACATCGTAACCGGCACTACTCCGGGCAAGTTCACCGTCTCAGGCGTGACTCCCCTGTCTCCCATCGTGACTTTCCAATAGTCTGATAGGCCGGTAACCCGAATAGGTGAGATGAGGCTCGGTTTAGCCGCGCCTCATCTTTTTTTACCCTCTTTCCACCAGGCTTAATCTCGCCTACAATGTTGCCCGGTATTCACGTGCATGCGCGTAGATTTGGAGGGAACATTTTGGCAAGTTTGACACTTTCGGAAGCTGAAACGATCTTGGCCGGCTCCAAGGCGAAAATGGTGGAGTTGGGCGTCAAGATGAGTATCTCAGTGGTCGACCCACGGGGAGACCTCATCACCATGTGCAAGATGGATGGAGCGCCCTGGCGGACTCCTGTAGTATCCCGTGGAAAAGCGGTCGCCTCGGCCAGCTTTGAGGTCGCCAGCGGCTCGTTGACCGATAACTCTCAAGCCCCCATCTTTCGGGCTTTCATGGCTATGGAAGGAGGCCATTTTATCCCCGGTCAGGGCGCGTTGCCCGTCTTCAGAGGCGGAGAGATCATCGGCGCGGTCGGTGGTAGCGGCGGCACAGCGCAAGAGGACGAGGACTGCGCCCGCGCAGGCATCGAAGCCGCCGGGTTCTCCGCCACACGGTAATACAGCCCGGTCCTAACATCAGCATTCTTAGGGGCAGGTTTCCAACCTGCCCTTTTTCTTTATCTCACCTGCTTGCCAAAGCAATTTACCCTAATTAAAGGCGCCTCATCGTCATTACATGGGCCATCAGGAACTTGGTTAGAGGGCCTGGACGGGTTAGAAACCCGCCCCTACATGAGGGCAGGGATGCCTGCGAGCCGCCGAATCACCCCGATACAATCGCCCCGGTGGACGGTGGACGGTGCCCGCTGCGGGAATGTAGACTGAGTTTCAGATAAATGCGGCCCCAGACCGGCACATGGAGTGGAACGATGCATGTCGGATCCTCGATTTTTTTCCAGAACTTCCAACACAAACGCACCGATCTAGAGGTCTATCAGAACGAGCTGAAGTTGGCCGACCTAGCCGAGCCATTGGGGTTCGACTCAATCTGGGGCGTGGAACACCATTTCACCGACTACACGATGTGTCCTGACGTGCTCCAATTCCTCTCCTACATGGCCGGACGGACCGAAAGGGTGCAACTGGGCAGCATGGTCGTCGTCCTGCCGTGGCACGACCCCATGAGGATCGCCGAACAGTTCTCGGTGTTGGACCATCTGAGCGGCGGGAGGGCCATCATCGGCGTGGGCCGTGGTCTGGGACGGGTGGAGTTCGAGGGATTCAGGTTGGACATGTCCGAGTCCAGGACCAGATTCGCCGAGAGCGCCAAGATGTTGGTGGATGCCCTGGAAAATGGAGTTGCCGAGTTCGACGGTGAATTGATCAAGCAGCCCAAAGTGGACATTAGGCCCAAGCCGTACAAGAGCTTCCAAGGGCGCACCTATGCCGCCGCAGTCTCGCCGGAGTCCTCGTTGGCCCTGGCCCAGTTGGGCTTGGGCATACTGATCATTCCTCAGAAACCGTGGAGCGAAGTCGAGAACGAGCTGAAGGCCTACCGGGAGATATTCCAAGAGGTCAATGGAGCTCCCGCACCACCGCCCATCGTGGTGGGGTTCACCTTCTGCCACGAGAATGAAGACCGGGCCAAGGAGATGGCCAGCGAGTACGTGGGCAATTACTGGGACTCGATAATGGACCACTACGAGTTCCGCAGCGACCACCTAAAGGAAACCAAGGGCTACGAATACTACGGCAAGTTCACCGAGAAGATCGAGCAGTACGGCACTCAGGACGTGAAGGATTTCTTCCTGGACCTGCAGGTGTGGGGCACTCCTGACCAGTGCTACGACAAAATCATGAACACCCGTGACCGCATCGGCAGCGATTCGTTCTTGGCGGCGTTCAGCTTTGGCGCCATGCCCTACGACGAGGTCGAAAAGAGCATGCGGTTATTCGCCAAAGAGGTCCTGCCGCGCCTGAAGGAATTGCCCGCCATAGCGTGAACTAATCCCCGGTGTAGCGGATATCCTCGCTCTTGATCTCGCCCAACGGACGCCAGGCGAACCGGCTGCTGTAGGGGTTGTCTATACCTTCCAGAGCATCGGCGGCCAGCTTGCCCAGCACCGGGGCGAACTTGAATGCGTGGCCACTCCCTCCGGTTGAGACAACCAGCCCTTCACGGTCGGGGTCACGGCTGATCCAAAAGTCCCCGTCCCAGGTGTCGCAGTATAGGCAGGTCTTGCTGCCGTGGAGTGGGAGCGATGCCAAGGAGGGCAGCGAACCGGTCAAAAACGACCGGCAGTGGGCTTCTTCTTCCGACGTCGTAACCCTCTCCGAGTCAGCATGGACCCGCCGGCCCGGCCCGTGGTTGGCCATTTTGACTATGCCCTCGCCGTTAGCGGGGAAGCCGTACCAGCCGCTGCGTGGAATATCCGCGCCCCAGGGAGGGAACGACGGCGCCCGGTAATTCTCGGGGTCTTGAGGTTTGAAATAGAAGATCGGCTGCCCCACCGGCCACATCCGGTCGGCAAGCTCCGGCAACAAGATGGGGGTCCATACCCCTGCGGCAACAACCACCCAGTCGGCATGGAGTTCGGCCCCGTCGGATGCTACGGCCCCAATGAACTTCTCGCCTTCCTGCAACAAGCCAGCCGCTGAGAACCCGGTCACGATCGACACTCCTGCATCGGCGGCGTTTAAGGCCAACGTGGCCGTGACCTCGCCGGCCTCCGCCCAGCCGGCCCTGGGATTGAAATAACCGTCGATGTAGTAATCAGAATTCCAGTGGGGATAGCTCCCGGCCAGGTCTCCAGGTGATAGCTGTTGTAGAGGAAAACCTCTCTCGGTCAAGAGGCTGTAGGAGTCTTGCTCGAAGGACCCGGCAGCCATTGGTACGCTGGACATCAGCAGGAACCCGTCTTCGTGGTAGAGCTCCCGTCCCCAGCCGGCGTTCCAGTGATGCCAGCCCTCAATGGCCTCTGCGCCCAACGAGGAATATAGGCCGTCGCCGCCATAGTCCATGCGCACCATGCGGCTGACATCGTTGGATGCCGCCAGGGGATGGGGCACCGGGCCGGGGTCGGCCACAGTTACTCGGTATCCACGCTGCTGTAGCTCCACAGCGGCTGTCAGCCCGAATATGCCGGCCCCGATGACCAGCACCGATGCGTCAGATGGCACGAATCAGCCCGCGGAAGCCGACTTAATGGCCTCTCGTAGGTCGTCGATGCTGACATCGCCCTTGAGGAGTTCGCCGGCGATCATGTAGGTAGGAGTGCCCTCAACGCCTTTCTGTTTTGCTGCTTCGTACTCCTGCATCACGGTCTCGCGGTATTCGCCGGAGTCGAGGCGTTGGCCCAGGTCTCCCCAGTCCATTTCGACAGCCTCAACGATGCCTTTCAGCACGTCCAGGTCGTTGATGTCGGCGCCGGTCTCCCAATAAGCCTGGGCGGCCAGGTGGTGGAACTCATCGTCTTTGCCCTTTATCTTGGCATAGACGGTAGCCTCGTGGGCCCGTTTGGTGTTGGGGGACCACTGCGGGCGGTGCATGACCAGGCCGACACCTTCGGCCCGTTCTTTCATCGCCGCATTGAGCTCGGTTTGGGTCTCACCGTCGAATAAACGGCGCTCCTCACCTTCAGGAGGACGCTCAGGCCGCAACAGGTATGGCTTGCGGTCCACTTCAAATGAGAATTCCTTGGCCAATATGTCGAGCCTACCCAGGCCGACGTAGCAAAAGGGTCAGGTGTAGTCGTACCAGTGGGTGACGCTGACAGCGGTGGATGTGGTCATCTCATACCTCTAAGCTTTCTAGTATCGTAACGAAAACCGGTTAGTCGGCGGCGCTGGGCGCTCCGGAGCGGGCGAAGGCCTTCCGCAAGGCTGCGGAGGCTTCGTCCACCGCCTGCTGGCCCTTCTCCACCACAGCTCCCATGGTGAAAAAGCCGTGAATCACCCCATCGTAACGGGTGGCCGTGGTTGCCACGCCGGCCTCGCTCAGGCGCTTGGCGTAAGCCTCGCCTTCGTCGCAAAGGGGGTCGAATTCCGCCGTGATCACCAGGGCGGGAGGCTGCCCAACCAGGCTCTTAGACTGAAGCGGGGCTGCGTAAGGATTGAAGGCGTCATCTTCGCTGCTCAAGTAATGGTTCCAATACCACTGCATGGTGATCTTGGTCAGGGAATAGCCCTCGGCGTTCTGGTTGTAGGAAGCAGTGGTGAAGTTGACGTCCGTGACCGGATAGATCAGAAGTTGCAGCGAGATCTCAGGGCCGCCCCGGTCCGCCGCCATCAGACACATAGCCGCTGCCAGGTTGCCACCGGCGCTGTCGCCACCCACGGCCAGACGGGAGCCGTCTGCGTTGATGCTGACGGCATTTTCGACCGCCCAAATGGTCGCTGACCAGCAGTCCTCGGCATTGCCGGGGAACTTGGTTTCCGGCGCCAGACGGTAGTCTACCGATACGACCACACACTTGCCGCCCACGCACAGGTTGCGGCACGATCCGTCGGCCTGTTCAAGGTCGCCAACAACCCAGCCGCCACCGTGGTACCAGACCAGGACCGGGAATGGGCCGTTGCCTTCGGGAGTATAGATGCGAATGGGGACATCGCCGTCGCGACCGGGAATGTTCCGGTCTTCCACCTTGGCTACTTCAGGGCCGGGAGAGCGAGGGCGTTTCTTGCCGTTGGCCCTAGCTTCTTCCGGACTAACCGTGTGCGCGGCCGGTAGGCCAAGGGCAGCCACACTTTCCATCACTTGTATGACCTGGGGATCTAATGGCATCTCATACCTCTTTTTCGATTAACTGCAGTCTGATTTTTCGGGTGTATGTTAGCTGGTTATGTCTTGAACGTGACAAAAAGTTTATTGGAGGTCAGAACGTCGGTCACCGAACTCAACCCGCATGGCTTCCGGCCAGTTCATGGGGTCTTTGAGACTCTCAGGGAGGCGTTCGTCGTTCTTCAGCGTCTTGAGCAGGGGATACATCTTGTCTTCGTCGGGCGCGATCAGGGCTGGGTAATGGGTTAGACCTGCGCCAAATATCTCCGCCATCGATTTACCTCTTGGGAGTCAGTCTCGCCGGGATGATTATTGGTTAGGCATTATAGCTGATGTGAGACCCAGGTAAATGACTTTGGCGCCGTTATGACCCTGGGTCCCAGATCCAGTACTTCGCGATAGCCCCTCCATCAACCCGTAGATCGAAGCCGGTAATCATCTCGGCTTCATCGGAGGCCAGGAACGCCGCCGCTTTGCCGTAGTGGCTGGGGCTGGGTAACTTCTGCATTGGCAACCCGGCGCCCGGGTCGGCCGGCCAGCCTGGTAACCGCTGTCCGAACCGAGGTCCAGGCCACTCTACCCCCCAGCGCTGGGCACGCTCCAACCCCTCCGCTCTATCGGTGGCGGTGGGGGTGAGACTGTTGACTCTGATGCCGTGTTCCGCCAGGTCCATGGCCACCGCCCGGGTGAAGTTCAGCAACCCTCCCTTTGCGGTGCCGTAGCCGATGTTCCCTGGCTCGCCCTGATGTCCGGCCGTGGAGATGATGTTGATCATGTTTCCGTGTCGGCCCAATTCGATCATCTGTTTGGCGATGAGCTTGGTGAACAGAAATGCGCCGGTCAATAAAACATCGGTCTGCCGCCGCCATTCTTCGACGGACATGTCCAGGATTCCCTTAGTGTTGAACAAGGTAGCGCCGTTGACCAGGATATCCACTCCCCCAAAGGTCTCCTTGGCTCGCTTTACAGCAGCGGTCACCTGGTCTTCGTCGGTAACATCGCAGGCGATGGAGATGGCCTTCCTGCCCTTAGCGATCACAGACTGTGCGCATTGTTCGGCGTAATCCGGATTGATGTCGATGCAGACCAGGTCGGCGCCTTCTTCAGCCAATCCCTCGGCGATGCCACCCATGATGTTTGGGCTGGTGCCGGTCACCAGCGCAACCTTACCTTCTAATTTCATCTCATACGCCCCTGTTGGAATTGGTCATTTCTTGATGCTGGTCATCCACTCTTCGTGGTCCGGGACTTCCTCACCGACCACGTGGAGGTAGTAGCAGCAGCCCATCGCCCGAGGAACTTAAATTGATTCCGAAGGTCTTTTACCAGGCCGGAAAATCTGCGTGGGAACGGAGGTATTTCTGGAACCCGCTGAATTCAGCGTCAAGTTCCAGAATCTTCTGCGCGTTGCTCACCACGGCTTCCAATTCGCGGCGGTTCCTGATGACCCTGGTGTCCTCGGTCAGCCGGTCGACTTCTGTTGGGGTCATGCCGGCCACTTTGGCGGCATGAAATTCGTGGAACGCCTTCCGGTTGCCGGGCCACTTGAACTTAACGATCTTGTAAGGCATGCCCGACTGGAAAACGACCTTGCTCATGACCTCAAGGTAATCACCAGGGCTTTGGGGGGTAATCCTATCCGGAGTTTTCATCTCTGGCATGTCATTTCTCCCTGGTCCTGAAGACGACTAGTCGATGGTCAAGATTATCTTTCCGAAGTTTGCGTTGGTCTCCATGTAGCGGTGGGCGTCCGCAACCTCTTCCAGGGGGAACGACCGGTCCACCACGGGCTTCATGCTTCCTGAGGCCAGGTGGGGCAGCACGTGACGCTTGAATTGGGCGGTCACGGCCAGTTTCTCTTCGAGAGAGCGGCCCCGCAATCCGGTCCCGGTCACCTGTAGCCGCTTGCCCATCAGTTGGCCAAGCTCCACCTCAACCTTGCTGCCACCCATCAAACCCACTTCTACCAATCTGCCCAAAACCGCCATGGAGGCGATGTTCTTATTCCAGTAGGGCGCGCCGATGAAGTCGATCAGCACGTCCACCCCCACACCTGAGGTGTACTCTTTAACTACTTCAGCAAAGTCTTGGTCGTGGTAGTTGATCCCGACATCCATACCTAGTTCAGCTGCCCCAGCCAGCTTCTCGGCGGAACCGGCGGTGCCGAAGACGAACGCGCCGGCATGGTGGGCCAACTGCACAGCCGCAGTGCCCACTCCGCTCCCGGCGGCGTGGACCAACACCCTTTCGCCCATCTGCAGGTTACCCCGGTTGAACAGTGCGTCATAGGCGGTGAAAAATACCTCTGGCGTCGCCGCAGCTTGCACGAAGTCCCAGGCGTCGGGGATGCGCACGGCCATGCGGTGATGGGTGATTGTGCGGCTGGCGTAACCGCCGCCGCCCAATAGGCCAAAAACCCGGTCTCCCTTGGCCATGCCGACCACCCGTTCGCCAGCCTCAAGCACTACTCCGGCAAACTCTAGGCCGGGAATGTCCGACGGGCTGCCGGCGGGGGCGGGATAGTTGCCTTGTCGCTGTATCATGTCGGCCCGATTCAGGGCGGATGCTTTTACGTCAATCAGGACATCTTCGGCGCCGGGGACGGGGTCGTCGACCTCTATGATCTTAAGGACATCGGGGCCACCTGGTTCAGTGATTACGGCTGCGCGCATCTATCATTTCCTCGTTCATCAGGGCGAAAGTACGCCTGGGTGGGGTTTCGATGTAGTTTATCACTGGAGACAAAACGGCGTAGGGGCACGGCAATGCCGTGCCCCTACGCCGTTCTCTTAGCGAATTTGAATCAGACTTGGCCGGCGGTGAGGTGGTCGTCGATGCGTTGCATCAGGTCTATGATCTCCGGCATGGCGGGTCCGTAACGGTCGGCGTCATCGATACCGTATCCTTTGTGGTAGGCGGAACGGAAGCTCGAAACCGCGCCTCCGGCCCCGGTGACTGATGAGTTGCTCTCATCCCAGACTCCGCCATGGATCAGGCCGGGCAATGAACTGGAGTCGCGGAAGACGTTTTTTGGATCGCCGCCGTCCTCAACTATCAGCATCTGCTCTTCAAACTGACGGCGCATGAACACGATGGGCAAGTCGGTCCGACCCAGGTGTTCTACCGTCCGGTCCATTATGTCGCCCTGGCCGACCCAGGCGTGGGAATCTTGGGCGAGGACGAAGTCCCAGATCGGGCGCCCGTCCTCGTCATATATCGGGATGTCGTAGTAGGGGACCGATTCTTGTTCGCCGGCCTCTACTCCCCCTAAACCCATGTAGCAGCCGTAGGCGATGTGGTAGGTATTGGTGTCGTCTATGGGCACGCGAATCTGGAATTCCTGACGCACCTGTCCGGGCCCGCCGGTCTGGGTGAAGAAGGGGAAAATAACGGTTGAGTGGCGCGACTGGCGGTCTTTGTCCGCGCCCAGCGATTTGGAGTAATTAATCCCTTTCTCCATGCCATACTGGGTCTCGTGGGCGTAGAGGGACTCGATGCCCCGGCCCATATCGATCCTCGAATGCAAAGTGGACATCTGCCGGTCTTTCGTACGCTCTTCCAGCTCTCCCTTCTTCTCTAAGATGTATTTGAAGTTGTAGCCGTGGAGGTAGACGCTATGCGCTGGGTCGCCGGTGTTCTCGTGGCATTGGAGCCAGTTGCAGGCCAGATGCGAGATGCCGATCTGGCGGATGGCGTTGGGCATCACGAATAGGTCCCAGGGAGGCAACAAAGGCACCGGTTGGGGGCCCATATAGGTCCAAACCAGGCCGCCCATCTCCTGCACAGGATAAGAACCGATCTTGACCTGGTCCTTCAGCTTGTTGGTCGGCGATTCCAAGGGAGTGTCGATGCACTGGCCGTCTGGAGCGAACATCCAGCCGTGGTAGCAGCAACGCAGGCCGTCCTCGTCGGGGAAACCGTACTTCATCAGGGTCATGCGGTGAGGGCAGCGCTCGCCGATCAGACCCAGGTCACCCTTCTTGGTGATAAACAGGACCAAGTCCTCTCCCAAGATACGGATGGGCATCACCTCTTCCTCTTTCAGTTCGACAACAGGGCGTACCGGGATCCAATAGCGGCGCATCAGCTCGCCCATCGGGGTCCCCGGTCCAACTCTGGTTAGCCTCTCATTGGCTTCGGCGGTCAGCATATTTACTCTCCATGAATGCCCCTTGGCATCTGGCAGTCAGTATATCGCAGATTACCAAACGCAAATGGCCGGCCAAGACAAACTCGGCCGGCCATTTGCGCTATTTCCTAACCGGAGTTTATTTGGCGGTGAAGATAGATTTTTCTCCATTCACGAACACAAAGTAATTACGTCTGCCTCCGAAATCATCCCCTTATGGAATATCGGTAACGACCACCGGAAGATCTGCAGTGCAAGGCACGTTCTCCGAAACGACTTCAACGTGGGTCACCGTAACTTCGATTCGGTCGGCAAAGCGGCGGTTGATCTCATGGTCGTTGAACCTGGAGCACCCGCTTCCTAGGGGGAGCCTCGATGCCACCGTAAGCAGATATCCGCCGTCGGTCTCGGCCACTTCGGCATTTTCGATGGGCGGCTCTTTCTCGACCATGGCCAACGCGACGTCGTCTTGGGCCGTAAACAAGATCGTGATGCCTTCGTTGATGGTAACCGTGTATGTCTCGCCCACGATCAGTCCACTCCCTAGCCAAATCTCGCTCTTGTTGTAACCGTAGATGGATGTGCAGGCGACAATCAAACTAGGATGGGGCATCAGGTTGGTAACTTCCATGCGGAAGTTGTCACCGACTCGCTCGACATTAAAGCCATCGAACTCGGCGCAACCACTGGGCAGACCAGACGTGACCTTGAGAATATAGGCGCCTGCTGGAGACGACGGACGAACTATGGCCGAGTCGCCAATAGGTGCTAGGACTACGACTTGAGCCGGTTCTTGTGGCGAGGGATTTCCTTGTGCCATAGTTTCTGTGGGAGGCGGTGGGCCTTTGACAGGCGGCTCGGTTGAGCGACTGACGCTAACAATACGACCGTTGTCACTATCAACATGATTGTGCCGGTCTCTTTTTCATCGCTGTACTCCGTCGGACCATCGTCTTGATTGTGCCTTCTTTTTCGTTTGACGGATTCCGTCGCGATTTTGATCCCATTATTTCTAACAGCTTGGCCGGAATCTTGGGATATACTACGGTACCCGCGGGCAGAAACTCGATTTTTACCGTTAACTCCAGCCTTGGAGGTCCCTGATGGCCAGGCCCCGACAGCCCCTAGTCGACCCTTTGGACGCCTTCTGCAAGGACACGAAAGCCTACTTGGCGGGCCCATTGGGCGGACCTTTGTCCAATTTGAATTTCGCAGCCAAGGACATCTTTGACGTGGCCGGGCACGTGACCGGAGGAGGCAACCCCGATTGGAAGGCGACTCACCCACCGGCCGAGCGCAACGCCTGGATCGTGCAGACCTTGGTGAGCGCCGGGGCCACCATGGTGGGGAAGACTCATACCGACGAATTAACCAGGGGCATCTTGGGGGAGAACGCCCACTACGGCACGCCCATCAACTCCAAAGCCTTGGGCCGGGTGCCAGGCGGCTCGTCCAGCGGTTCAGCAGCGGCGGTGGCCGGAGGGCTGGTTGATTTTGCTCTGGGCTCGGACACCGGAGGCTCAGTGCGCATCCCTGCCAGTTTCTGTGGCCTTTACGGCCTGCGCCCCACTCACGGGCGCATCCCCCTGGAAGGGATTTTGATGCAGGCGCCCAGTTACGACACCATCGGCTGGTTCACCAGGGACGCTGAAACCTACGCCAAGGTGGCCGAGACCGTGTTTCAATCGACCATTCCTGACGCGAGCCCAAGCCGCCTGATCATCGCCGAGGATGCCTTCGAAGAAGCCGACGAACACGTCTCCGAAGCTTTGATGTCGGTCGCTGAAAAGTTGGCTGCCATGGCCGGAAGTTCGACCACCTTGCAGCTGTCACCCAACGGATTAACCGAATGGGCCGTCCAGCAAAACGTGCTCCAGTCCGTGGAAGCTTGGGATTCGGTCAAAGACTGGATAGACCAGGTGAACCCCAGGTTCAGTTTCTGGGTCAGCGAGCGTTACAACCTGGCAATCAGCCTAACCGAGACCCAGATCAGTGAAGCGACGGTCCTGCGAGACAAAGTCAGTACCAGGATGGACGAGGTATTCGCCGGCGGCGGCTTCGTCTGCCTCCCCACGGCGGTAGTGCCCGCCCCACTGCGAGGCCTGCCTGCCTCGGCCAAGAAAGACGTCCAAGGGCGGTTGAGCCGGTTGACCTGCATCGCTGGCACAACGGGAAGGCCCCAATTGAGCATGCCGCTGGCCGAGGTCAACGGGCTGCCGGTGGGTATATCAATCATGGGCGACCACGGATCGGACGAGGAACTCATCGGTTTCGCGCGACGGGTCGAGGCCGAACTGGCCGGCTGAATCCCGTCCGGAACCAACCGCATCAAACCGGCCACTGAGTACCTACGCCAGTTGGCGAGATCTAGAGAATCCCATGAGCGGCGTTCATGACATCGGCGGGTCGTCCGGGTTTGGACCGGTCACTGATCATTCCAAAGCGGAGCCTACGTTTCATGAGCCCTGGGAGGGCCGGGCCTTCAGCGTCGCAGTCGGTCTCACCAATGCCGGCCGGTACGAATGGCGAGAGTTCAACAGCATCTTTATCGAGCATATCTCCCGGGCGGAGCAGTCCGGCGATTCCTCCACCTATTACCAGCGGTGGCTGGCCGCCTTGGAAGAACTGGCCCTGAAGAAGGGACTGGTCTCCGTCGGCGAGTTGGGGCAGCACGCTGAGCAGTTGGCCGCCGAAGACGACCACCACTGAATCACAACTGAACTATCCATCGCCGGGCCAATGGACAGACGCTACTCCCGCAGCTTAATATCCTCCTGACCCAAACAAGAGGCTCGATAGGAGAGAAAATGGCCCATCAGGTTAATGGAGTAGTCGCCCAATCCAAGGGCGCGCCGGTGAAGTTGGCCCCGATCTTGGTGCCCGATCCGGGCCCAGGCGAGGCACTGATCCGCGTGAAGGCCTGCGGTGTCTGCCACACCGATCTCCATTATCGTGAAGGCGCCATCAACGACGATTTCCCCTTCCTGCTGGGTCACGAGGCGTCCGGGACTGTGGAGTCGGTGGGAGACGGCGTGACCAACGTGGCTCCTGGTGACTTTGTGATCATCGCATGGCGGGCCCCCTGCGGTACTTGCCGTTCTTGCCTGCGCGGCGCTCCCTGGTATTGTTTCTCCAGCCGGAACGCCTTCCAGCCTATGACTCTGGCCGACGGCACGCCCCTCTCGCCCGCCCTAGGCATCGGCGCCTTTGCTGAACTAACCTTGGTAGACGCCGGTCAGGCGGTCAAGGTTTCCCCCAAAGCCAGCCCCGAAGCCGCCGGTTTAGTGGGCTGCGGGATTATGGCCGGCTTTGGCGCTGCCATGAATACCGGCAACGTCAGCCGGGGCGACTCAGTGGCGGTATTTGGCTGTGGTGGGGTCGGCAACGCGGCCATCGCCGGAGCCCGTCTGGCCGGCGCCCACACCATCATTGGGGTAGACCTGGACGACCGGAAGCTGATTTGGGCCAAGGAGTTCGGAGCCACCCACACCATCAATGCCTCAAGCACCGATCCGGTGGAGGAGATACGAAAACTGACGGGCGGCAACGGCGTTAACGTGGCCATCGAGGCCGTGGGCAACCCGGTGACGTACGAACAGGCCTTCTACGCCCGGGACCACGCCGGCACGGTGGTTTTGGTGGGCGTGCCCAGCCCCGACATGAGGATCGAACTGCCGCTGCTGGAAGTATTCGGCCGGGGCGGCAGCCTGAAATCGTCCTGGTACGGCGACTGCCTGCCCTCCCGCGATTTCCCCATTATCATCGACCTATACCTGCAGGGACGCCTGGACCTGGACAAGTTCGTCACCGAGACCATCGCGATCGAAGACGTGGAAGAGGCTTTCCATAAAATGGAGCGGGGCGAGGTACTGCGGTCGGTGGTGGTATTTTAGGAGCGAAAATCCTTAGAGGTCACGGACATACCTAATGTCCAAGGGCTCCAGATAAAACTCCGTGGAGTCACAGAAGCCTGTGGCCCATGGATGGTCTTTCTCGAGGACGGCTCCCACGCGTTTAACCACTTGGGACTTTAGCCAAGTTTCCGCCTCCGAAAGTAATCTCCCAGCGATTCCCTGGCGAGGGTATGCACGGTCTATCGCCAGCCGGTAGATATTGCCCCGCCAGCCGTCGAAATTTTAGATGGTATGTCGATTTTGAACGATCCCGCAAGTAAATTCGTCCTGGGCCGTTCTGTTTCCCCGCTCTCTCTAAGCTGAATTTTTCGGGTGCTATACTAGCCGCACTTTTCCTGGCGTCCACCGCGACCACCAGATTTTTGAGAGGTAACTATGGATTTCGGCGCAATGATGTTTTCCACCGACTACTCCATCCGGCCTGACGACCTGGCCAAGATGTTGGAGGACCGCGGGTTCGAATCTATGTGGGTCCCGGAGCACACCCATATACCAGCCGACCGGACCAGCCCCTGGCCCGGAGGCCCGGACCTGCCCAAGGACTATTGGCACACCTATGACCCGTTCGTCGCACTCACTGCGGCCGCCAGCGTGACCACCGACCTGAAGCTGGGGACAGGCATCTGCCTAATGATCGAGCGCGACCCCATCACGACGGCCAAGGAGATCGCTAGTTTGGATATGCTGTCTAGAGGCCGGTTTATCTTCGGCGTGGGCGGCGGCTGGAACGCGGAAGAAATGCGGAATCATGGCACTAATTTCAAGCGCCGCTGGAGAATCCTCCGGGAAAACATCCTGGCGATGAAGGAAATCTGGACCAAAGAAGAGCCGGAATTTCACGGCGATCACGTAAATTTTGACAAAATGTGGGCGTATCCCAAGCCTGTCCAGCGGCCTCACCCACCCATCCTAATGGGCGGCGACGGCCCCACAACCTTCGACCGAGTTGTTGACTACTGCGATGGCTGGATGCCGATCGGCAGCAGAAGCTCAAGCGGACCCAGCCTCGCGGAGAAGATCGTTTTGTTGAAACGGCAGGCTGAGGATGCGGGTCGGGATCCAGACTCCTTAAACATCACCAGCTTCGGATTACGTCCGGACCAGGAATTAATCTCCCGTCTGGATGAAGCCGGGGTTGACCGCGTCATCTTCACTTTGCCATCAGAAGAGCGCGAGTCCGTTACGCCGCTAATCGACGAATGCGCCAGGCTTATCTCTTAGGCTCAAAGATCCGAGCCCAACGTCGGTCTGCCATCACAGACTGAAAAGGCCCGCCAGGCCCCCCTATCAGGCGTCTGCCGACCTTTTACATTAGAACCAGTAATGTTGACAGTCCGGGTCGGATTGCCGGCACTTTGATTTCTAGTCTCCTATACGCCTAGACAAAGGCAAGGAGGCAAACGACACCGCAGCCAACGCGAAAAGCCCAGAGATGTAGTATAGGGTGGCTTGGAAGTCGAAATAATCGTAAAGGGCTCCGGCGATCAATGGAGAGGGCGCTGCCATCATGAAGCTGATACAGGAGACTACACCAAGACCGGTGGTGGCTACCTCCCGATTAACCACATCGAAATATGCAGCGGTAAGTATCGGTTGGTCTGGATATAGGAACAGACCCAGCAAGGCAATGGTGATTGTAAGAGCTACGCCTTGATCGAATACGACCACCAAAAGCGTCATAACGCAAGACCAGATCAAACCTGGCACCAACACCTGCTTGCGTCCCAGCTTATCGGAGATCAATCCAGCAAGCGGCTTGGCTAGCAGCCCAACGGCAATCAGCATGGAGATGTGGAATCCCCGGTTGATGGGATTAAGTTCAAGGTCGTTTCCTAGGTACAGAGAAAGAGACATCACCAAGGCCGCCAAGGCCATGGACCGCAGGCCTCGCACCAGAATCAGCCCCCATAGCATTGGGCTTTTGAACAAGGTCTTAGTCAAGGCCAGTCGTTCGACTAGTCCGGCAGACTTGGCAACCTCTTCCTTTACGTCGCCTATGTTCTTGAAGGTCCAGATCGCCATGAAGCCCATAAAGAACGGCGCTATGGCGTAGATGCTAAGAATGTCCCGCCAGCCCAACCAAAATAACAGTACTCCGGTGATGAAGGGGCCAGCAACATCGCCAACGCTACCGCCCACTCCGTGGAACGAAAGCATCACGCCTCGGCGGCTGGGGAAATGGTGAGACAATGACGCAGACGCCGGAAGATGCCACAATGAATGGGAAATTGCAACCACTGCCATCCCAAGCAACAGCAATGGATAGACCGGGGAGATTCCCATGACCAGTGACCCAAGACCGGAGGCGGCAACACATCCAGCAAGCAGCCATCCCCACCACTTTCGCAGCATATCGACCACGACCCCACCAGGCAGGGAAACGAGCGCCGAAGCAACTTCCCGCATGGTTATGATCCCGCCCACGCCCACGCTGTTCAGACCAAAGGTTCTTTGGATCTCCGGGAAGACTACGACAAAACTCTGGATGATCCAATGGAAAGCCACATGGCCAACAGCCAAACCGGTAACCATCACTCGGGCTGTCAGCCGCAAATCTTTAGTGTCGCATGATGTGGTTTCGGATGTCTCGTCCATTGAACCTCAACTAGAATACGCCTGCTGTTAAGACAAATTTTGGCAATGATGATGCGGGCTGAGCCAGGAATTCTATTTCAGCATATCCAGGTTGGCAAATACAATCGATCGACATGCGGATAGAAAATGCCCCAGACCAACCAGATATACTGACTCCGATAGTTGACTGATACAGACTACAGGTCTTCTGGGGGCAGAAATGCGTTAGGGACGATGGCGCTCCCCTGGCCTACGCCCGTGGTGTCGCCCTTCTGGTTCTTGACCTCAATATCAACTGACACCCGGTTTCCGTTGGCCTCCCTTGTAGTGCCGGAAACCTTGCCGGTGAAGGTGATGGTGTCTCCGGGTCGGACCGGTCTGAGGAACCTGAGGTCCACAGTGCCGGTGTGATTGAACACCTCTTCGCCGAAGTGCCTGCGTAGCATCTCGATGGCAAATGACAAGGACATTCGCCCGGAAGCGACGGTGCCCTCCGTGCCCAAAACTTCTTTCGCGGCATGTTCGTCGGTGAACTGGGAGGGTCCGGTATTGCCGGCGCTACCCTCGAACAGATTGATCGCCTCCTGGGTCAGTTCTTTGACTAGGGGCGTGATTTCGTCGCCTTCATCGTAACTTCTGATTACCCGCCCCATTTCTTTCCAACCTCCGACGGCTGCTTGAGTTCGTGGGTGATAACCCGGTCAATCAGCCTGCCGTCCTCATCCACCGATACGGCCTCAGTGACGATATAGTTTTTGCCCCTTCTAAGATATTTGTCGGCGATCCAAGCAGTAACGGTCAACTTTTTGCCCGCGACCGGGGGGTTGTAGCAGTGGAAGGCGCACCGGGCGTTGACGGACCCGACGTCGGTGTATTTGTTGTTGTATTGGCGGACATCCACCTTGTGGGCGATGGTCGGGAAGACGGCTTCCGAATCCATCACGCCCATCCGGTAGGTGTCGATCATCTCTTGGGTCAGCAGATATTCGAATTTATCGAAGGTCTCGCCCACTTCAAGGGCGTCCCAATCCAGTTCGATCCGGTCATCAACTTCGGCCATATCGATTACGTCCTTTCTGAAATTCCATTTCCATTGGAAATCCCACCGCATTATACAATTTGGG
>Ga0066860_10000515_pt1 | contig 17017 bp, 17 predicted proteins | sample ETN07SmetaG_FD_65601 | JGI IMG/M metagenome (GOLD analysis project Ga0066860, IMG submission 65601) | Marine microbial and viral communities from oxygen minimum zone, Eastern Pacific Ocean - ETNP2014F14-07SV275 | ecosystem: Environmental > Aquatic > Marine > Oceanic ... | reverse complement strand
GGAAGTATTGCGAGCCGTGGGCCTTACCCTGCCGTGGCTCCATAACAGGAGAGAAAACTAACTACAACCTTTTTTTGGCAAGCACCGTCTTTTTAGCCAGATGAGCTATACATTGTTCTATCCGGCTGTAGCCCGGGCGACAAAGTTTTTCAGTTTTTCTTTTTTCCGGATTAGTTCGGCGAGTTTTAACGCGTCTTCTTTATTTTTAAATTTTTCCACTTGCACCCGGTAAATCTGTTTGTTGTTGCGGGTCACGAAAGCGTTGTAGCCTTTTTTTACCAGTTTGTTCGAAAGGTTTTGAGCGTAGGCTTTGGTTTTGTAGGCCCCCACTTGTACTGTATAAAAAGCCGCCGATCGTGTTGGAGCATATTTAATATTTTTGCCTGATTTAACTAATTCGCGTGGCTGTTTTTCACCATCTTCAATATGGGTTGGAGTGGTCAGGGTCGCTTTCCACATGTTCAAGGGTGCGGGAGTCCCGGCCTCTTGCCCTTTAGGTTGAGGAACAGTTGGAAGCGGTGCCAGTTCTCCTTCCACGTCCAGAACTTTGCGAACCCCCGATCTTAGCGGTCCCTCGTTTTGAATTTTATCCATCGCTTGGGGCGCGAGGGATGAAGGATCATTTTTCAGGGCCCGAGTTTCTTTCTCGGCCTCTTGATGGGTTCCATCCTGCAAAACTTCCGGTTCCATTTCCTTATCTAAGGCCAGCGCTTGGGTCCATTCGGCCTTTAGTTGCTGGAGCTCTTCAATCTTTTTCAAATCGATTGTGGCTTTTTTCGCGATCACCGGATTTTCAAATTTGCTGTTTGTTTCCGCGTTTTCCGGTTTCTTTACCAGGGCGGTCAGTTTGTCGAGCATTTTTGCAGTCATCTTGCGCAGGTTGAATTTATTGGTCACAAACTGAATGGGAGCGAGCAGGGCGGTGAAGATTCCAGTTGGTATTTTGCCGATACCAGAAAAATCATGTTCCGTTTGTTCGGCTCGCCAGAGGATCTCTCCGGTCCGGGTGTCGACCATCTGTATGGAGATGCTGAGTTCTATGGAGGAATGCAAAATAAAGTAAGTGCGTTCCACTTTGTTAATTCGGCTGAATACAACGGCATCGACGCCCAGGATTTCGCCAAACTGCATGGGATTGATGGTTAGAAAACTTGCAGGATCGTTCAAATTGTTTTGCTTCAGCAGGCCGTCAACAATATATTTTTCCAGTAAATTAAATTTGGATTGCTTGAGGTTGGCATATAAACCGTGCCGAAACATATCCGCCATTTCCTTTTGTCCCAAATGGCTCGTTTCAATGGGCAGAATGGCCACGGTCTGATCTTCGGACAGGCTGTTCAGGTTGCCGGCTACCTTGGTCTGCAGGTCAGAGGCGCAGCCAGAAATCAGGATTGCAAAAAGAAACATCCCCAAGGGCCGGTACCATGCAAGAGCTGAAATATTTTTGGTAGTCAATGTCATTAGGATCATGGTCCGTTGGTGGATGAAGAATCAAATTGGGCCATGCCATTTTTATAGAACTTTTTTCCGATGAGGCCGTTTTTGCTTTTCAGGCTGCCAATTATCAGGGAACTGGTCACCTTATCGGAAGCTTTTATGGTGTAGCTTCCGGTGTAGAGTCCGGGCACGGTTTCCTTTAAGGGTATGTTTGACTTCCAGCTGCCAATATCGAAATACCCGGTTAGCCCGGGGTCGCCTTTCAGGCTCACATAGATCCGGTCGCTGGGCTTCAGTTTCAGGTCCGGTTTCAAGTTGGTTTCGATGTAGGTGATCTCAGGCAAGCGAATTTCCTCATTCCAACTGTCGGCGGGGTCCGGGATTTCCTTCATCATATTGACCGAAAATATCTCCGCTGTTTTGAAATAGGCCTGGTGTACTTTTACGTTTTCCATTTGATCCCGGATGATATCGACAATCGTTGGAGAAAGGATTCCTGAATAAATCATTTCTTTATGTTCGGTTTCCCAGAGAATATCTCCCGTTCTCAGATCGAGCATGTCAATTTTTGCATGGATGGAAGTTTCCGCGTGAATGCCGCCAGTGAAATTATTGGCCGCGAGAACACGGCCACGAATCACCGCGTCAACACCCAGAATTCTCCGAAGCTTTTCGGGACTCAATTCCAATATTTTGTTAGAGTCCGTAAGGCCCGCCCGGCTTAATTTTTGGTCAACGGTTTTCAGGGGCAGATCGACATAACCGAGATAACTGAAATAATTGTAGAAACAGGTTCGGAACAGTTCGTGGGGAGAAACTTCTTCGGGATCTGGCTCCTCAAGGGTAAAGGGCAAGATAGCCACGGATCGGGGTTGCATGTTTGAATTTGTGTAGCCCTGACGGATTTCCAAGTCAACAGTGCCGCACCCGGCAAGCAAAATACAAAAATATGCAATGCATGGTGTCAAGAATGGAAAAATACGAGAAGGACCCACGATTCTACGCCCCATGTAGATTATTGATAAATTTGGTCTTTATAGAAATTAAGGATTAATCTACTATATGAAATAACAATGATTTTGTCAATATTTTATAAAATTTGTTTAAATTTGATGAAGTTTTGGTCCGGGCCGTTTTTGCCCCATCATCAGTTCAACGGATTGTTTTGAGCCTTTTGTAATTTATCGGCTTTTTCCTCCTACTTATAAGGGAAGATTGACCTTTGACGGGAAAGGAATTGGCAGGAGGCTTGATTAGAAAAACCATATTTGCTAGAGTTGCTAAAAATGGCTGGTTGGAACTAACCGTGAGGATTTTTTGATGAACAGAAAAAATGTTTGGGCTTATATATTGTTTGTGGTTTCGTTGTTTTGGGTTTCTGGGCAGGTGTTTGCGCAATCGCAAATCACAGCGGTTTTGAAGGGAACCATCGATCAGGTTCTGGAAATTGTTTCCGATAAAGATCTCAAGAAAAATCCGACTTTAAGACGGGAAAAACTGCGTAATGTGATTGGCCTGCGTTTCAATTATAAGCAAATGGTGATGCGCTCTCTGGCCAAGAATTATAAGAACCGGAGCGAAAATGAGCGCAAAGAGTTCACCATGCTTTTTAAAAAACTACTTGAAAACTCCTACGCCAGCAAAATTGAGAACTATCGGAATGAGACCATTGACTATGTGGGCGAACAGATTAAGGGCAAATATGCTATGGTCAAAACCCAGGTTGTCCGCAAGGATGGTGTGATCGATGTTGATTACAAAATGCTCAAGGAAAATGGCCAGTGGCTGGTTTATGACTTTGTGATAGAAGGGGTCAGCCTGATCCGCAATTATCGGTCCCAGTTTTCTAAAATAATCAGTACGGAATCCTATCCGGTCTTGGTCAGCAAACTGAGGAAAAAGGTCGAGGATATTGAAACCAAAAGCGTGGCGGAGGCGGAAAACCTCTGAGAAAATTGGGCAAGGTGTTCCACGTCATTAAAAGCTCTGCTCCCACACGCATCGATTTGGCTGGAGGAACGCTTGATATCTGGCCTTTGCACCTGTTTTTTGATAGTCCCCCCACCCTCAATGCGGCTATCGACCTTTATGCCACTGTAGAAATCCTTCCCCGAAAAGACAAGCGGATATTCTTGACCTCAGGCGATTTAGGTTTGAGCGACAACTTTCCCTCGCTGAGTGCGGTTCCAGACAATCATCCATTGGAACTTATTGTGCGTACGTTGAAGTTCTACCGGCCAAAATTGGGATTAGAAATATTTACAGACTGCCGGGCGCCACAAGGGTCGGGCATTGGTGGTTCCTCCGCTTTGAGCATTGCCCTGCATGGGGCTCTCAACAGGTTAACAGGTCGGGGTTACCGCAGGGCCGAGATGATAGAAATCGCCAAAAATATCGAGACCCAGGTCATTAAGGTTCCCGCAGGATGCCAGGATTATTATCCGGCCATGTATGGAGGAGTAAGAAAAGTCCTGCCCGGAATCCGAAGAACTGAGACGCAAAAGTATGCCATAAGCCCCGCTGAACTTACCCGACATTTTGTCCTGTGTTATACAGGCAAGCCCAGAAATTCGGGGATCAATAATTGGAAGGTGATGAAAAAGGTCGTGGATGGCAATAGAACAGCGATCCGTCACCTGAAATCTATCCGGGATTGTGCAGTAGAAATGGAGCGAGCATTGAGCCGGGGACATCTTAAAAGTTTGGCCCCGATTTTTGCCCGGGAATGGAAAGCCCGCAAACAGTTGGCTCCTAATATCAGTACCCCCCAAATGGATCGGTTGATGCGTGCCGCGCAAAAAAAAGGCGCATTAGCTGGCAAGGTTTGCGGTGCAGGTGGCGGCGGATGCGTGGCCTTCATTGTGCCGCCAGCCAAAAAACAATCCGTAATGGAAGAGCTCACCTCAAAGGGAGGAAAAGTACTTCCCTTCCGTTTTGTCTCCCGTGGCCTCCGCTGCCAGGCGCCAGCGTGATGCTGGACTCCATGAGCAATAGTTTTTGCTGGAGAGCAAAAAGTTATCTCACCTCAAAGAGTCTTTGCTGTAATCTCTCCCAAGGAGTGGGGCGCAGGTACTGCGCACTATTTTTTACCGCTAGCAACTATGCTTTTGGCTAAACGGGATCATGCTCATTGGCCCTCCGCCGAGGAGCGGAGGGGTTTGAAGACAACGATCAAAAGAGGAAGAAGGGTAAGGGCGCCGATCAGGGCCACGACCATTGCCGTTCCGGTCAGCAGGCCAAAATAGATGGTGGGCATGAACTCCGAAAGCGCCAGAATCGAAAAACCAAGGGTAATGGTTACCGATGTATAATACATAGCTTTGCCAATGCTCCCGTGGCACCGGTTCATGGAGGCTAGATAATTTTGATCCACCTTGTATTCCGTTTGAAACCGGTGGATGTAATGAATGGTATTGTCCACCGCTATTCCCAGCGTGATGGCCGCGATGGTAATCGTCATCATGTCCAGGGGAATGCCCAGCCAGCCCATGAGGCTCAGCACCGTTCCTGCCGCCAAAAGATTAGGGATGATTCCAATAAGTGCGAGAGATAAGCTCTTGAATAAAATCATAAACATGAACATGATGGCGAAAAAGACCACGCCGATAGTGAGAATCTGCGACCGATACAGGCTCTGCAACATATTGTTATAAAGCACCACCATTCCTGTGAAATGGATGGTTTCCGCATCAAACTTTAATTCTTCAACGAGATAGTTGCGGATTTTTTCTATCAGTTGAGAGCGTCTCAGGGTGGGGTCGGACTCTATCAACCTCATATTGATATGAATCTGGTTGGCATCCTGGGACAAGTAGGGGTTGACCAGAGAATCCTTAACACTTTCCGGCATGAGTTTGCGGATGAGTGCCAGATCATAATCGTCTGGTTTGCGGCCGTTACCCAGTTGGGTGAAGACTTTAACCAGGGTAGATATGGATTGTACTTTGCCCACCTCCGGCAGGCTTTCCAGGTAGTCATGTATTTTTTCTACCCGGTCAAGCATATTGGTGTTGAACCAATAATTTATTTCCACTTCTTCCGATGCCTCAGCGAAGGGATCATCAAAATCTTCTTCATCCGTTATTTTCTTTTCATTAGTTTCTTTGAGGTAATCAAAAAACTTCTGGTCTGGATTCATGATGATGTCGAGAGGTGTGGTGCCTCCCAACTTCTGGTCGATCACTTCCATTCCCCGGTAGATTTCGGTGTTGCTTTTGAAGTGATCGATGAATCGGTTTTCCACCTCCAGTTTGGAAACTCCAATCGCGCTTACCACTGCCAAAAGGAGCGAGCCGTATAGGATGGCATTGCGGTTACGATTCGTAAATGCGGCAATGGACAGCGTGAAAATTTTTGTTCTGTCCTTACCGGACCCGGGGGTTTCAGGATTTAAAAGTACCAGCGCGGCTGGAAAAAAAATGAAAATCAGGATAAAGGCCAGGGAAATCCCGCTGGTCATGATCCAGCCGAAATCTATCACCGGGCGAATGCCGCTGACCAAGAGGGAACAAAAAGCGACGATGGTTGTGATCGCGGTATAAAAACAGGGCTGAACCATGAGACGGACCGTTTGCCAGACCAGCTCTTTCTGGCTTTGGCCCGGATTTTTATCGTTTAAACCCTGATACCTCACGATCAAATGTACGGTCAGGGACATGGTAATGATGAGCAGAATCGAAATGAAATTGGAAGAAATAACTGTCACCCGCCAATCCATTAATCCTAAATAACCCACCATCACCAAGACGGTGATGACGCAACAGCTCATAGGCAATACCACCCAGCGCAATTTCCTGAAAAACAGGCTGAGCATCAGGATAAGAAAGGCGATGACGCCCAGACCAAAAGTTTTCAGGTCGTGTTCGATGAAGCCGATCATATCCGTAGTGATCATGGGAATTCCGCCGAGGAACATCTCGGCGTGATCGCGATGCCGATCCATAATATCGCGCACGGCTTGAATTAACTTGTCCTCTGCATCCAGAACCTTTGCATGGTAATCGCGGAATTCCTGGCGGGCCTCGGCAAATATTTCCTCCTCCTCTTTGCTGAGGCCGGATTCCTTTTTCTTGTCGCTCAGGTCATTGCGCCGATACAGAAGGGAAAAGTATTTTTCATCACGCTTGAAATTGATCCGGATAATCGTGACTTTTCCATCCGGACTCAATAACAGATTTTTGTAAATGGGACTTTCCAGAAATTCCTTGCGGGCCAGTTCCCGGTCCATGCCGGGAGTTTCCAAAGTGCGGATATCAGTAGCCAGTTTGGATATTTCAACGCGCGGGCTGTTCAGCAGGGGAACATTAAGGATGCTGTCTGTCGAGCGAACCCGGTCCAAACGGGCAAGCTCATTGCTGATGGATTTTAAATCCGCTAGCACTTCATCAGACATTAAATCCTTGAAAGGGGCGTAAGTGATGATCAGGAAATCATCGGAACCGTAAGATTTATTTATCTTCCGGTAATATTCCAGGGAGTCATCGTTTTCCAGAACCAAGGATTCAGCGGAGGCATCGAGTTTGAAATTTGGGATGTGATAAGAAAAATAACCCACAACCAAAAAAACCATTATCAGGCTGGCCACGGGTTTTTCGATTACCCATTTCCGATAGGTGTTGGCAAATAAACTCAGCAAGAAGAGAATCCTATTCTGATGAAGTTTGTTTTGGGACAGGGCATCTTTCAGGCAAGCAAATCGATTGTTTCGGGTTTCGAAGACCCCAACCGGGAATAAAAAAGACCTTCAATAAAGACGGGTGCAACCTTCCCCAAAAAGCCGGATGTTTTCGAAAAACCTGAGAAACACCCCCGCAGGTGAAAGGCGGATGTATTTTATACTCAACTGGTGCAATCTCCAATAGTCAAAATGGGTCGATTTAAGAGGAAAAAAAACAATTTAACAATTGTATGAAAAACACTGACAAACCGCTGGTTATTTTGCTTGAATATCGTATTTGCGATAATTTTCCTTGCATTTCCGGGTGTTTGAAGTAAGATTTCCCCAATTATTTCAATTAATTAATTGATTATCAGTTTCCGGGGAGGGCAGATTATGTTTTCCAGGTGCAATATTCTGATTGTGGATGATGACCAGTTTGCACGGGGGATGATCAAGCATCACTTGACCCGTTTAGGAGTCAAAAATATATTCGAGGATAAGGATGGCGAGCAGGCTCTTGAAACATTGCGATCAGCCAGGATGGATCTGATTATTGCCGACCGCTACATGCCTAAATTGAACGGACTGGAATTATTCTGCAGTATCCAGATGGTCCCGTTGCTAAAAGACACTCCCTTCATCATGATTACTGTAGAAGATGATAAAACTAAAATTGAGGATGCGCAGAAACAGGGTATCCAGCATTATCTGGTCAAGCCGTTCAACGCCGAAACGTTTGACAATAAAATTCAGGAAGTTCTGGCAACAACTCAAAGCAACCACTAGCCTCCACGGGCAAATTGCAATGTCTTTATCTTGCCCTTGCAGGGCATGCGTGGTATTTAACCATTGCCTTCATGCCCGGAACGGGTAAAGAAAAATGTAGCAATATCACATGCGGCAAATATTCTCGTAGCTTGGTGGATTATTTCTTACTGGCGGCCCCACGCTTGGAGGCCGCTTGTGTTAATCTGGTGAGGTCTACATTTTCTCAATCATCAGGTTAAACCATTTATGGGTTTTTCCCCGGCACTGAAATATTTAATTATCGTTATCGTAACCCTGGGGATGGGGTTTTCGGTCTGGCTCCTGCCGCATGACAAAAAGATAAAAGAAGAGTCGGAATCCATCACCACTCCTATTGATGCCAAAGACGAAGCCGGTCGCTACCTGCAACAGGCATCGGAAGATTTTTTCTATCACGAGTTTGATCGGGCCATCGAGAATTATGGCAAGGCCATCACGGCTTACGAAAAAGAAAACCAATTGGAAAAGGCGGCGAAGGTTTATGAGTCCATCGGCGACCTGTATAAATTTCGCAGGAATCTCAAGGCCGCAGAGGCGCAATACATCCTGGCCATGGAATACCACCACAAAATCAATGATCCGCTGGGCGAGGCCCGGGCCATGAGCCATGCCGGCGACTTGCTTTTGGAACGGGGCGATAATGCTGGGGCGGGAGTTTGGTATAAAAAAGGGGTGGAACTGGTGAAAGAAGGTCCGCCTCACCAGAATCAGGCGCTTTTGTTCGAAAATATGGGGCGCTTTTACTGGAAAACAGAAAAAAATATTCCCGAGGCCATCGTCTGGTATACCCACACCCGCGATGTCTTTTCTGCCCTGGAAAACCAAATGGGCTACGACCATATAAGCGCCGTGTTAAACCAACTCCGCCAGCATAACGCTGGAATTGTGATACCCCCTCGATAAACTTCATGCCCCCAAGGGGTACAAATTGCCATAACCCTTTTTGTTTACCTCCCCTTGCCCATCCCCGCCCATTGACATAAAATAACCCCGCCATCTGTCAGGGTCTAGAAGAAAAATGAAACAGTCCAAAAAGAAAAAGAAGGCCCCGCCAAAGCGGGAGCAACCGCCCAAAATAGTCAAAAAGGTCAGGAAAGATTTGGGAAAGAAAAAACAGGCCGAGGATCAGCAGGAATTGGCCCGCATATGGGACGAAGATCTCTGCGAATAAAGAAATATTTATCCGGCGAACCGCCGCCAGCGTGATGCCCCATTCGGGGCATTAAGGCAAATGATAAGCATAACTCGCTGGACCCAATGGGCAATAGTTTTTCCCTTTAGGGGGATGTGCCAGCTCTGGCGAGCAAGAAGTATTGGCGGCTTGATGGGCTCTTGTTAAATTTCCTTCAGGCGTCGCCCGGCTAAAGGGTGACAACCTGGGAAATTTCATACAGTTTGTACACTTTTTTGTAATTTAAAATCCACCTCCCTCTAACCTTCTTGCCTCTTTTTTATTCTCAGATTTCAAAAAACAATTTACTTTCAATAATTTAAATGTTTTCCCGCTACAGGGTGTTCTTCGTTGGCATACAAATTGCTGTTAAATAGTATAATTGGCGCCCTCACATTTTTCCAGGAGGGCACCCTAAGCGGATGACCCGCCCCGGGCTTGGAAATTTAGAATCTATTAAGTAGGTAAAACATGAAAATAAATATGAAGGCATTAATTGCAGAGGATCCAAACTGGTTTGTAGAACAAATTAAGAAAGTCCGGGCTTTTTCAGTCCTTTCCGATAAAGAACTAGTGTATGTAGTGTCACAAATGCGGAGTTTCTATTTTAAGGCCGGGACTACGATTGTGAATCAAGGGGAAGCTGCGAATTTATTTTTTATAGTTCATAAAGGCATGGTCGAAGTATCCATGAAGAAATTCTTTTTCAGGGAAAAACAAGTTGCAATCCTCGAATCTGGAGACTTTTTTGGTGAAAGTGCCTTGGTCTCGAATTCCAAGCGAAACGCTACAGTCATAGCAAAGACAGATACTTCATGTTTTGTTCTACTCAAACCCAGTTTTAAATTCATGCTGCAAGAAAACCCGCTTTTCAGGCAAAATATGAAAGCCGTCTACGCAAGACGAAAACTGCAATTAAAAAACGCCTAACCGGCCAAGCGGCTGGGGGCAATGTGGCGGTGACGCAGGGCTCGGCACTTCTGCAATAATTTCAATAGTTAGGCGTTTATCCCTCATACCATTTTGCCCGGTTCCTTTGAGGATTCGAGGAGGATTTTGAATCCTAATGCCTTCCCGGCAACTCTAACAATTAAATCAAAAATACGATCCAAATCGCAGTGGAATTAAGCGAAAACCATCCACCATTTATTATTCCTGGAGGCAAAATATGTGCGGAGATCAAATGAACAGTCCCAGCGGTAAAAGCGGTATTATTCAGCCAAGGCGGCAGTCGTGGAGGGTGGTTTCCATCCTTACGGTTCTGTTTTTTTCGTGGGCATTGCCGAGTACAGCGGGTGAAGTGTGGGTCGCCAATATGAAGGGCGCCAATGTCCAGATCATAGATACCAGTTCCAACAAGGTGGTGCAAACGATTCCTACCGGTGCCGGAGCGCATAATGTCACCTTCAGTCCGGATGGCAAGCTGGCCTACATCGCCAACCTGGGGACTAACAGCATCACCATCATCGACACGATGTCCAAAGAAAAGCTGGCCGATATCGTGACCGACACGAAAGCCCACGATGTCGCCGTCTCCCCCGATGGTAAACTCGCGGTCGCCTGCAATGTCGGAGCGGGCAATATCACCTTCATCGATGTCGCTGCGAAAAAAGCCGTTCATACGATGGCCACCGGAAAAAAAGCCATCACCGCTGTTTTTTCTCCCGATGGAAACACGTTGTATGTGGTAAACGCCGGGGCCGGAAATATTTCGGTGGTGGATGTGAAGTCCAAGAAAATTACCCAGACCCGGCAGGGTGCTAAAGGGGCCATGGCCATCAAACCGACGAAAAACTGGGGTCAGTTCTGGCTCACCGCTCCTGCGGATAATAAATTGTTACTGCTCAACACGCGCACCGGTGCGTTAGAAGCTTCCATCGAGGTACCGGGAGAACCGCATGGGTTGGTCCATAGCCCGGATGGCAAAACCGTTTTTGTCGGACAACGTAAACTGGGGCAAATCGCCATGATCGACACGGCAAGCCGCAAGATCGTTAAAACCTTATCGCTGGGCCAACGTCCGGATATGATAGACATCAGCTCAGACGGCAAAACCGTCTACGTTGCTATCCGGGATGATAACAAACTGGCTGTGGTCTCCGCTGCCGATCTGAGTTTGATTACGAAAGTCGATACCGATGGAGAAACCCACGGCCTCGCCTACAAGGATTAACTTCCAACGTGACCGGCGGGTGGAGCCGCCGGTCCGGTGGAGTGGATATCATGCTAAGTCCGTAGGGCGGGACTATCTTCCTGAAGCAGTGATATTTGACCTTTGCAAGGTATATCTTGAAAGATCTTGGTGGTGACTCCCTCTCCCGAGGGGCTTTGTAATATTTCTTCCTATCCCATTCAAAAAAATTTTCCCCTTAAGAACAGCACGCGGAATGTCTTGGAGTTGATTCCTCTAAACAACTTTATAACCAACAATAAAACAACAAAAATATTGGTAAAAACAATAATATTGTGGTTTGGGGTCATTTTTAAGTAGATGGAAATCACCGTATGTAACCACAACATCTTTATTTATAAGTGGTTATGTTATTTGATTTACATGGAATCATATGGCACCAATCTTGCTTTTGGTTAGTCCGGGGAGAACTGATTTAACCATGAGGAGGTAAAATTGTCCGATTTAACTGACGATCAGGACCAGCCTGAATCAACCCCTGAAAAAACCAAAAAAAATTTAGGCAAGGATAAGAAAGAAAACCAAGCAAGTAAAAGCAATAGTGAATTGATGGCGGAATTTTTTTCTGTCAATTCGGATGCGGCTAAAAAATAAAATTCAGGAGAAAAGCGATGGAAGAGGACCTGAATTTTATCGAAGAGTTTCTTTTACATCTTGAGAAATCCAGCGACGAGGGCTTCTCATACAGTATTCCATTTAACTCCAAGGACAGGTATCTGATGCTCCATATAAGTTCATTGGATATTGCAAATTTCGTTGAACATGAAGAACTCCATACTCATGACAGCTTTAACGGTATAGTCCGCATAACCCAAAAGGGCCTAAATTTTCTGAAAACCATTGTGAAATAAAAATATCCTGCCTTTCTGTTGATTTAGCTTTCTTACTTTCGGCCTCGCTCAAATTCCACATAAGGCTCTTCCATTGTGCCTTTAAACTCAATGGACCTTGCATCATCGGGAACATCATCCCCAAACACATGATGGACTTCCTGCATGGTTTCTTTCTGGGAGGAATGGCTGGCGTTCCAGCATGCGTTGGCGCTGCCCGGTGAGCAGGTCGTTTCCCCATCGGCGTCGATGGACCATACGATTTTGCTTTTTTCATGCCGGGCTGTGGCCTCGAAGCTGTATCTTTCGCCTGAAATTAAAATCAATTCGACCCATCCTTCATCCGGGGAGCGGTCTACAGGGTCTTCGCGAAAAAGGAAGGGGGACTCCTCACCTTCGAGAGTGCAGTCCCCGTCCGACTCCGGCATGTTCCAATAGACTCGGCAAGTGTTGAACAAATCCTGCAACTGACCCCATGCGTAGGTTTCCTGCCAGGGAACCGGATTGTGATGGGAAGTCCGCGCAACAGATTTATCTTCTAATGGGCGAACAGGTTTATCCGCTAAAGGGCGACGGGTATCGGAAGATCCGTAAAAGATAACCCAGGTAAAAACGCATACTGCCAAAACCACGCCGAATTTTTTCATTCCGCGGGCTCCTTTTTAATGGGAAAATTTTTTTAGTGTAAAGGAATTATCGCGCAAATCAATGTATTGGTGTCTGCCCGGAGCGGTAAAGGGTTGCAGAGAGTCGGGAGAACGCATTAGAATAAAAGTTACAAACTATAAATTTATTGATGGATTTATCTCCAGCTCCTAATCGTATGAAAACAATTTTTGCGGTTCTTATTTTCCTCTTGTTTGCTTTCCCGGATTCTGTTCGGTCTAAACTATACAAATGGGTCGACGAAAACGGTAAGGTCCATTTCACTGACAGCCCGAGAAATATCCCCAAAAATTCGCAAGTTGAAATTCGAAAGCAGAGGAAAACATCTGGCGGGCAAAAGGATCAAAAGGTAAAAGCAACGAAGCCCACCAGGTTCAACAAGCGGCAGGAGGCCATCTTCGAGGAAATGGAGAATGAAATTCAAGATACACGCAGAAAACTAAAGCAAGCCGAAACTCGATATAGAACCGCAGAGGAAAAATATAAGGAACTTGCAAGTGAGTATTCTACCGACAACGTAGTCGACAGAAATGAACAGGAGCGTTATTTTTACAACAATCCTGATGAAAAGCGTGAGGCGATTAAAGAGTTGCAAAGACTGGATGAAAAATTCGAGCAGGCAAAAAAGAATTTTGGGGATATGAAGTTGGAGTTGAAGAGCCAGGAATTTCGCCTGAAATTATACCGGCAAGATGTAGAAGAGAGATTAAGCAAAAAAGGGAGACAAAACCTATGAACAATAGCTTTGAGAAGGTGAATGTCTGGAGATAGGTTATGGTCAGAGTTTGCCCCAAATGCGGTTACGAAAGAAAAGCCGATGAACCGGTGCCGGAAACCGAGTGCCCTCAATGCGGGGCTATCTACGCAAAGATTGAACAGGCGTTAAGAAAAGCGGAAGAACCGGAACCGCAAAATCCTGATCCTCAGGAACCGCAACCTGATAAGGACGAACCTCCATCAGTCGAAGAAAAAAAGCGCCAAGTTGACAGCATTTCTTTACGAGCAAAGCCAGTTGAGCCGGGAAAAGACACGAACCTTTGGGCTAGCGATAACCGTTATTCCCAGCTTATTTTTTGGGACAGGACTGTTCTTTGCTTGCTGGAAAGCGTTTGGTCCGCTCATCATCATCGCCAAAGTTATCGATATTCAGGGCAACGAAGGTTGGACCATCGTTTTTGCGGACAAACCCATTGCCTGGGCTATTGTTGCGGGCGGGGTAATTTTACCGTTTTTATTTTTATGGTACCGGAATATCCGCCGATCATTAAGGGGGTAAAATTCTTCCTTAGACCTCGGTATTACCGTAATTATATTTCCTCCAGCCACTTTCTGGCGAGGCCTATGGCAATGGCAATCTGCCCGGGAGTCATTTTCTTTTCTATGATGTCCGTGTTTTTCTTTCCCACTTCATTGCCGTTCACCCCGGCAATGTTGAACCACTTGTGGGCTTCAACATAATCCTGTTCCACCCCCAGGCCTTTTTCATACATCAAACCGAGGTTTGATTGCGCACCGGGAATCCTCTGCTCAGCCGAAAGCCGATACCATTTGACGGCTTCCTTATGGTCTATGGGCAATCCCTCACCTCGGCTGTACATCAACCCGAGATTGTATTGTGCCTGACCATATCCCTGTTCAGCCGATAGCTTGAACCACCAGATTGCTTCCTGATAATCTTTTGCCACACCTCTTCCTCTGCTATGCATTACCCCAAGGTTGTGTTGGGCCTGGGCCAGGCCCTGTTCGGCAGCGACCCGATACCATTTGACCGCCTCCATATAATTCTGCTCGACTCCCCGGCCTGTACCGTACATCAAGCCGAGGTTGGTTTGGGATTCTGCGAACCCCTGTTCGGCCGCCAACCGATACCATTTGACTGCTTCCTCATCATCGCGGGGAACATCCTGGCCGTTGCTGTACATCAACCCAAGGTTGTATTGCGCTTCGGCTATCCCTTGTTCGGCTAACGGTTTCCACTCGTCAAAAATCATTCAAATATTCCTTTGCCTCTGCAAGTTCATGTAACCCAGGGTCGGCGTCTTTCAACTGGCTGAGCAAACGTTCATAGATTTCTTTCGCTGAGGATTTGTCGCCACTTGCTTTGGCGGCGCGAGCGGCCCCCACCAGGGAGCGGAGTCGGTTGCGGTGCCGCCCAAGAGAGATGGCGAATTGCTCCTGGGCCTGAATCGGTTTGTGGGCTTGCAGATAAACTTCACCCAGTAATTCGTAGGTAGGCTTGAGTATGCGTGGCGGCCCGGACGGCGGCGGAAGTTTTTCTTCTACCAACGTTGCTTGTTTCGCCAGTTGGATGGCGGCGTCATACTCTCTCTGCTGAAGTTTCATCGCAACCTGGATTTCCAGTTGCCACACTTGCAGGTTTTCAGGCCGTTTGAAAAAGTTTTTGCGAAACCCTTTTTCGCCGATGGTTTTTAACTCCGCGAGATGTTTCCTGGCTTCTTCAATATTCCCCTGCATGGCGGCGGCGAATCCGCGGACGAAATGAGTTGCGGCGCTGGCATAGCTTTTAGGTTTCCATCCGTCAGGCGGAGTGAGTTGTCCTGCTTTCTGCCATTGCGCGGTCTCAATAATGGCGGCGGCGAGCATGCGCGGATAATATTTCCCGGCACTTAAATTGGATTGGGACTGGATTCCTTCCTGCATATCTTTTTGCTGGATGGCAAAAATCGCCTCGGCATCTTTGATGAGCCCCTGTTGCAGGGTGGTGTAGTGCAGCCATTGCAGGTTGTGGTAACCGCGTTTGCTTTTCGCCAGGTTTTTTCTTTCCACCCATTCGACAGAAGTGGTCCAGCCGTTTTTGTTGGATGTTGACGCTTGCGCCCACATGCCAAGCTGAACAAAGATATGCGCCGGCATGTGCTGGGCGTGGGGCGATGCCGGAGCGATTTTGGCGAAACGTTTGGCGGAAGGCAAAGCAAGCCGCGCAAGATTGGGTGTGTCGAAGGCGTGGATGGCGTAATGCGCGGCACAAGGGTGATCCGGACTCTTCTGAAAAACCTCCAGCGCAATGGCACCCGACTCGACCTGCAACGGCAATTTGTTTTCCGCGTTTCTTGCCAGACCTAAAAGGGACAGACTATAAAAACAGGCGGCCTCCAGGTCAGCCGGATAGGTGCGATAAATTTTTTCCATGGCTTTGGAATAAGCTTTATCGCGCATGGGTTTTCTGCCGTCGCCATAAAGCAGCCGGACAGCATGAATATAGTCTTGTTCCCGCTGTGTTAAATTCAGGGTGTCCGGGATTTTAGCCAGCGCGGCGTTTGCCAATTGATTCTCTTGCTCTTCCCATAATCCATGGTTGTGGGCCATGGCTGTTCCCCAGTATCCCATGGCGAACTGCGGATCGGCCTCGGTAGACTGCTGGAACGCATCCAGCGCTTCGGTGTACCAGAAAGAGTGCAGAGCGGCAACGCCGCGCAGGAAATGTTGTTGCGCCTGCCCGGTGCCAGAAGTGGGGAACGAGACGGTGCCCAGTTGGGTTGCCGGGTTTTTCGCTGTGGTCGCTTGGGCAAAGTCCGTTGTCAGGATAAAAATTGCGATCAATGCGAAAAGCTGTATGCGCGGCAAAAACATGTCATCCCTCTTTCGATCTTTGAAGATGCAGCAAGTTTAACACAGCCACCAGGCGCCGACCAGCGGCCGGTGGCAATGAGCAAAACTTTTATTGGCGATCCAAGAGTTATCTCGGCAGGATGGGATTTTAAGATGTCATGCTGAGCTAGGTCGAAGCATCTGCTTCCCTGCCTAATGTCCTCTTCATTAACCTTTATGCCCCAGTTATATCCTCTTCATTTAAATTCGTGCCCCGCATGGGGTAAGAGGGGTAACAAGGGGAGCTAGGGGGGTCGGTTTACCTCCCTCTTTATAAAAAGGGCCGGGGTGATTTACACTTAGTGCGGCTAGGGGGATTGAGGGGGTTGCCGTCATCGCGAGCGACTGTAAGGAGCACGGCGATCCAGTGGGACTTTGGGATGCCCTCCTGAGGTAGTGATATTTGACCCTTGCCTTCTTGCCCCAGTTATATCCTCTTCCTTAACCTTCGTGCCCCGAATGGGGTAGGAGGGGTACCTCGAAGGATCAATACCCAAGAATGGTGTGTAACACCGCGCCGATTCCCACGCACCAGTAAACGCCAGCACCGATAAGGTTCCAAATCGTCGCTTTGATCTCGGTGAAGGTCATTGCACCATCTCCTTAATGACAAAGAAAAAGAATGCGCCGACCGTTATAACGGTGTT
>Ga0066860_10000514_pt1 | contig 17030 bp, 16 predicted proteins | sample ETN07SmetaG_FD_65601 | JGI IMG/M metagenome (GOLD analysis project Ga0066860, IMG submission 65601) | Marine microbial and viral communities from oxygen minimum zone, Eastern Pacific Ocean - ETNP2014F14-07SV275 | ecosystem: Environmental > Aquatic > Marine > Oceanic ... | reverse complement strand
AGCGCAAGTGCGAGCTTGGACTGCCCCAGCACGTCGTGCAGCTCGGAGACACGGCCGGTGTCCGGGCGGTCCGGTGCCTCGACCTTGATCACCTCCGCGCCCAGATCGGCGAGCACCTGCCCTGCCCAGGGCCCCGCGAGGATCCGCGCCAGCTCCACCACCTTCAGCCCCGCCAGCGGCGGCTGCGCCTCGTCTCGCATTGCGCCCTCCCCGCGCTCTTCTCGGGGCGGACGCTAGCGGCCCGGCCGCCGGGCTTCAACGGCGGCCGGGACGTTTCACGTGGATCGCCTCAGCGCGCCGGCTGGTTCACGATCCGGTAGGGATAGCGGCTCGCCGGGCGCGACACCTCCTCAAGCCGGGCCAATTCCGCCTCGGAGAGCTGCAGTTCGGCCGCGCCGAGATTGTCCTCGAGCTGCTCGGGCGTGCGGGCGCCGAGGATCACCGAGGCGACGGTCGGCCGACCCAGAAGCCAAGCCAGCGCCACTTGGCTCGGCGTGGCGCCATGCGCCTGCGCCACCTTCTCCAGCTCGGCCAGTGTCGCCCAGTTGCGGTCGGTGGCGCGGCGGTGCCAGCTTTCCTCGTAGCCATCCGGCGTCTCGGCGATGCGGCCGCCCTCCGTGGGCCGATCGCCGGCCTTGTACTTGCCGCTGAGAAATCCGCCGCCGAGCGGGCCCCAGGGCACCAGCCCGATGCCCTCGCTGGCAAAGAGGCCGAGGAACTCGTCCTCGATATCGCGCTCGACGAGGCTGTACTGGTACTGCGCCGCGATCAGCGGCGTGAACCCCATGCGCTCCGCGAGGCCCTGCGCCTTCATCGCCTGCCATGCGGCAAAGTTCGAAGCGCCCAGATACCGAACCTTGCCCGCGCTCACGAGGTCGTCGAAGGCGCGCAGCGTCTCTTCGAGCGGGGTATAGGGGTCGAATCCGTGCATGTAGAGCAGGTCGATGCGGTCGGTGCCGATGCGCCGCAAGCTCGCCTCGACCGAGTTCATCACGTGGTGGCGCGACAGCCCGACCTCGTTGGGTCCCTGCCCCATCGGCCAGCGCAGCTTGGTGGCCAGCACCAGCTCCTCGCGGCGTCCCCTGACCGCCTCTCCCACGATCTCCTCGGAGCGGCCGCCGGCATAGACATTGGCGATGTCGACATGGTTGCCGCCCGCGTCGAGATAGCGGTCGATCATCCGCCCGGCGGTGGCGGCGTCGGTGCCGCGCCCGCCTTCCTCGCCGAAGATCATCGTGCCCAGCGCCAGCTCCGACACCAGAAGGCCGGTGCGGCCCAACCTGCGATACTGCATCGCGTCTCTCCCTTGTTGCACGCACCGCGCGACGGCGGCGCATCTCGGCTCAGCGCAAGGGTTAGGCAGCCTGTCCGCGGAGGTCCAGCCGATTTCCGAAACGGTTCGGAGAGAAGGGTTGCGCTGCCCTCTGCACGCGGCGAGGGTTGAGACCGAGCGATGAGGAGAGGAGCCGCGATGACCGATCATGCGCCCTGGTGGCAGGCCGCCACCGCCTACCAGATCTATCCGCGCAGCTTCTGCGACAGCGACGGCGACGGGATCGGCGACATCCCCGGCATCATCTCGAAGCTCGACCATCTCGCCGATCTGGGGATCGGCTTCGTCTGGCTGTCGCCGGTCTATGCCTCGCCCATGGCCGACAATGGCTACGACATCTCGGACTACCGCGACATCGCGCCGGAGTTCGGCACGCTGGCCGACATGGACCGGTTGATCGCGGAGGCGAAGGCGCGCGGTATCGGCATCGTCATGGACCTCGTGGTCAACCACTCCTCGGACGAGCACGAATGGTTCCGGCAGGCCCGCGAGAGCCGCGACAACCCCTATCGCGACTACTACATCTGGCGCGATCCGGCCCCCGGTGGCGGCGCACCCAACGACCTGCAGTCGAATTTCGGCGGTCCCGCCTGGAGCTATGACGAGCGGACCGGCCAATATTACCTGCATCTCTTCGACCGCAAGCAGCCCGACCTGAACTGGCAGAACCCCGAGCTGCGTCGCGCGATCTACGACATGATGAACTGGTGGCTGGATCGCGGCGTGGCAGGCTTCCGGATGGATGTGATCGACCTGATCGGCAAGGATCCGGATGCCGGCATCATCGCCGACGGGCCGGACCTGCATCCCTTTCTGCGCGAGATGCACGACGCCACCCTCAAGGGCCGCGACGTCGTCACCGTGGGCGAGGCCTGGAGCGCCACGACCGAGGGCGCTCTCAAATATTCGGGCCGCGAGGCGGGCGAATTGTCGATGGTGTTCCAGTTTGACCATATCGTGCAGGGCTGGGACGAGAAGCACGGCAAGTGGAAGCCCAAGCCCTTCGACCTCGTGGGGCTCAAGCGGGTGCTGACCGAGTGGCAGGTCGCGCTTGCGCAGGATGGCTGGAACTCGCTGTTCTGGAGCAATCACGATCTGCCGCGCGCGGTGTCGAAATACGGCGATGACGGGCGGTTTCGCGTAGTCTCGGCCAAGATGCTCGCCACGGTGCTGCACATGATGAAGGGCACGCCCTACATCTATCAGGGCGAAGAAATCGGCATGACCAACATCCGCTTCACCGACATCAGCCAGTTCCGCGACATCGAGACGCTCAACTTCCATCGCATCCAAACCGCCGCCGGGGTCACGCCGGGCGATTTTCTCGCGGGCGCCAATTCGAACGGCCGCGACAACGCGCGCACGCCGATGCAGTGGGATGCGAGCGATCAGGCGGGCTTCACCACCGGCGAGCCATGGATCGAGGTGAACCCCAACCACGCGACGATCAACGTGGCCGCCGACCGGGCCGATCCGGACGGCATCATCGCCCATTACCGCGAATTGGCGGGGCTGCGCCGCGCGCTGCCGGTGATGCGGCACGGGGATTACACCCCCTACCTGGAGGATCACCCCAAGCTCATGGCCTATGCGCGCCGGCTCGATGGCGCGCAGATCTCGGTTCTGGCGAACTTCACCGGTGAGACGGTGTCGGCAGATGTCCCCGAGGGGCTCGCCGTCTCGGGGCGCGCGATCAGCGCGAACTACCCCGGGCGCGACGCGCTAAAGGGCACGGTGGAACTGCGTCCCTACGAGGCGGTGGCGATACTGGCGGAGTGAGGCGCGGGCGCGCGGCCCGCGCCCGGTCTCAGACGGGTTCTTCCGTCATCTCCTCGGCTGGTTCGACGGCACGGCGATAGAGGTGCCATGTCGCGTGGCCGAGGACCGGCAGCACGAAGATCAGGCCGATCATCAGCGTCGCCATGCCGAGGCCCAGCCCGATGACGACGATCGCGCCCCAGATCGCGACGGTCTGCGGGTTCTTGCGCGCCAATCGTGCCGAGGCCTTCACCGACCGACGCAGGCCGACATGCCGGTCGAGCAGCAACGGGAAGGAGATCGCGCCGATCACCAGCACCAGCGACGCGAGCAGGAAGCCCGTGACCGTGCCGACGACGATCATCGCCCAGCCCGGTGCCGTGGTGAACGTGTCGGTGAAGAAGGCCACCGCCGAGACCGGCGGCTCGGGCCCAAGCGTGACCGCGTAGATGATCCAGGCCGCCAGCATCCAGGCCACGAAGATCGCGAGCAGCACCAATCCAAGCGCCAGGATCGCGATGGCCGATGGCGATTCCGCCACCTTGAAGGCCGCGCCCCAGCTCGGATGCCCGCCCGCCTCGCGCCGACGGCTCATCTCGTAGAGGCCGACCGCAGCCACCGGCCCGAGCAGCGCGAAGCCGGTGATCAGCGGCACGAGGAGCGGCAGCAGGCTTTCGTTCATGGCAAAGCGGATCAGCACCAACCCGGCCAGAGGGTAGACCACGCACAGGAAGATCACGTCCGATCGGAATGCCTTGAAGTCGTCCCAGCCCGCGCGCAGCGCGGCGCGCAGGTCCTCTATCCCGATGCTGCGGATCTTGATCGGGGCATGGTCGCGCCCCACCGTCTCGCGGGCTCCCTCTCCCAGATGCCGCGTGCCCGCGCCGATCACGCGGCCGGTCCAACTCAGCGGATTGCCGATGGTTCTGTCTACGCCGTCCGTATTGGCCATATCGCCCTCCCGTCATGTGCGAAGGGCGGCCCCGCCATGGGCCGAAAACCGGCGGCGGGGCCGTCCGGATGGCTCATGCTAGCACGGTTTCGCGACGGCCGCCCCCATCTCTGCGCGCCGACCTCTCGTCAACGTGAAAGCAGTTGACCAAGAGGAAAGGCGCAGCGGGGCTAGGCTGTTGGCATGTGCAAAGGGAGGTAACGATGGCGATCAAGTGGATGATGGCGGCGCTCGGGCTGGGGCTCGCGGGCGCGGCGCTGGCGCAGGACGCGCCGATGTTCGGCGGCGACGAGGACCAGGCCTATGCCGAGAAGCTCTGGCAGGCGATGGTCGAGCAGAACCTCGCGGGCGAAGGCGCGATCATGTCCTTCCCGTATCCCGGCACCGATCCGCACGGGATGATGCTCGAGACCTTCTATGCCCGTGCCACCATCGACGGCCATGACGGTGCGCTGGTGGTCAAGCGCAACTACGGCCCCGAAGGGGTGACGGTGGACCAAGTTCTCGGCATGCCCGGTGAGCATCTGGGCGCGCTCACGGTGATGTTCCGCCGCGAGGCCGGATACGACGCCGAGACCGGCGACTGGTTCTATGCCAAGTACCTGCCCGACGGCAGCCTCGACCAGAACCCGAACGGCGTGGCGCTGGCCGGGCTGGTGGGCAAGAACGCCGAGGCGGGCTGCATCGCCTGCCACCAGAACGCGGGCGAGAACTACCTCTTCACCACCGAAGCCGAGATGCGGTGAACCCTCTGCCCGCGCCCCCTCGGGGCGCGGGCGGATATCAAACCGAGAAGAAACCCGGCCCGGCGATCCGGCGCAGCGTTTCGCCGAGCTCGCGGCCCAGGGCCGGGCCGTCGGCGATGGTCGTCTCACCGGCCTCGGCCAGCACTTCGGAGCCATCGGGGCGCAGGATCTCGCCCCTGAAGCGCAGCCGCCCGCCCTCGATCTCCGCCAGACCGGCGATCGGCGTCTGGCACGAGCCGTCGAGCGCGGCGAGAAAGGCGCGCTCGCAGGCGAGCCGTTGCGCGGTCTCCACGTGATGGATGGGCTCCAGCAATTCGGCCACCCGACTGTCGGCGCCGCGCCGCTCGATGCCGATCGCGCCCTGCGCGATGGCGGGCAGCATATCCTCGGTGTCGATGGCCCGGGCGGGCACGCTGTCGATCATGCCCAACCGGTTGAGGCCCGCCATCGCCAGGAAGGTCGCCTCGGCGACCTTGTCCTCGAGCTTCTGCAGCCGGGTCTGCACGTTGCCGCGAAACTCCACCACCTCGAGATCGGGCCGCCGGGCGAGGATCTGCGATTTGCGCCGCAGGCTCGAGGTGCCGACCACCGTTCCTTCGGGCAGATCGGCGATCGCGCTGCAGGACAGGCTGACGAAGGCGTCGCGCGGATCCTCGCGCTCCAGATAGCCGTCGAGCACCAGTCCGGGTGGCTGCTCGACCGGCATGTCCTTCATCGAGTGGACCGCGATGTCGATGGCACCGGCGCTCAGCGCCTCCTCGATCTCCTTGGTGAACAGGCCTTTGCCGCCGATCTGGCTCAGCGGGCGGTCGATCACCCGGTCGCCCGTTGTGCGGATGATCACCACCTCGAAGGCCTCGAAGGGCAGGTCCCAGGCCTGGGCCAGCAGCGCGCGCGTCTCGTTGGCCTGCGCCAGCGCCAGCGGCGAGCCGCGGGTGCCGATGCGAAGCGGTTGGGCGGGGGTGGGAAGATCGCGGGTCATGCGTCAATCTCTACGCGCCGCCCGAGCGCGCGGCAACCGCGACCGCCTGCCGCGCCCCTGCCCGCGCGGCTTGACTTTGCGCCCCGTCGGCGGGACGAGGATGCATGAGCATTGCCCACACCCCCCCGTCGAAGCTGCTGCTGCGCGCCCTCGCGGGCGAGACCCTGCCCGTCCCGCCGATCTGGATGATGCGGCAGGCCGGACGTTACCTGCCGGAATACCGCGCCACCCGTGCCAAGGCGGGCGATTTCCTGTCGCTGTGCTACAACCCCGAGCTTGCCGCCGAGGTGACGCTGCAGCCGATCCGCCGCTACGGCTTCGACGCGGCGATCCTGTTTGCGGACATCCTTCTGGTGCCGCAGGCGCTGGGCCTCGATCTGTGGTTCGTCACCGGCGAGGGGCCGCGCCTGTCGCCGATCATGGAGAAGGGCGGCGTCGCGGCGCTGAAGCCGGCCGATGCGATTCACGATCACCTCGCCCCGGTCTACGAGACGGTGAAGATCCTCTCCCGCGAGCTTCCGCGCGAGACCGCGCTGATCGGTTTCGCCGGCGCGCCCTGGACGGTGGCCACATACATGATCGCCGGGCGCGGTACGCCCGACCAGGGCCCGGCGCACGCGCTCAAGGACGAGAACCGACCCGAATTCGAGGCGCTGCTCGACCGGATCACCGAGGCGACGATCGAGTATCTCTCGGCGCAGGTCGACGCGGGCGCCGAAGTGATCAAGATCTTCGACAGCTGGGCGGGCTCGCTCACCGGCGACGATCTTGACCGCTACTCCATCGCGCCGATGGCGCGGATCACCGCTGCGCTCAAGGCACGGCATCCGGGCCTGCCGGTCATCGCCTTCCCGCGCGGCGCAGGCGAGCGTTTCGTCGATGCCGCCCGCGCGATCGGCGCCGATTGCATCGCGCTCGACGACGGGGTGAGCCCGGAATGGGCGGCCGAGCACGTGCAGCCCCTTGCCTGCGTGCAGGGCAACCTCGCCAGCCGCCACATGGTCACCGGCGGGCAGGATCTGATCGACGAGACGCGGCGCATCCGCGACGCCTTCGCGCGCGGCCCGCATGTCTTCAATCTCGGCCACGGCATCACCCCCGACGCCGATCCCGAGAACGTGGCGCTGATGATCGAGACGCTGCGCGAGACCCGCTAACCCATGCCGGAGGGCCGCTGGGTCGAGCCCCAGCGGCGCCGGTCATGGTGCCAGCTTTGCAGTGCCCAGCCGGTCCAGGCGATCACGTAGACCAGCCCCGCCGCCAGCACCCACAGCCCGTGCACCGGGCCGATGGCGGCGCGGTCGACGAACATCTCGACCCCCTCGACCGGGGTCGGGTGCACCACCAGCTTGCCGATATAGGCGACGGTCTGGATCAGCAGGATCCACAGGTAGTTGCGCCGGATCCGCCGTCCCACCGCGACCTGGAATGACACGTGGTAGCGCGGCACCCAGTAATCCTCGGCCAGCTCCTTCTGCCAGCCCTCACCCAGCCGCAGATCGCCATCCTGCAGCATCGGCGCGTAGAAATGCGTCTCGATCCAGCGGCAGCGGGCGCGCCAGACGTTGAAATAGCGGTAACGCCGCGCCTCCAGCATCAGGAAGAACAGGATCAATATGCCGACCAGCACCAGGGGCAGCGGCGAGGCCTCGCGTGAGGCGAAGGCGATCGACAGCGCGATGCCGAGCGTCACCACCGCCCAGTTGGTGGTGGTGTCGAGCCGGGTGCGCCAGATGGTCGAGCGGTAGACCTCGCCGCGCCACAGATGCGCCAGCGCGCCGATCTCGGCCGAATTGAACTCGCGACGTGCCTCGGGCCGCTCTTCCACGCGCGTCATCCGCTCCTCCCGATCGCTTCGACATCATAAGACACCGGAGCCGGGCGCGGGTCAAAGCCCTTGGAAGATCAGAGGAAGTTCAAACCCATTTCGCGAGAGGCGGCAGGCTCATCAGCACGGCATCGGGGTCGTGGCCGGTGGCGAGCCCGAACTTGGTGCCGCGATCATAGACGAGATTGTATTCCGCATAGAGCCCGCGATGGCGCAGCTGCACGTCCTTGTCGGCCCCGTCCCACGCCATGCCGCGCCGCTTCTCGGCCAGCGGCAGCCAGGCCGGCAGGAAGGCGCGGCCGATATCCCGGGTCAGCGCGAAATCGGCACGCCAGTCGCCGGTGCAGCGGTCATCCATGAACACGCCGCCGACGCCGCGCGCCCGGCCGCGATGGGGAATGAAGAAGTACTCGTCGGCCCAGATCTTGAGCGCCGGGTAGAGATCGGCGCCATGCGGGTCGAGATGACGTTTGAGCGCGCCATGGAAATGCGCCGTGTCCTCGGCGTACTCGATGCAGGGGTTGAGATCCGCCCCGCCGCCGAACCACCAGGCGTTGGGGGTCCAGAACATCCGCGTGTTCATGTGGACGGCGGGCACATGCGGGTTCTGCATATGCGCCACCAGGCTGATGCCCGAGGCCCAGAAACGCGGATCGGCCTCGACCCCGGGCACGCCGCGCGCGGCCATCGAGGCCTGCGCCGCCGCGCCCAGCGTGCCGAACACGGTCGAGACGTTCACCCCGACCTTCTCGAACACCCGGCCGCCGCGCATCACGCTCATCAGACCGCCGCCGGCATCCTCGCCGTCATCGCCCCGGCGCTTGGTCGGGGTCACCTCGAAACGACCGACCGGGCGCTTCGAGAGCGGCCCCTCGGTCTGGGCGTCCTCCAGCGCCTCGAAGGCGGTGACGATCTCGTCGCGCAGGCTGCGAAACCAGCCCGCCGCCTCGTCCTTTTCGCTCGTCATGCCGGTCGAGGTCATCCGTGCCCCCTGCTATTGAATATCGGTCCCGTCTAGCATCCTCTCCGCCAGCCCGCCATGCGACCCGCTGGCCCCTTGCCGATTCGACCGGAGATTACCGATGCGTTCCGCCATTTTGCTCGTCCTGCCCCTCGCCCTCGCTGCTTGCGCCACGCCGCGCGAGAGCTGCCTGTCCTCGGTCGGGCGTCAGGGCCGCGTGATCGACGCGCTGATCGCCGAGACCCGCGGCAACATCGCTCGGGGCTACGGCATCGAGGAGCGCGAGGAGCTGCGCACCCGGCGCGGGGTCTGCGAGTATCGCGACGAGAACGGCACGCTGCGCCAGCGCTTCTGCGACCGCACGGTGAGCCAGGAAGTCCGGGTGCCGGTCACGCTCGACATCGAGGCGGAGAAGGTCAAGCTCGACCAGCTGCTGCAGCGGCGCGAGGCGCTGACCCGCGCCGAAGGGCCGGCGCGGGCGCAATGCGCGGCCCTCTACCCGGCCTGAGCCGGGGCCGCGCCTAGTGCGCGGCGACGTGGCTGGGATCGATCAGGCTGCGGCCACCATCGACGGTGATCACCTGCCCCGTGACAAAGGCCGAGGCGTCCGATGCGAGATACTGCACCGCGTCGGACACCTCGCTGGCCGAGGCAATGCGCCCCAGCGGCGTGCAATGCAGGATCGCCTCGCGGATCTCGTCATGCTCGCTCAGCGACTGCTTAAGCGAGGCGCTCATCACCGAGCCGAAGGCCACGGCGTTGACGCGGATCCGCTTGGGCGCCAGTGCCACCGCCATGGAGCGGGTCATCTGGTCGAGCGCGGCGCAGCTCACCGAGTAGCCCAGCAGCTCGGGATGGGCGAGCCGGGCGGCGATCGAGCTGAGGTTGATGATCGATCCCAGCGGCGCGGTGCTGTCGGGTTCGGCCTGCTTGATCATCCGCTTGGCCGCCGCCTGACTCAGCCGAAGCGCCGACATCAGGTTCTGGTCGAGCAGCCGCTCGACCGAATCGTCCTCGTGGTCAAGTGGGTCCGAGACCCGCACCTGCCGCGCTGCGTTGACCAGGATGTCGATCCGGTCAAACGCGTCTACGGTGAAGGAGAGCAGGTTGGTGATGGTCAGCCGCTCGCGCAGATCCCCCGCGAAGTGCCGCACCGGCCCATCGGCCTCGCGCAGCACGGAGGTCTCGCGCTCGAGCGCGGCTTCGTCACGATCGACGAAGACCACGTTGGCCCCCGCCTCGACCATGGCGCGGGCGATGGCGAGACCGACGCCATGCGCGGCCCCGGTCACGATCGCGGTCTTGCCGGCGATGGAAAAGCTCATGACGGTCTCCGGTGAAGGGAAGGTGTCAGCGGGATTTCTTGTCGGTGGGCTTGAGCGGCCGGATCGCGTGGAACAGCTTGAAGGCGCCGTCGCCATCGATCTCCTCGACCGTGCGGAAGCTGTCGCGCAGGCTTGCCTCATAGGGCAGATGCCGGTTGGCCACCATCCATAGCTGGCCCGAAGGCGCGAGCATCCGCGCCGCCGCCGCGATGAAGGCGCGGCCGAGCGCCGGATCGGCGGCCCGGCCGGTGTGGAAGGGCGGGTTCATGACCACGCCGTCATAGAGATGATCCGCTTTGAACCGCGTCGCGTCGGCCCAATGAAAGGTGGCACGCTCGTCGGTGACGTTGACCCGGGCACAGTCGAGGGCGAGCTTCTCCGCCTCGACCAGATCGAGGCTCTTCACCCCGTCCCGCGCCAGCACGGCGCGCGCCAGATAGCCCCAGCCCGCGCCCAGATCGGCCATCCGCGACGGCAGCTTGGCCGGCAGCGCCGCCGCCAGCATCTGCGAACCGCGATCGGGCCCGTCGGCCGAAAAGGCGCCCCACTGGGTGACGAAGCCGCCATCCACCGGCGCCGGGGCCGGCGCTTCCCAATCGGAAAGGTCGGCGGCCGAGGCGTCGAACCAGAACAGCCGGCCATGGGCACGGGTGACACAGGGGATCTCGGGGATGCGGTTGCGCAGTTCGCGCCAGAGGCTGTCGACGCCGTCGGTCTTCTGCCCGTCGACGATCACCAGCGGCGCCAGCCGCGCCGCCTGCGCCACCAAGGCCCGAGCCAGCGGCTTGGCCCGCGGCACGAACACCACCGCTGCGGCGGCCGGGGCCGGCTCGCCGACGGTCCAACCCTGCGCCTCGAGCGCGTCGATGTCGGGCCGGAAGCCATGCAGGATCCGGGTGCGGTCGCGCGGCAGCGCGCCGAGATCGGCGTCGGCGTTCGGACGCAGGGCCAGAATCTCGCCCTCGGGCAGCACGAGCGCGCCGCTTTGTGTCGCGGTGGTCAGACGGGCATCGGCCATGGGCGCTCCGGAAGCAGTTGGCGAAACAGGGGCAAACCCCTATTCCCGTTCCATCGTGCATTGCAACGGGTGCTGATGACGTTGCGCGAAATCCATCACCTGCGCCACCTTGGTCTCGGCGATCTCGTAGGAAAACACGCCGACCACGGCGACGCCCTTCTTGTGCACTGTGAGCATGATCTCGAAGGCCTGGGCATGGCTCAGCCCGAAGAACCGCTCGAGCACGTGCACCACGAACTCCATCGGGGTGTAGTCGTCGTTGAGGATCAACACCTTGTAGAGCGGCGGTCGCTTGGTCTTGGGGCGCGTCTCGACCTTGACACCGGTGAGGTCGTCGCCCTCGCCGTCGCCCTGTCCCGCCATTTGGATCGCCGCGTTCCGCATCGTCATCCGCTCTCAGGTCCTTTCGGTCAGGGTGCACGCCTCGTTGCCAATCCTGCTTGCGCCCCGTTATATAAGCGCCCCGGCGGCGGTGAAAAGACCGCCCCCCGAGGAGGAGTGTTCCCGATGCCGCAACGCTGGACCGTCGCCTTCGATGCCGACGACACGCTGTGGCACAACGAGCGCTTCTTCCGCTCCACGCAAGCCCGATTCGTCGACCTGCTGCGCGATCATGCCGGCGAGGATCATCTGCGCGAACGCCTGCTTGCCGCCGAGCGGCGCAATCTGGGACGCTACGGGTTCGGGGTGAAGGGATTCGTGCTGTCGATGATCGAGACGGCGATCGAGGTCAGCGAGGCACGCGTGCCCTCAGCGGCCATCGGCGAGATCATGGCGATGGGCCGCGAGATGCTGGCCCACCCGATCGAGTTGCTGCCCGGCGTCGAGACGGCGGTGACCGCGCTGTCGGGTCGGGCCCGGCTGATGCTGGTGACCAAGGGCGACCTGCTCGACCAGGAGCGCAAGCTCGCGCAGTCGGGTCTGGGCGATGCCTTCGAGGCGGTCGAGATCGTCTCGGACAAGACCGCACCGGTCTATGCCGGGATATTCGCCCGGCACGGTGTCGCGCCGGATCGGGCGGTGATGGTCGGCAATTCGCTCAAGTCCGACGTGATCCCGGTGCTGGAGGCCGGCGGCTGGGGCGTGCACGTGCCGTTCGAGACCACCTGGGAGCTCGAGCACGCCGAACCGCCGCTTACGCACCCCCGGTTCCGACGGCTCGACGACCTTGCCCGCCTACCCGCTCTGGTTGAAAAGCTCGAAGCCTGAACCGCGCGGCCCGGGCTTGCCTGCGACTTTCCCGCCACGCCCCCTGACCGCCCCATGCTCTCTACGGGCCTGTCAATTATGCACGTCTTTCGCATAGGGCGAGTCGGCCCCCGGTTAGCGCGGAACCTCAACTGTTCAAGAAAACCGATTGAGAATTAGTCTATTTTCGTAACGCTGCGTCCATGCTAGATTTAAGGACAATGATGAGGTCCCGGCGCAACGAACCGGAACCCGCGAGGCAAAACGAGAGGCAATCCACGTGAGCAGTCGTCTGTCGAGGACGGCCCGGACCGGGCTGTTGATCGTAACCACCCTCATGGCGAGTATCACCATCGCTACCGGCGCGGTCGCCGCGCCTTACGCGGCGATGGTCGTGGACGCCAAGACGGGCCAAGTCATCCACGAGGAAAACGCCGACACGAGGCTGCACCCGGCCTCGCTGACCAAGATGATGACCCTCTACATCGCGTTCCAGGCGATCCAGCGCGGCGAGATCGGTCTCGACAGCGAAGTGACGATTCCGTCCTATGCCGCCGCCCAGCCGCCCTCGAAGCTGGGGCTGCGCAGCGGTCAGAAGATCAAGTTCCGCTACCTGCTGCGCGCCGCCGCGGTGAAGTCGGCCAATGATGCCGCCGCCGCCATCGGTTTCGCGATCTCGGGCAGCGAGGAGGCCTTTGCCCGCCGGATGAACGCGACCGCCCAGGCGATGGGGATGCGCAACACCACCTTCGTCAACCAGCACGGGCTGACCCATCCGAACCACCTGTCGACCGCGCGTGACATGACCGTGCTCGGCCGGCACATGATCTACGACTTCCCGCAGTATTATAACCTGTTCTCGCGCCGCACCGCCGATGCCGGCATGAAGCAGGTGAACAACACCAACCGCCGCTTCCTCGACGCCTACAAGGGCGCGGACGGCATCAAGACCGGCTTCACCAACGCCGCCGGCTACAACCTCGTGGCCTCGGCCCAGCGCGGCGACCGCCGGATCATCGCCACCGTCTTCGGCGGCACCTCGACCGCGAACCGCAACGCTCAGGTGATGAAGCTGCTCGACAAGGGCTTTGCCAGCCAGCCCGGCGCAGCACCAGCCCAGGCCCCGGCACTGGTCGCAGCCACCCCGGCGCTCGGCCCGACCACCGGCGCCCACACGATTCGCGTGACCGGCGTGGTCAAGCGCAGCCTGCGGCCGCAGATCCGTCCAGGCGCCGCAGCAGCAGCTCCGGTGCAGGTCGCCACCGCCAGCGGCATCGAGGATGCGCTCGCCGCCGCGCTGCTGGTCTCCTCGGCTTCGGCCTCCACCGCCCAGCCGACGTCCGCCCCGGTCGCCGAGGCCGTGACCGAAGCAGTGGCCGTCGCCGCCGCCCCGGTCACCGATCTGAGCGACATGGCCCCGGAAACCGCAGAGCTCTTCGCCGAAGCCGGGATCGCGCCCGAGACCACCCCGGAGGCGCGTCCGACCGAGATGATCATGACCGCGGCCGCCATCGCGCCGGTCGACGCCTCGCGGATGCAGGCGGTGCCCGAGGTGGTGACCCGCGTCTCGACCTCCGGCGGACGACTCTGGGGCATCAATGTCGGCCGCTTCAACAGCCGCGGCGCCGCCGAGCGGGTGCTGATCCAGACCGCGCTGAACGAGCCGGGCGCGCTCGACGGGGCGCTGCGCCGCGTCACCCAGCGTTCGGGTGGCTTCGACGCCAACTTCATGGGTCTCACCAACGAGGCCGCCGACCTCGCCTGCCGCCGGCTGCAGGCCCGCGGCGCCATGTGTTTCATGATCGGACCGTCCTGAGCGCCTCCTCCCCGCTCTGAACGGCCCGACGGCGCCGCGTTCTCCTCCCGGAACGCGGCGCCGTCTTGCATTCGGGGGCCCGAGCGATTTGGGTGGGAGCGCTCAGCACAGGAGTTCGCATGCCCCGTCTCGCCGTCGTGCCCCCCGCCCCGCCGCGCTTCGCCACGACCGATCCCGAGGTCGAGGTCGGGCTGCACCGGGTGTTCTGCGTCGGCCGCAACTATGCCGCTCATGCCCGCGAGATGGGCGCCGACGAACGCGAGCCGCCCTTCTTCTTCACCAAGCCCGCCAGCGCCGTCGTCGCGACGGGTGCGGAACTGCCCTACCCGGCCGCCACGGCCAACCTGCATCACGAAGCCGAACTCGCGGTGCTGATCGGCACGGGTGGCAGCGGGATCGCGGTGGCCGACGCGCTCGACCATGTCTGGGGCTACGCCGCCGCCAACGACCTCACCCGCCGCGACCTGCAGGCCGAGGCCAAGGAAATGCGCCGGCCCTGGGACATGGCCAAGGGTTTCGATTCCTCGGCGATCCTGGGACCCGTCCATCCGGCGGCCGAGATCGGCCATCCCGCGCGGGGGCGGATCACCTGCCATGTTGATGACAACGAAAGGCAGGCGGGAGACCTGTCGCAGATGATCTGGAGCGTGGCCGAGGTCATCGCCCATCTGTCCCGGCTGGTGACGCTGTGCCCCGGCGACCTGATCCTCACCGGCACGCCCGAGGGGGTCGGATCGGTGGCGCCGGGCCAGTCCTGCGTCGTGGCGATTGAGGGGCTGGGCGAAGCGCGGTTCCGCTACAGCGCCTGACCGCGCGTCTTGTGCCTCGAAGGCTGGGTGAGGCTCAGACCCCACCCGGACAAGCGCCCCGCCATCCCTTCACCATTCCGGCAAATACGCATGGCACGCCGTCGCGGACCCCGCGACGCGGTACGGGTTCAGAACGCCGCCGCCATCAGCGCACGGGTATAATCGGTGCGCGGCGCGTCGAAGATCGCCTCGGCGGAGCCAGCCTCGACCACGTCGCCGTTCTTCATCACCATCACCTTGTGGCTCAGCGCGCGCACCACCTTCAGGTCGTGACTGATGAAGACATAGGCGAGGCTGTACTTGCGCTGCAGCGCCCGCAGAAGCTCCACGATCTGCACCTGCACGGTCATGTCGAGCGCGCTTGTCGGCTCGTCGAGCACGATGAGGCGCGGCCGCAGGATCAGCGCGCGGGCGATGGCGATGCGCTGGCGCTGGCCGCCCGAGAACTCGTGCGGGTAGCGATCCATGGAAGCGGGATCGAGCCCGACCTCGCGCATGATCTCGGCCACCATGTCGCGCCGGTCGCGGCCCTTCTCGACGCCGTGGACGCCAAGCCCCTCGGCGATGATCTGCGCCACCGTCATGCGCGGCGAGAGCGAACCGAAAGGGTCTTGGAACACGATCTGGATTTCCGAGCGCAGCGGCCGCATCCGCCGCTGGCTCAGATCCTGGATCTCGCGCCCGTCGAAGCGGATCTTGCCCTCCGAGCCGATCAGCCGTGCCATGGCGAGCGCCAGCGTCGTCTTGCCCGAGCCGCTCTCGCCGACCACGCCCACGGTCTCGCCGGCGCGCACCGACAGCGTGGCGTCGTTGACCGCCTTCACGTGCCCGACCGTCCGCTTGAGCAACCCACGATGGATCGGGAACCAGATCTTCAGGTTCTCGGTCTCGGCGACCACCGGCGCGGCCTCGGAGACCGGGTCCGGCAGGCCGGTCGACTCGGCCTCGAGCAGCATGCGGGTATAGGGGTGCCTGGGACTGGCAAATATCTCGGCCGTCGGCCCCTGCTCGACGATCTCGCCATCCTTCATGACGCAGACCCGGTCGGCGATGCGGCGGACGATGCCGAGATCATGTGTGATGAACAGCATCGCCATGCCGGTGTCGCGCTTGAGTTCGGCCAGCAATTCGAGGATCTGCGCCTGAATCGTCACGTCGAGCGCGGTGGTCGGCTCGTCGGCGATCAGCAGGTTGGGGTTGTTGGCGAGCGCCATGGCGATCATCACCCGCTGCCGCTGCCCGCCCGAGAGCTGGTGCGGATAGGCACCGAGGCGGGTTTCCGGGTCACGGATGCCGACCCGGGTCAGAAGCTCGATGATGCGGGTCCGCACCGCCGAACCGCGCAGCCCCTGGTGCAGCTCGATCGACTCCGACAGCTGCCGCTCCAGCGTGTGCAGCGGATTGAGCGAGGTCATCGGCTCCTGGAAGATGAAGGAGATGTCGTTGCCGCGCACCCGCCGCAACTCGGCCTCGGGCGCGCCGACCATCTCGCGCCCCTCATAGGTCACCGAGCCGGACACCTCGGCCGTCTCGCCCAGCAGCTGCACGGTCGAGAGCGCGGTGACCGACTTGCCGGACCCGCTCTCGCCAACCAGCGCCACGGTCTCGCCGCGCTCGACGTGAAAGGAGACGCCGCGCACCGCGGGCGCCCGGCGGCCGTCCTGCCGGAAATCGACGTTCAGGTCGCGGACGTCGAGGATCGTGTCGGTCATGCGAAGGTCTTCCTCGGATCGAAGGCGTCACGCACCCCCTCGAAGATGAACACCAGAAGCGACAGCATGATCGCGAAGGTGAAGAAGGCGGTGAAGCCCAGCCACGGCGCCTGCAGGTTCTGCTTGGCCTGCAATGTCAGCTCGCCCAGAGAGGGCGCCGAGGACGGCAGGCCGAAGCCCAAGAAATCGAGCGCGGCCAGCGTGCCGATGGCGCCGGTGACGAGGAAGGGCAGCATGGTGACGGTCGCGACCATGGCGTTGGGCAGCATGTGGCGGAACATGATCTTGCTGTCGGAGACGCCCAGCGCCCGGGCAGCGCGGATGTATTCGAAGTTGCGGGCGCGCAGGAATTCGGCCCGCACCACGCCGACCAGCGAGGGCCAGCCGAACAGCACGGTGAGAAACACCAGTAGCCAGAAACTTCGTCCCAATATCGCGAAGACGATGATGATCACGTAGAGCGAGGGGGTGCCGGTCCAGATCTCGATGATCCGCTGGAAGATCAGGTCGGTCCAGCCGCCGAAATAGCCCTGCACCGCGCCTGCGGCGATGCCGATCAGCGCCGAGAAGATGGTCAGGGTCAGGCCGAACAGCACCGAGAT
>Ga0066860_10000506_pt1 | contig 17173 bp, 14 predicted proteins | sample ETN07SmetaG_FD_65601 | JGI IMG/M metagenome (GOLD analysis project Ga0066860, IMG submission 65601) | Marine microbial and viral communities from oxygen minimum zone, Eastern Pacific Ocean - ETNP2014F14-07SV275 | ecosystem: Environmental > Aquatic > Marine > Oceanic ... | reverse complement strand
ACTTTTCGTGTTCGCAGAGATCATGATGTTCGCGGGGCTGATCTCGGCACACCGAATAGTGCGCTCCCAAGTGGCGGGCGAGATGTGGCCGCCATACGGCCAGCCGCGCCTGCCGGTACAGGAGACCGCGGTCAACACCGCGGCGCTGCTGGTGAGCGGTATCGTGCTCGTCTTCGCGCACCTCGCGTTCAAGAAAGAGGCATCACGGGCGCGCTTACCTATCTTGATCGCACTGCTACTCGGTCTGTTCTTCGTCGGTTCGCAAGGCGCGGAGTGGGTTGCCTTGCTTGGTGAGGGCCTCACCATCCAGTCGAGTACCTACGGCGGCTTCTTCTATCTCATCGTTGGTGCGCACGGCCTGCACGCGATCGCGGCGATCCTGGCGCTAGGCTGGGCCTCGTTCGAGCTCTACAAGGGCCGACTCACCGGATCCCAGCTCGCCACGGTGTCGGTGTTCTGGTATTTCGTGGTATTGCTTTGGCCGGTGCTCTACCTGATCGTGTACCTATGAACCGCGCCTGGATACCTGTATTGGTCTTGGCCGTCTTGGCCGTCTTGGCCGTCTTTCCGGATGTCGTGCACGCTTGCCCCGTCTGCTTCGACGCCCGTGACGAAAACCGTCAGGCCTTCTTGGCTACGACCGCCTTCTTGTCGCTGCTGCCGTTGGGCATGGTAGCGGGCGCAGGTTTGTGGCTGCGCAAGCGCACGAAGGAGATCGACGCGGAGATCGATTCCGAGACTCCTTCGGACCGCTAGCAGCCCCAACGCCAGGAGGCCCCTGAGCGTGTCCAAGCCGTCCGGCCCCAAAGAACGCGGACCGCAGTTCCACTCACGGAACTTGGATGGGGTCGCTGCGCTCGCTGTCGAGTCGGAATGTGTAGCTGCCCTGCGGGGTTACCGACTCAGTGACCGGTTGCTCCGTGGGCGTGGCATCCTCTTCGGCACAACCGGCTATCGAAACCAACAGCATCATACAGATGCCTGACCACCAACCGCATCGGAGGTCGCTACCTCTCCAGATTCCCCTCACGACATCCTCCTCCGCTTGTTCTTCATGAAGTCCATCATGATGTACTGGCCCAAGGTCAGCGTATTGGTGAAGTACGCCTTGCCACGAGCAATCTCTGAGACCTTCTGTACGAACTGCACCAGATAGGGGTCACTTGCGAGCATGAATGTGTTGATCAGGATGCCGGCTTTGCGGCACGCGGCGACCTCCTGGAATGTTCGCCTCAGGATGTTCGGGTCGAGCGCGCCCGAGTTTGTGTAGACGCGCCCGTCGGGCAACGTCATCGCACTGGGTTTCCCGTCGGTGATCATGATGATCTGCCGCATGTCCTTCTTCTGCGACGACAAAATGCGGCGGGCTACCTCCAGACCTTCGGCGGTATTGGTGTGGAATGGTCCGACCTGCGCTTTTCCGAGCTGCGAGAGGGGAATCTCCTGGGCCTTGTCCCCGAAGGTCACGACGCGCAGGGAATCACCCGGAAATTGGGTACGGATCATATGCGACATCGCGAGCGCGACGCGCTTCGCGGGGGCAAAGCGATCCTCCCCGTAGAGCACCATCGAGTGTGAAATGTCGAGCATGAGCACCGTCGCGCAGGATGACCGGTACTCTGCCTGGTGCACCATGAGGTCACCGTACTCGAGGTTGAGCGGCACCGAGAGACCCTCGCGCTCGATCGCGTTCTTGAGCGTACCCGAGACGTCGAGGTTGAGCGTGTCGCCGAACTCGTAGGGCTTCGACGCTGCTTCGGCCTCGATACCTGTCGAGAGGTGAGGCGTGTCATGGGCTCCGGCGCTCGCCTTGCCGAGTGCGGCGAGCAGTCCTTTGAGTGAGCGGTAGCCCAGGAAGTCCATCCCCTTCTGCGTGAGGCTGAACTTGACCTGTTGAGCCGCCTGCTTCGCTTCGTCGATCTTGCCCATGCCGGTCACGTCGTACGTCGCGCCGGGCATCTGCGGATTGCCGGTCTCGAGGTTGATGTATCCTTCCTCGACCATTCTCTGAATGAGGTCGTCCAGCAGTGCAGCGATCTGCTTCTGAAGCTCCTCGTCGCCCTGACCCTCGCCTCGCAGCTCCTCGATCATTTCAGGCGTGAGCTCACCACTCTCGATGAGCGCCTTGAGCAGAGCGTTCTTGAGCGAGTCCGTCGAGTTGGGGTCGTCCGTGCCGGACCAACCCCAGTATGGATGGTAGTGGGGACCACCCGCGAACCCACCGTCCATCAAGAAGTCTGAGAGCATCTCCAGCAACGACTCGAGGTTCAGGGCGTCGAGCCAGCGGCCTTTGTACTTGGAGTAGGTGGTGAAGCGCATGTTTTCAGACTAGGCGTGTGAGTACGTTCCCGCCATGAATCGTGCTATCACAAAGGCGCTGCTCGATCACTACGATCGGGAACACCGAGCACTGCCATGGCGTGGCTGTTCCGACCCGTACCGGATCCTCGTGTCGGAGGTCATGCTGCAGCAGACGCGTGTGCAAACGGTCCTTGCTTACTACGACGCCTGGCTGGAGCGGTTCCCTGATGTCGAGGCGTTGGCCGACGCGGAGACGGACGAAGTGCTCAAGGCGTGGGAGGGGCTCGGTTACTACCGGCGGGCGCGCAATCTGCATGGAGCCGCACGGCTCATCCGCGAGCGCCCCGACGGTGGATTCCCCGACACCTACGCTCGCCTGCGATCTCTTCCCGGAGTCGGCGACTATACCGCCGGCGCCGTGGCGAGCATGGCGTTCGGTGAGGCGGTGCCCGCAGTGGATGGCAATGTGCGCAGAGTCCTCTCGCGCCTCTTCGACGAAGCGGAGCCGCGCGCGTCTTGGCTGCGGCGGAAGGCTTCCGAGCTGCTCGACGCCGAGCGTCCGGGCGACTGGAACCAGGCGCTCATGGAATTGGGTGCGACGCTGTGTTCGCCGCGATCGCCACGATGCGGCGCTTGCCCGGTTGGCGAGTGGTGTGCTGCGCACCGTGCGGGCACCCAGGAGCAGCGCCCAGCCGCGTCGGTGAAGGCGAAGCCGAAGAAACTTCGGATTGAGCTCGCGGTGCTGGAGGCGGACGGACGCTTCATGCTCGAGCGTCGACCTAGCCAGGGCCTGCTGGCCGGGATGTGGTCGTTCCCCGAGGTAGGGGCAGGCGGGTCGGTCCTCGCGACGATAGCGGAGCGAGGACTTGTTGCGACGGCGCATCCCGCAGCTCTGCCCCTGGTGGAGCACCGGTTCACTCACCTGCACGCGACTTACGAGCCGTGGTTGGTTACGGTCGCCACCCCGGACGAGGGCGAGGGCCGGGCGTGGATCGATCCCGCGACCTCGAACGATCGCGCTGTACCTGTAGCGCAGCAGAAAGTGCTGGCGCTCGCGCACGGGCATACAGCGGTGGCGTCAGCTGACCCTGGCGCTCTTCTGTAGCTCGAGCACCCAGTCCGGCGTCTCGCTGAGGTACTGCTCGATCGTCGCGATGCGCCGGAAGTAATAGCGGGCGTTCAACCCCTGAAACACGGCGGTCAAGGCGATCACCGCCACATAAACCGTGATGGTCAGCGAGCGCACCAGTTCGTCCAGATCCCCACCCAGAAGCTCGGTCAGCTCAGCCATCTGCGGATCCGGGCCGCGCAGTGGTCACGTACATGCTCCACGGGCAATACAGGATGATGAGTGCCATGAAACCCACTTGGTTCCGCCAGAGAAGCTCGGGACCTGTGGGGTTGGGGGTGAGGATTCGGGCACGGCTCTTGAACTCGTTGCGCGCCACCACCGCCATGCCCACACCGAGAACCAGAGCCGTCAGGCTGAAAATGTCGAACAGCAGGGTGACAGCCGCGAAGAAGCCAATGGACCAACCGTTGAACGCGGCCACCTTAGCTGCTCCTGTGAACGCCTTGGCGCGCTCGGCCGCCTGCTCGAGTGTCTGTCGTTGATCCGATGTCAGGGGATGAGCTTCGGACATCTCAGATGTTCAGCCCTCCCATGGGGTCGAAGCCTTGATGTCCCTTCCCGGGCTCTGGCCCGCGTTGCGGTGCGCGTGCGTACCCCACGCTGCTGCGGCTGAGGCGCTTCTGGGCGACGAGGGCCTCCAAGACCAACTCGCACGCGGCGGCCCGCACGCCATCACCCGCCGCACTGCCCGCCAGGCCTACGTTCTCGACCAGCTCGAGCAGCCCAGGCACCGTCTCGAAGCCCTGCACGCACGCCGACGCTGACGCGTCCTCGCCTACCTGAAGCGCGCCGCCGGTCTCGAAGTAGTCGATGATGTCCTCCACGTCGGCACCGCCTGCCCGGATGTCGAACGTGAAAGATGCGGCCTGCTGGATGAGCTCCTGCGCAATCTTTTCCGGCCCGTGAAGCTCGCCCTCATACTCGAGCTCTATCTTGCCGGTGATCGCGGGAAGGGCTGCATACAGATCCCCAACACGCGGCACAGCAGTGTCTTCTCCGTGCTGGATCGCGCGTCGCTCGGCATTCGACACAATCGTCTCCGTCACGGTAATGGGCATGCGCTGACTGACGCCGGAGCGCTGATCGATGCGCTTGTCCTCACGCGCGATGAAGGCGACGCGCTCCACGGCTTCTTCCATGAAGTCTGGAATCTCCACGCACGTGCCACTTCGTCCGACCCACGCCTCCTGGCGCGTGATGTCGATTCCGGTCTCGAGATCGGGCGGGTAGTGCGTGCTGATCTCCGCTCCGATTCGGTCCTTGAGCGGCGTGATGATTTTCCCGCGCGCTGTGTAGTCCTCGGGGTTGGCCGTGAAGACCATGAGCAAATCGAGGGCGAGCCGCACGGGGTATCCCTTCACCTGAACATCCCCCTCCTCGAGGATGTTGAAGAGGCCCACCTGGATCTTGCCCGCGAGGTCGGGCAATTCGTTAATCGCGAAGACGCCGCGATTCGCGCGCGGCAGCAGCCCGTAGTGGATGGTCAGCTCGTCCCCCAGGATGTGCCCACCGCGGGCGGCCTTGATCGGGTCGAGGTCACCGATCATGTCCGCGATGGTGACGTCGGGCGTGGCGAGTTTTTCCACGAATCGTTGATCACGCCCGATCCACTCGATCGGCGTATCGTCGCCGTACTCCTGCAAGCGATCTCGCCCGTACTTCGAGATGGGCGCGAACGGATCATCGTTGATCTCGCTTCCGGTGACGATCGGTACCGACTCGTCGAGCAACGACACCAGTTGGCGCAGAATCCGGCTCTTCGCCTGGCCGCGGAGCCCGAGCAGGATGAAGTCGTGCTTGGCCAGGACCGCGTTGACGATTTGTGGCACGACGGTGTCGGAGTACCCCATGATGCCGGGGAACAGCTCCTCGCCCGAACGCAGTTTCCCCACGAGGTTGGAGCGCATCTCGTCTTTCACGGTGCGCGTCTCGTACCCTGCAGCCTTCAGCTCACCAAACGTGGTCGGACGGTGCTCGCTCATGCGCCGGACATTCCTGGTGGAGTCAACGAACGGGGTCCCCCGAAGGGTAGAGCCCCGCGCGCGAGTTGGTGATCTTAGAGTCGATTGGATACACGCTTCCGATTCCACGGATCCCGCTACCCACATTCCGGAGCACACATGTCCGAGGGCACCAGCGTCCTCCGCACATCAGTACGTTCGATCGATGCCCAGCCGCCGCTTCCGCGCGACCGGTTCATCGTGGAGGACCAACCTGACGACGAAGCGGTGCCCATGGATGTGGTTTTCGTCGGCGGTGGGCCCGGGGGCCTAGCCGGCGCGATCGAGCTCGCCCGGCTCGTTCAGGCCGACAACGAGGCGGGTGGCGGGATCGGGGACGTTGAGATCGGCGTGTTGGAAAAGGCCGGCCAGCTAGGAGAGCACAGTCTTTCCGGCGCGGTCGTAAACCCGAGCGCCTTCCAGGAGCTGTTCCCCGAGCTGTCGCTCGACGAGTTCCCGTTCCGGCGCCCGGTGGACAAGGAGTCGGTCTACTTCATGACCGGGTCGGCCTCTTTCAGGATCCCGACGCCTCCGACCATGAGGAACCACGGCAACTACATCGCGTCGATCTGCGAGATCGTGCGCTGGCTCGGCGAGAAGGCTGAGGATCTTGGCATCAACGTCTTTCCCGGTTTCCCGGTGGACTCGCTGCTGGTCGCGGGCCAAAGGGTGATTGGCGTGCGTACGACCCCGGCTGGACTCGACCGCAACGGGGAGCCGACCGGGCCGGACGCGATGCCCGCGATGGACCTCACAGCCCAGGTCACCGTGCTCGCCGAGGGTACACGCGGGCCGCTGTCCCAAGCGTGGTTGGAGTGGCAGCAGGTCGGTTCAGAGAATCCGCAGATTTTCGCGCTCGGCGTGAAGGAGCTGTGGCAGGTGAAGAAGCCTCTTGACCGGATCGTTCACACCGTGGGCTGGCCGCTGCCCAGGGACGCCTTCGGGGGCTCCTTCATGTACCCCATGTCGGACGACGTCGTCGCGCTCGGGCTGGTGGTTGGACTCGACTACGAGGACGCTCGCTTCGACGTGCACGAGGTGTTTCAGCGCATGAAGCTGCACCCGCTCTTTCGCAAACACCTGGAAGGTGGTGAGATGATCGAATGGGGTGCGAAGACGATTCCGGAAGGAGGCTTCTATTCGGTGCCCTCACGTCGCCACGGTGACGGCGTCTGCATCGTCGGTGACGCCGCGGGCTATGTGGAAGTGTCTTCGCTCAAGGGGATCCACTACGCCATGCACTCGGGAATGATGGCGGCGCGCCAGATTTTCAAGGCGCTGAAGGCGGGCGACACCTCGGAAGCCGGGCTCGCCGGCTATAGCACCGCGGTAGACTCGAGCGTGATTATGAAGGACCTCAAGGAGTGCCGTAACATGCGGCTCGCCTTCAAGAGCGGCTTCTACGTCGGAGGAGTGAAGGCGGTGCTCATGACGCTAACGAAGGGCGCGTTTCTGGGAGCGAAGATCCCGATCCGGGAAGATGCAGCGGAGTCACGCACTCTGGGCCTTGCCGACGACCCTTTCGTGCCAGACGGCAAGCTGACCTTCTCCAAGGTCGACGGCGTTTACAAGTCTGGGAACCAGACCCGGGACGATATTCCGTCGCACCTGCTCGTAGGTGAGCACGTGAGCGCGGAGGCCGCTGAACTGTTCGTGCACATGTGCCCGGCCGGGGTCTATGAGCGTGACGGCAGCGAGTTGCGTGTAAACGCGCCGAACTGCGTCGACTGCAAGGCGACGGACGTGTTGGGGCCTCGTTGGACGCCGCGGGAGGGTGGGAGCGGGCCGGCGTACAGGCAGATGTAGGTCCGTTGTTCAGCCCGCTATATCAGCTACCAAAGAGAGGCAGTGATGTCGGCATCCGATGGTCGTGGCGCCTTGAGTGTGGATCTGTTAGAGGCGGCCATCAGGACTGAGGGCAAAGGCCAGCTCAACATCGGCAAGCTGCTGTGAGCGTGCGCGGTTTCTGTCACTCAGTCGGCTGCGGGTGAGGGCGGATTCCCTGACGACCGAGAGCAACTTGCGCAGGACTTGCTTGCACTCTCACAACGCCTAAAGGTGTCCGGCGTGCCCGCCGAGATCAGCGATCGCGTCGCTCTGGCGAGCCAACTGGTGGCCCAGGACGAGCAGAGCTACCTAGACCGTTTTCCGGACCCGTACGTTTGCCGGCGGTGCGGCTCTATTACCGGCACGGTGCCGCCGCCGAACTGTGATCGGTGTGGAGCCCACGCGCTGACCTTCCAACGCTTCGCACCGATCTACTGGCTGGGCCTCTATTCCTCGGAGGAGGTCTTGCACCGGCTCGAGGCGAACCCCGATCTGTTGCGAGAGGCGATCCAGCCCTTGGCGCCTGATCGGCTGGATTGGGCTTCCCAGGGCACCGCGTGGGCAGCGACTGACGTGCTCAGCCACCTGCGGGACGCACAGTCGGTGCTCGCTCAGCGAATCACGTTGATCTTGGACGAGGACGATCCACGCCTGGAGTTCAAAGCCGTCTTTGCCTGGACGAATCAACAGACTGAAGAGACCGAGTCAGGCGAGGAGATCATGAAGTCATGCGTGTCCTCACGACGGTCCTCCGTGTCTCGCCTTCGAGAGATCGGGCCCGAGTAGTGGAGGCGCACCGGTCGCCATGAAGAGTTCGGTCGGGTAACTCTGCTGGAGCAGGCCAGCTACTTCGCGGCGCATGAGCTTATTCACCTGAGGCAACTCGAGCAGCTCAATCGAGCGGTGAACGTGGAGGCCTGAGGGCACCTAAACGCTCTCCCCCTCCCCAACACCCCGCCCTTCCTGCCAAATTCCGTCCCGTCCCGCAGACATCGACCCGAATACGCTTTCGAGAGGTCTACAGTGGCCAGTGTGCAAGAACAGCTAGACGCGATCCGTTCCAAATCGGGCGCGCGGCGCACCGTTGGTCTCGACAACACCACCGTATGTCAGTTCGTCACGAACGACCCTACGCTCGCGGACGCCGTGAATGCGGCCACCGAGGAGTTCGAGGCGCTCAATCAGGAGTTCCCAGAGCTGATGGCGCTCGGCGAAGTCGAGCAGGTCGCTGCGATCGAAAAGCATCTGGTGAATTTCTACGCGGACGACACGGTGAATCCGTACGTCTCGATGGCGGCGCGAGGCCCGTGGATCGTGACGACGAAAGGCGCGGTCCTGCACGACAACGGGGGATACGGCATGCTCGGCTTTGGGCACGTGCCCGAGCCAATCATCGAGGCGATGACGAAACCCCAAGTCATGGCCAACGTCATGACGCCGTCCCTCTCGCAGTTCCGCCTCTCCGCGGCCCTGGAGCGGGAGATCGGCCAGACGCGCGAGGACGGCTGTCCGTTCACGCACTTCCTCGCCATGAACTCCGGCTCGGAGTCCGTTTCGGTCGCGACCCGCATGGCTGATGTGAACGCGAAGATGCTCACCGACGAAGGCGGCAGGCACGCTGGCAAGCCGGTCAAGAAGATGTCGCTCGCGGGCGGCTTCCACGGGCGCACGGGGCGCCCAGCGCAATTCTCCGACTCGTGCCTCACGGCGTACAAGACACACCTGGCGACCTTCCGCAATGAGCACCTGATCACCGTCGAGCCAAATGATGTGGATGGCCTGAAGGCGGCCTACGCTCGGGCGGACGCCGAGGGCTACTTCATCGAGGCGTTCTTCATGGAGCCCGTTATGGGCGAGGGAAATCCAGGCGTCGCGATTACGCCCGATTTCTACTCGACCGCGCGCGCTCTCACGAAGGAGCACGGAACGATCCTGCTCATCGACTCCATCCAGGCCGGGCTACGTACGACGGGATATCTCTCCCTGGTGGACTCCCCGGGATTCCGGGACCTCGAGGCTCCGGACCTGGAGGCGTACTCCAAGGCCCTGAACGCGGGTCAATACCCGCTTTCGATTCTGGCGCTCACGCCGGAGTCGGCGGCTCTGTACCGGCAGGGCATCTACGGCAACACCATGACTGCCAACCCGCGAGCCATGGACATCGGCAGCGCGGTCCTGGGGATGGTCACGCCGGAGGTGCGTCAGAACATCGTCGATCGCGGCCACGAGTTCGTGACAAAACTGGAGGCGCTCGCCGACGAGCTCGGCGGCGCGATCACGAAAGTCGAAGGCACTGGCTTGCTCTTTTCCTGCGAGCTCGATCCGAAGTTCAAGGCATACGGCACGGACAGCACCGAGGAGTTCATGCGACTCCAGGGGATTGGTGTGATCCACGGGGGTGACAACTCACTCCGGTTCACACCTCATTTCCAGGTGACTTCCCAGGAAGTCGACCTGATCATCGACCATGTACGCAATGCGGTGTTGAACGGGCCTCAGGCAGGGTAAGTCGAAGGGCTTAGGCCGAGCGGACCAGTCGCTCCCCCATCCACGCATCGCTCGAGCTCAAGTCGACGACCTTCTTCGCCCACTCCGCCTTGTCGGGTTCGACCCATCCCGGCTTCCAGAAGTGCCGGTCGAGGTGAATTAGGGGGAGATCGAGGATGTCAGCCATCTCCCGCGCAAGAATGGATTCGCCCGCGCCGCTGGAGCTGAGCACCAACCAGCGCTTCAGCGGCCGCCGTCTCCCTGTTGCCAGACTCCACCCCCCGGAAGCTCGATGCTGCCACCCAACTGGAGGATCAGCGGCACACCGTCCACGTAGTCCGCCGCTCGCATAATCCGCCCGCCCTCCATCTCGATGATTGTCACACCATTGAGTACTACTTCGTCGCCCGACGCGACCGGGAAGCGGTCACCGATGGGGCGCGCCTGGATTGCGGAGAACACCCATTCGCCGACGGCACCCGTGGAGCTCGTGTGGACACGAGCGAGGTTCATGTAGACGTCGTCGCCCCATGCGTGAACAGCTGTCAGGTAAGCGACGATCTCCTGGATTCCCTGGTGGGTCTGCTGGCTGGCAAAGTCGTCGTAGGTGGCCTCGGGCCAGAAGATCTCGAGAATTACGGCCGTGTCCGCGGTCGCAATCGCGTTCGCCAACAACTGAATGTTGAGCTCGGCTTCCGATAATCCGGACTGGTCCGGAGGCGCAGTGCAAGAGACCGTTGCCAGAAGCGCTGTGAACAATATGGATTTGGCTCTGAACATGACGATCCGCATGGCGGTTGGTCCCTGGGCAGCCTTGCAAAATCTAACGCCGCCACTTTCAGTAGGCTCTATTGGTACGCACATGCCAAGAGAGGCACGCGGTGGACACGAGCAAAAGAGCACTTTCGCGCTTCGGGCTCGGCGCCCGGATCGGCGAGCCCGAGAGGATCGGGGACGCTCGCCGGGCGGTGACATGAGCATTTGGGCCGGGCATGCCAGGGCACCACGTGCCGAGCAATCATTCACGTGTCCTGCTAGTCCTCGTCGATCTCCAAGGTGATCCCGGTCTCGGTGATCACGATGGTCGGTAGGACCGCGCGCACGGAGCGACCGGCGAGTGAAGCGAGCGCGTCGTCGGTCGTCTGGTAGTCGCGTAACTGCTCGAGCGTCTGGGTGGTTGGGAACATCATCGGCATCTTCCCCTCGTCGCTACTAACGAGCGCCGCGTCCGGTGTGATCCAAACGGCGTCGGTCATTTCTCGCGGATCCACGATTGGCGTGGCGCCCTCACGAACCTTGGCGGCGAAAAAGCGAGTGTCGAATCGGCGCGGCCGTGGTACGGGCGTAATCCAATGCGCGAGGTACTCGATGGAGGCGCCGTCGATGCGGCATCCGAGTCTTTCGAGCACCTGCGCGAACGAAATGCGATCCTCCATGAGATCGTCCCGAATGGCGTCCACTTGCTCGTCTTCCGCCGCGGTCGCGGGCGCCCGGCCGCGTGAGTCTCGTCCCACCAGGATGCCGGTCTCCTCGAACGCCTCGCGTAGTGCGGCCAAATAATAGGCGATTGCCGGCGGGTCCCCGTCGGCCAGCTCGAGACGGTGGGCAGCCTGCTCCGGCGTGAGTCCGTCCACGAAGGCCAACGCGTCCTCCGTCGCATCTGAAGCGTCGACGCGGCCACCGGGGAACACGTAAGCCCCCGGCGCGAAGCCTGCGCTCCGGTTCCTACGCAGGAGGAGGACCTCCACAACGGGGTCTCCGTCGCGGAGGAGCACGATGGTAGCAGCGGGTCGAGGCTCGACCGGCGGATTCTCGCTATGTGTCATGTCACGGGGCAGCACATCTGTGCCCACCGGATGCGTGCGTAAGGGGGCACAGAATGCCGTACCCGGCCGGTCCTTCCCGCAAGGCGGTCAGCGCTAGTGTCCCGCCGCGATCCCATCTTTCCTTGGATCTGATGCGGCAGCCCATCCCTGGGCGAGCTTGAGGATCGCCTGAGCACCCCCGAACCCGACCCCGTCGGGATCGCACAGCTCGTGCCCCAGCGCTTCGAGTCCCGCTGCCACGTCGACATCGAGGCGCTCGACCGCGACCGTGGTGCCGCTGTCGTGACGGAAGCGTGCGGCATCGATCGCTTCTTGAGGGTCCATGCCGAACTCCACCATGTTGAGCATGACTTGAACATGGCCCTGTGGTTGCATCGAACCGCCCATGACTCCGAAGGAGAGCCATGGCGCGCCGTCTTTGCTCACGAATGCGGGAATGATGGTGTGGAAGGGTCGCTTATTGGGCGCTATTTGGTTGGGATGACCGTGCTCCATCGTGAACCCTGCCCCCCGGTTCTGCAGCACGAGGCCTGTACCCGGCACCACGACTCCTGAGCCAAAGTGGCCGTACAGAGAGTTGATGAACGAGATCATGTTGCCGTATTGGTCCGCTACGGTCAGGTAGATCGTCTCGGAAGCCGTAGCGAGCCGACCAGCATCTGGATGGTTCGCGGCAGCCGCAGGGTCGATGAGCTGTGCCCGTCGCGCGAGATAGCCGACGTCGAGCAGCGACTCGGGTCGCACGTCCATGTGGTCAGGGTCGGCGATGTAACGGGCGATGTCTGCGTACGCGAGCTTCTTGGCCTCGATCAATGTGTGCAGGTAGTGGACCGAGTTATGGCCCATAGCCTGCAGATCATGTCCCTCCAACATCTTCAGCATCTGGAGCGCGGCGACGCCCTGACCCGCAGGCGGCAGCTCATGCAGCGTGTACCCCTTGTACTCCATGCTCAGAGGCTCGACCCAACGGTAGCGGTGGCTACGCAAATCCTCGACCGTGAGGAAGCCGCCGAGCTCATCGAGGCCGGCAACGATCTGTTCTCCGAGCCCGCCACCGTAAAGGGTCTCAACGCCGTTCTCTGCGACACGCTTGAACGTGCCGGCGAGGTCCGGGTTCCTGAACCACTGCCCGGCGCGGGGCGCTTCACCGTCCACGAGAAACGTGGCTGCGGCACAGGAGTTTGAGCGGAGCCCGTCCACGGCGGCCGCCCAGTCCCGCGCGATGATCGGACTGACGGGGAATCCTTCGTTCGCCAAGCGTATGGCGGGCTGAAGCGCTTGGTCGATGGCCGTGGTGCCGTACTTCTCGAGCAGCGCGTCCCAACCCGAGAGCGCGCCCGGCACGGTCACCGAGCGAGCGCCGTCTTCCGGTACGCTCCCGGCGCCTTCGGCGATCAGCTGCTGGACATCGATCTTCGAGCCGGACTTGCCGGTCGCGTCGATCCCGACGAGGCGGCGATCATTGGCATCCCACAGAAGCGCGAACATGTCGCCGCCCATCCCAGTCATGTGCGGCTCGACAACGTTTAGCGCTGCGGCCGCGGCAACCGCCGCGTCAATCGCGTTGCCACCTGCCTCGAGAATGCCGATCGCGACCCCCGTAGCCAACGGGTGGCTGGTGGATGCGGCTCCGCGCGGCGCGTACACCGTAGAGCGACCCGAGGCTGTTGCCGGGCTCGTTACGGGGCCCGTCACTCGAGCGTCAGCCGAGTCGGTCCAGAACCATGACTTCTCCGGAGAACAGATCCTTGAGCCTTTCGATGTCCGCGAGCTCCAACTGATCACCCCAGTGAATTGGGATGATGGTCTCGGCCCCGCAAGCCTCGCCCGCTCGAGCTGCTTCGTCTACGCCCATCGTGTAGTGGCCGCCGCAAGGTAGGAAAGCGATATCGCAACGGATGCCGAACATCGAGGGAAGGAAGTCGGTGTCCCCGGCGTGGTAGAACGTGGTGTCACCAACGCTGAAGACATAACCGAGCCATCCATCGGCGGGCGTGTGGAACTTCTTCTCCACATTGTGGGCAGGCACCGCCAGCACGTCGAAGCCGTCGAGCTGTAGCATGTCGCCCGGTCGCATGAAGTGGTCGGCGTCGCCAAGCTGCTTCTTCATCGTCGCAGGGGCGATGATCAAGGTCTCGGGGGTTCGCACTCTCGCGATATCGTCCTCGGAGAAGTTGTCGTAGTGGGGATGCGTGAGCAGGACGATGTCCGCCTCGGAATCATCGGATACGTGAATCGGGTCCACGTGGATCTTCAGGCCCGCCCGTTGTATTCGTACGGAAGAGCCGCGGAACCAAGTGATGTTGTCGAGCTTGTCGCTGATGTGGATCCCGGGCGGTGGCGCAAGAAGGAACGAGGTGCCAACCTAACTGCCCCTGCCGGAGCGAAAAAGTGGCGTGTCGCAGAGCAGGGGAGCGGCCAGTTTGGCAGCTTTTCATGCGATCGGGGCACAGGATGGTGCGTTTCCGGTGGCAAGAATCCTGCACATACGTGCGCACGCTTCCGCACCTCGTCTCAGATTCGGTGCAGAAGTGTCGATGCTGATCAATAAAGGGACTGCCTCCGTCGCTGGACGAGGGCTAAGAGAGAGAGCACTCCATGGGCGAGCGATTTACGCTTCCGGTCCTGCCACTTCGGGATACTGTCGTATACCCGGGGGTCGCCGTACCGATCTCAGCTGGGAGGCCCGGCACCGTCGAGGCCGTTCAGGAAGCACTGGACGGAGATCGTCGCATGTTCGCCGTCGCCCAGAGGGAAAACGTCGACGATCCCCTACCTGAGTACCTGTACAACGTCGGCACCGTAGTACGCATCATTCAGACGCACCGCGTTCGAGGCGGCGTGCAGCTTCTGGTACAGGGCGAGGGCCGTGCGCAGGCGCTCACGTATCACGAAGAAGGTCAGTCGATGCTGCAGGCGGTGCTTCTCGAAATGGTGCACCAGGAGCCGCAGAACCCGAACGACCCCGCTTTCCAGGCACTCGACCGCGAGCTGAGGGATCGAGCCGCCGAACTCGGTACCCGGCGCGGGGTGCCCGCAGAGGCGCTGAACCAGCTCATCCAGGGCGTGGACGACCCCGGTCCGTTCGCGGACCTGGTCGCGTTCTATCTGGAGTTGGAAACTGCGAACAAACAGGAGCTTCTCGAGATGCTCGACGACGAGGCTCGCATGCGTGCTTGTCTTGTCGCCGTGGAGCGCGAACTAGCGCGCATAGACGCTCAGGAGGACATCCAGGCGAAAGTACAGTCGGAGCTGGGCGAACGTCAGCGCGAGATGCTTTTGAGAGAGCAGCTCAAGGCGATCCAAAAAGAGCTCGGCGATGGCGAAGATCGTGACGACCTCGAAGAGATGCGTGAACGCATTGAAGAGCTGAAGTTGAGCGAGGAGCAACGGTCCGAAGTCGATCGCGAGCTGAGGCGGTTGGAACGCACGAGTCCGCAGTCCGCGGAATACCAAGTGATCCGCACTTTCCTGGAGTGGGTGACCGAGCTGCCGTGGAACGAGCGCGCCGAGGAGAAGATCGATCTCGAGCGGGCGACGAAGATTCTAGAAGAGGATCACCACGGACTTGAGGACGTGAAGGACCGCATCCTTGAGTTCCTCGCCGTACGCAAGCTCCACTTGGCCCGCTTGAACGGAGTTGATGCCGAGGAAACCGAGGCGGACGCCGAGATCGGTGACTCGTCGAGCGCAAACGGAAAGGACGACCTCGAGGCTGACGAGGAGGAGAGCGACGACGCGCCGGGCGGTCGTGGGCCCATTCTGCTGTTCGTCGGACCCCCTGGCGTGGGCAAGACATCGATCGCGAAGTCGATCGCACGTTCGCTCGGGCGGAAGTACGTGCGAATTTCGCTGGGTGGCGCGCGCGACGAAGCGGACATACGAGGGCATCGGCGCACGTATGTCGGAGCCATGCCGGGCCGCATCATCCAGGGCATGAGACAGGCCAAGACCAAGAACCCCGTGTTCTTGCTCGACGAGGTCGACAAGCTTGGAGTGTCGTTCCAGGGCGACCCGAGCTCGGCTCTTCTGGAAGTGCTCGACCCGGCTCAGAACTCGTCGTTCGTCGATCACTACCTCGGCATCCCGTTCGACCTCTCCGAGGTGCTGTTCATCGCAACGGCGAACTACTTGGACCGGATTCCCGGTCCACTGCTCGATCGCATGGAGCGTGTCGACTTCGCCGGCTACACCGAGCTCGAGAAGCTGCAGATCGCAAAGAAGTATCTGGTGCCCCGCCAGCGAAGGGAGAACAGCCTCACCGAGGAAGAACTGCAGATGGAGGACGATGCGGTTCTCAGCGTGGTGCAGAGCTACACGCGCGAGTCGGGTGTGCGCCAGCTCGAGCGTGAGGTTGGCAGGTTCGCTCGCAAGGTCGCGCGACAGATCGCCGGTGGTAAGGTCGAGAAAATCAACGCGAGCAAGAGCGATGTTCGAGAGCTGCTCGGTCGACCTCGTGTCCACCCTGAGCGCATCGCCGACGAGGACACGGTGGGTGTAGCCACGGGTATGTTCTACACGCCCATGGGCGGTGACATCATGTTCGTCGAGACTAGCATCATGCCAGGTGACGGCAAAGGCGGCTTCATTTTGACCGGCCAGCTAGGTGACGTGATGAAGGAGTCGGGTCGCGCGGCACTTTCATTTGCGAAAGCGCATTGGAAGCAGCTGGGCATCGAGGAGGATTCGCTACGGGGCCGCGACGTTCACATCCACGTTCCGGCTGGAGCGATCCCCAAGGACGGACCGTCAGCGGGTATCACGATGGCTACCGCGCTCGTCTCGGCGGTGTCGGGCCGAAAGATCCGACGCGACGTGTCGATGACGGGAGAGTTGACGCTCACCGGCCGGGTGCTGCCGATCGGCGGCCTGAAGGAGAAGGTGCTCGGCGCCGTGCGCGCCGGCATCACGGAGGTCATCCTACCGATCGACAACGAGGCGGACCTCGAGGACATCCCCGATGAAGTGCGCGAGAGGACAACGTTCCATTTAGCGGAGACGCTCGATGACGTGATCTCGACCGCGCTGGTCGGCGGCACCAGCACCGCGAAGACGATCTTGCCGACTCCAACCGTCAAGAAGAAGCCGGCTCGAAAGAAGAAGGCGAGTTCGGCCAGCAAAGCAAGCCCAACGAATGTTGCGGGTCCCGCGAGGAAGGCGGGGTCGGCGAGGACCGCGGGGTCGACGCCAAACTGACGTAGATCGGCTCGAGCACCTGAGCCGGTCCCTGGGGACGGTATGAACCCGGTCCGCTGCGCGGTTGGTTCCTACGCCTGTGCCGGTCCATGCCGCCCAGGTGGGCCGGCGAACGGGCATCCCTGTTGCTGCGCCGGCTGGCCCGCGCTGGGCTCAATACGCCGCTGGATACGGAGGTCTGGGGCCTGAGGCTGAGGCTTTTCCCGTCGGGCAACGTCGCAGAGGCTCGCATTCTGTTCATGCCGCAGCAGTGGGACTGGCAGGAGCGGGAGCTCCTGGCGCTGCGCGCGAAGGCCGGCTTCGTGTTCGTCGACGTAGGCGCCAATGTCGGGGGCTACTCGTTCTGGATGCACAAGGTCCTCGGTAGTGATGCCACGGTCGTCGCGATCGAGCCCGATCCTCAA
>Ga0066860_10000501_pt1 | contig 17248 bp, 16 predicted proteins | sample ETN07SmetaG_FD_65601 | JGI IMG/M metagenome (GOLD analysis project Ga0066860, IMG submission 65601) | Marine microbial and viral communities from oxygen minimum zone, Eastern Pacific Ocean - ETNP2014F14-07SV275 | ecosystem: Environmental > Aquatic > Marine > Oceanic ... | reverse complement strand
TTCCAACCAACCGCCCCGGCGATATGGCCGCTGTCATAGGCCGAGGTATCAACGTCCACCTCTACGAGCCTGACATTAACGTCCGAGCCGTGTTCGGCCACCCAATCGGTGCTGACCAGTGATTCGGGATGTGCATACTCTGCCATGTTTCCCTCCTCTAATTCGATATTTATAGGTCTATGGGTACGATTCTCCGGCGTGTCCACCATCATGTGAGGCAACCCATCCGGTTGGCCCTTTGATGCGCAATATTCAGCGATGATTCGGCACTCTAACCGCAATTGGAATTCTATAGTAAGGAACGGCACTTCGCATCCTCTCTAAGGCCACGAACATCTACATGTGTATAAGAGTTGAATTCGGGTGTCATGCTGAACGGTGGAGCCGCCTTGGAAGCGGCGGAGAATTTTGCAATTTTAGGCTCAATCCGATAAGATATAGTCGGTGTAGGTGTGGGCCTTGAAAACAAGGTGTTAAGGGGTAAACATGGGTAATAACCGGTGGCTTCGCAACAGTTTCATGTACCTGATGATCATCATCGGTGTAATCGTGATCTTCTACACAATGTTGCCCAGCTTTGGGGCCCGCGCCGAAGAGCCGTTGACCACGGTCGTAGCCATGGCCAAAAACAATGACATTCGCGAGATTATCATCGACGGCCGGAAGCTCACGGTGTTCCCCAGAGGCACAAGCACAGCCGGGACTGACCGGTTCATCAGCAGAATCGGCCGGGACACGGATGTGCTAAGCCTGTTGGTCGAAAGCGGTGTGGAAGTGGGGCCACCCTCTGGAGTTGAAGTGGTCTTCAAGGGCTCCAGCGGCCTGAGCAGCTTCCTAGGGTTGATGCTGAACTTCTTGCCCCTGATCTTCTTCGGTGGCCTCATATTGTTCATGATGCGCCAGGCACAGGGCAGCAATAACCAGACCATGAGTTTTGGCCGCAGCCGCGCCAAGATGATGTCTTTCAACAAGCCAACGGTGTCTTTCGCCGATGTTGCAGGCGTGGACGAGTCCAAAGAGGAACTCCAGGAAGTTGTTGAATTCCTCAAATTCCCAGAGCGGTTTCTAGCTCTGGGCGCCCGCATACCCAAAGGGATACTGCTGGTTGGGTCGCCAGGCACCGGCAAGACTCTGATGGCCCGAGCTGTGGCCGGAGAAGCCGGAGTGCCGTTCTTCCACATCAGCGGTTCCGAGTTCGTTGAGATGTTCGTGGGAGTCGGAGCAGCTAGGGTAAGGGACCTCTTTGAGCAAGCCAAACGCAACGCGCCGTGTATCGTATTTGTAGATGAGATAGACGCGGTTGGCCGCCACCGTGGCGCCGGCCTGGGCGGTGGGCACGATGAACGCGAACAAACCCTGAACCAGATCCTGGTTGAGATGGATGGCTTCGAGACCAACACCAATATCATCGTGATCGCCGCCACCAACCGGCCCGACATCCTAGACCCAGCCCTCCTCAGGCCTGGACGTTTCGACCGCCGCGTGACCATGGACCTGCCCGATATCGAAGGCCGCAAAGCGATCTTGAAGGTACACGCCGCGGGCAAGCCTTTGGCGCCGGAGGTAACCTTCGATTCATTGGCCAAGGAAACACCAGGGTTCAGCGGCGCAGAGCTCTCGAACCTGATCAATGAGGCGGCCATCATGGCCGCCAGAGGCGACAAGAAACAAATCTTCATGGACGACTTCGAAGAGGCGGTCGACCGTGTTATCGCCGGACCGCAACGCAAGAACCGGCTGATCAACCCCAGGGAAAAAGAGATGACGGCCTACCACGAGGCAGGGCACGCTCTGGTGGCCTGGGGCCTCGAGTTCGCCGACCCTGTCCACAAGATATCCATCGTCGCCCGTGGGCAGATGGGCGGCCACACTTCTTTGGTCCCGGAAGAAGATCGGTACCTGTGGACAAAGAACCAATTTGAACACCGGATGGCCGTCACCATGGGTGGACGCGTCGCCGAGCAGATAATCTTCGACGAAGTAACAACAGGCGCCAGCAATGACCTGGAGCAGGCCACTAAGCTGGCCCAGGGCATGATCAAGCGCTACGGAATGTTCAGCGCGAAAGCTTACACAGAGATGGCGATCAGCGAAGTGATACACAGGGCCAGGAACGGAGAAGTCTCGGAGATCTCGGTCTACGGCAACGACCTGCTGGTAAAAATGACCGACGACGCAGAATTCAGATCGCGAAAGGAAGCAGACTTCCAATTGGCTGAATTCAGTGAGGGTCTCATCGAGAAAGGTCTAAATCCCGTCACCATCATAATCAAGGGGTCGCACAGCCTTGACGGCTTGGGAGCGCCCAGGACGTTCGGCAAGGCCCAAGAGATGGTCTTCCTTGGTCGGGATCTGGGTGGCGAAGAGAAGGACTACGGCGAGAAGATCGGCGAGGAGATCGACCAGGCAGTATCCGTGCTGCTCAATACCGCCTATGATCAGGCCGTTGAGACAATCAGGACCCATCAGTCAAAGCTTGTCAGACTGGCCGAATACTTGATCGAGTACGAGACGGTTTCGGGTGAGGCGATGAACCGGCTGTTCAACGCTGACGATGAGGCTACCGGCGATCCAGCCAATCCGATCACCCCGCCGGAAACTCCTCCTGCGTATAGCGCCAACCCTGGCGCAACCTCCCAACCGGCGCCGACAGTGCCGCAACCGGCGTCAACGCTAACTTCGAAATCCGCGGACGGGGATGCTACCTAGGCGGTAACCTGTAAAAATAACAACAAAAAAGGGCTGGTCTGAGACCAGCCCTTTTTTGCTTTAAGCCGATTGAATCAAATGCTGAAGAAGCACTATTTAGCTGGGGTTTCCGTACCGGCTTCCTCTTGGTCGTTGGGTAATTGCCGGAAATAAATGCCCCATTGCTGCATCAACCCATGGACCTCAGTGTTATCCAAAGCCGTGAGTTCCCTGAAAAACCCGGCTAGGGCGTGGGCAGGCAGGTATTCCTTATCACAGACCCAACTGCGTTCCGCGGGCACCACGTAGATCAGGCCACGCTGGTGTTCACACACTGCCTTGATCCGGGTCATATCATTTCCGGGGATTATATCCAGGCCAGAGGTTGTCATATGCTCGGTCCTCAACTGAATTTAGCTACGCCCTGGGACTCCTGAAATTCGCCGGCTACTTCGCACTTGTTATCTCACCGACCGGCGATATTATACCCCTACCCGTTTGCCTAGCGTGGGCAAACGGCGGCGGGATGACGCTTATTTGTTGGGCGTGCCGTGCATTCAGTCTAATTGCAAGGCAAAAACGTAATGTGTGGATAACGCAATATATTTGAGTGCCGCCCTGGCGACCGAATACGCCCTAGCTAGTTGCGGTCACCCGTAGATGATAGACTTTACAGGGCTTTGGAAGTAGTGGGGCGCCCGGCCCATCGACTTGCCCGGCGCCATACCCAAAAGGATAGGCAAAAGGAAAAGACTCACATGTATCAACCCGGAGGCGGACCTAGGCAACCAGAGTTGGATTTTGAAAAGATAATGGGCGGTATCCGCGACGGTATCGGCCGCGTCGCCCAGCGTTTGGGCGGTGGCGGCGTCGGACTGGCCGCGGCCCTGATTGTTGGCCTGATCATTGTGATCTGGGCAGCCACTGGGATGTATACGACCAGTCCTGGTGAGCAAGCCGTGCTCAGGCTGTTCGGAAAGGCTCAGGAAACTCCCGTGACACAGAACGGGCTGCACTGGTGGTGGCCCGGACCTTTCGGCAACAAAGACGTTGTGAGGACCGACTTGGTGCGCCGCCTGGAACTTGGGTTCCGGAGCAGTGACGGAGTGGCCAACACACCGGTGCCCGTGGAAGCCCAAATGATCAGCGGCGACCTGAACATCATCGACGTACAGATGGTGGTCCAATACGACATCAAGAACCTGACCCATTTCCTCTTCAAGGTGGACGACCCAGGAGAGGATGCCGGTGAACAGAGGAACATCGCCCCTGGCCGCCCGGACGGCCGGACGCTGAAGGACGCAACTGAAGCGGCCCTCCGTTTGGTGGTAGGACAACGTTCATTGGGCGAGGTTTTGGCCGAGGAACGCGTAAACCTGGAGATAGACACCGGGATAAAACTTCAAGAGATTCTTGACGGCTACCAGACCGGCATCAACATCGTCAGCGTTCAGCTTCAGAAAGTGGAGGCTCCCGCCGAGGTGCAGGCTGCCTTCAACGATGTTCTCCAAGCCCGTCAGGACAAGGTGACTGCCACCAACCAAGCCCAGGCTTACGAGAACCAAGTGATCCCGGAAGCAAGGGGCCGTGCGGAACAGATCATCCAGCCGGCGGAAGCGTTCAAACGTGCCCGCATCGAGAGGGCTCAAGGTGAATCCGACCAGTTCTTGTCCATCTTGGCCCAGTTCAATGACCGGTCCATCACACTGGAGAACGTGCTCCAAGATACTGACAACGCCGACGGCGACGACGACTCAGCCACCGGCATCGGACTTTCCGATGTATCCATGATCGTGGCTCCTGACATTGACGGTGACGGCTTTGATATTTTGGTTGCAGGTATAACCGTGCTAGGCGCAGGCGAATGCGCATTCACGGCGAACCAGGTCTCGACCACTGACGCGACTGAAACTTGTAACTTCTCGGCATCATTCGCTGCTCAGACCGGAGACCTGACCATCGGCGAATCGTTCTCCATTGCCTACCTGGGCAACGAAGACGTGACGATCCCGCAGTTTGTGGGCGCCGGGCCATTTAGCGTCCGCTTGAACAACAAGGCCTTGGATGCAGATATATCTGTGGTCGACGGCCCGGACGGCGGAGTGGTCAGCGGACTGGACATCTCGGTGTCTGGGTTCGACCCGTCCACCAATATCGTGACTTTACAGATTCAGGCCGGTGAAGAACTTCAGGCCGGCGACCAGTTCACCGTGCAATATATGAACCGGGAAGATTTGGCAGTCCCGGCGACGAGCCTCGTAACCCAGGAGAGGCTATTCCTGGAAGCGATGGAAGATATTTTGCCGGGCATCAACAAGATCATCGTTTCGCCTGATGCGGAAACGGTACTGATACTCGGCGGCCAGGGCGGCATCGTACCAGTACCGTTTGGACCTGCTGCCCCGTAAGTTAGCCGCAAATTCAACCGGTAGCTCCATAGCAACAAATCGATAGTCAACAAGAAATAAAAGGGGTCTCCATGAGGAACCTAGTCATCGCCGGGGTCATAGTAATCCTGGCCTTAATCGTCATAACTCAAAGCCTGTACGTGGTACAGGAGACCGAACAGGTGGTGGTCACCCGGTTCGGTGACGTAAGAAGCGTTCGCACGTCGCCTGGCCTCTACCTGAAGGCCCCGTTCGTCGATAGCGTCATAAGCTACGACAAACGGCTATTGCGGATCGACGCGCCACCTAGCCAGTTCCTGGACCGCGACATCAACATCCTGGAGATTGATGTCTACGGCCGGTTCCGGATCACCAAACCCCGGGCGTTCCTGCAGACGCTGACCACTGAAGAAAACGCCCGCAGCATTCTGGCCCAGCGGATCAACTCATCCCTTCGTGCTGAGGTCGCTGAGCGCAGCCGTGAACAGATTATCGGCGGCAATGTCGAACTCGACGAATCCGGCGAGCCGGTTACTGACGACGAAGGCAACTCCCAGGTCCTGCCGACAAATTCCCGGACGGAGTTGCTGCAAGACGTGATTGCAGCGGTCCAGGTGAACCTCGCTCAGGAAGACCCTTCCTTCGGTGTCGAGATGATTGATATCCGCATCAAACGTGCCGATTTCCCTCAGGAAGTTGCCGGACGAATCTTTGAGCGGATGCGCTCCGACCGTGAAAAGATATCCCGCCGGCTGCGTGCTGAAGGTGAGGAAGAGGCCCGAACCAGACGGGCCGCCGCCGACCGCGATGTGGAAGTTATCCTGGCTGCCGCGGACAGGGATGCCAACCGGCTCCGAGGTGACGGCGAGGCCCAGGCGATCTCGATCTTGGCCGAGTCCCTGAACAAGGACCCAGAATTCTTCTCCTTCCGGAGAAGTTTGGAGGCCTACAAAGCCTTCTTGAACGAGCGGACGACGGTCATCCTGTCATCCGAGGCTGACATCTTCAAATTCTTGCAGAGCCCCGGGGAAGGGTCGAGCGATACCGCCGGGGGCGGCGCCGCCGGCACCGGCTCTCTAGGACTCCAGTAATAAGCGCCAACTAACGCCCCGCGATCCTACGTCCCTCGTCCAGCCCCTTAGTGGTCTTCTCGGGGGACGTTATTATTATGCGGAACCCCTGTTCCAAACGCATGGGGACTTCTTCAGCGGTACATCCGGTGGCGCAGGGAACACCGAACTCCTTACAGGCTTCAAGGATGGTTAGCAGGTTGGCCTGCACATCAGGATGGCCGGCGTTTCCCTTGTGACCCATAGCAACGGACATGTCGCCCGGACCGGCCCAGATGGCTCCGATGCCTTTTACTTCCCGCAGGATATCCCGCACGTTCTTCACGCCAACTGGATCTTCGATAATGCCAACTAAGAGCATGTTGCCGTCAGGGTCTAAAGGCCAAAGATCGGCCGCGTCGTAATACTCGGCGGGCGTTAAGCCCCAATAACGCGGTGCGATACGGTACCACCACCCCCGTTCTCCTTCCGGCTCAAAATCGGCCACGCCTGGCACTTGAGGATATCGGGCTGCCACCACTGCGGCTTTGGCGTCTTCAACGTTATCCAGATGGGGCAGCACCAACCCATACACTCCCGTGTCCAGAGCCTGTTTTAGGACCCATTGGTTGCGTTCCCGGAAGTTGGGCGGCACCCGTACAAAGGGCGCTGGGTCCGCCTGCAATGATCCCATCTCAGACACCTTTTTGCGGTTCATCAGGAACTGGAGCATGGTGCGCAGGTCGTTGAAGCTAAAACCTTGATGTTCCATCTCCACGATCACCATGTCGTAGTCAGAATCCCCCACAAAAGTCATGTCATCCAGGTTCCCGTTCCAGACCAAGCCGGAGCAGAATACCGGTTTGTCCTGTTCCAATAGCTCTATAACCTTGTTGTAGCGGACCATGGTCTCTCCTTTAAATTCGGGATTTGATAATCGGTTTTATCCAGGGCGCATCGCATGATACGAACGCCCAGCTAACACCGCGTCGATTTGCGCGGGATTATGAAACGGGCTGCCGCGTTTGTCCACAGGAAGCGTACCTGAGCGCGTTGACGGGCGGGTTAAAATCGCCTACATTCTACGAACGCCTGAATCGTCGCTCTCTTCAGGCTCTATAAGGACGTCAATGAACATCCACGAGTTCCAATCCAAGGAAGTATTCGCCCGATACGGCATCCCGGTGCCCCGCGGCATCGTCGCGACCACTCCTGCAGAGGCGAAAGCGGCAACCCAAGAACTTGGCGGCCAGTCGGTCGTCAAGGCCCAGATACATGCCGGGGGAAGGGGCAAGTCGGGCGGCGTTCAGTTGGTGCGCAGTCCTGAAGAGGCTGAAGAAGCAGCCCAGAGGATGTTGGCGTCCAACATCCTGACACCCCAGACCGGACCGGAGGGCGCTCCTGTAGAGAAGCTCTTGATCGAGGAATTGGCCGACATCAAGCAGGAACTCTACGTAGCGTTGACCATCGATCGCGGGCACCGGGGTCCGGCGATCCTAGTGAGCACCAAAGGCGGCATGGACATCGAAGAAGTCGCCGCTAACAATCCCGAAGATATCCACACAGAACCCGTGGACCCGTTATCTGGCTTGATGCCCTTTCAGACTCGGCGATTGGTCCGTCAACTGGGGCTGGACCCGGCCGTGGCCGGCGATGCAGCCAAGATCCTTTCCGCCCTGTACCGGGTGTTCGTGGAGAACGATTGCACCTTGGTTGAAATCAACCCGCTGATCATAACTGGTGACGACCGTGTGGTGGCCTTGGACGCCAAGATCAACTTGGACGACGATTCTATGTTTCGCCATGCCGACCTAATGGCGTACCGGGATATCAACCAAGAAGACCCATTAGAAGCCCAGGCTTCCGACCTAGATATAGCTTATGTAAATCTGGACGGCGACGTTGGCTGCCTGGTCAACGGGGCAGGTCTCGCCATGGCCACACTGGACGTGACCAATGCCGCCGGAGCAGCCCCCGCCAACTTCTTGGACGTGGGCGGCGGGGCCACACCCGAGAAGGTCGCCAACGCCGTGAAGATCATCCTCTCAGACCCCAAGGTAAAGAGGGTTTTGGTCAACATCTTCGGCGGTATCCTGCGCTGCGACATCGCCGGGGAGGGCATCGTGTTGGCCTACAAAGAGACTGGCTCGACCGTTCCGTTGGTGGTGAGGATGCTTGGCACCAACGTGGTGGACGGCAAAGAGATCCTGGGCACATCGGGTCTGCCCGTGGTCTTCGCGGAGACCCTCACTGACGCGGCGGATGCCATCAAACAACTGAAAGTTTAGCCAGATGCCTGGTTGGAGATAAAACTCGATGGGAGTATTGGTCGACGAAACAACACGGGTAATGGTGCAGGGTGTAACAGGGCGGGAAGGTAGTTTCCATGCCCGCGCCTGCATGGCCTACGGCACCAACGTGGTTGCCGGCGTAACTCCGGGCCGGGGCGGAACGATGTTCGAAGACAAAGTCCCGGTCTTCAACTCCGTGGAAGAAGCTGTGGCGCAGACCCAGGCCAATACGGCGCTGATCTTTGTTCCACCGGCCTTCGCTCCAGACGCCATCGCCGAGTCCACCGACGCTGGGATCCCACTGATCGCCTGCATCACAGAGGGCATACCCGTTCAGGACATGGTCAAGATCTACCGGTACATCGAGAACAAGCCCACCCGGCTCATCGGCCCCAACTGCCCAGGGCTGATCAATCCGGGGGCCAGATGCAAGATCGGCATCATGCCTGGCGCGATCCACCTGCCGGGCCGGGTCGGCGTGCTCTCCCGCAGCGGCACGTTGACCTACGAAGCCGTTGGGCAACTAACGGCCTTGGACCTCGGCCAATCAAGCTGCGTTGGAATCGGCGGCGACCCGATAATCGGCACCAATTTCGTGGACGTTTTAAAGCTGTTCGATGCCGATCCAGATACTGCCGCGGTCGTTATGATTGGGGAGATCGGCGGCACCATGGAACAAGACGCCGCGGCTTTCATCAAAGCTGATTTTAAGAAACCCATCGCGGCCCTGGTGGTCGGCGCATCGGCCCCTCCGGGTAAGAGGATGGGCCACGCCGGAGCGATCATCACCGGAGAGAGCGCCACCGCCGAGTTCAAGATCGCCGCCCTGAAAGACGCGGGTGCCTGGATCATTCCCACACCCGCCGACATCGGCTCTACTGCCCAGGAGATGTTGCGGAGCAAAGGCCTGATTTCCTGAGGCTTTCCCGTCGGCCCGGCAATTTTTCGTTGTTTGGCAAATCCACGCCTGTTATACTGGATTTCAGTAACCTGGCGCACTAGATTCCGCTTTACCAAACCACCCTCGGATCCATTGATGGAATACGAAACAGTCATCGGACTTGAGGTCCACGTCCAACTCCAGACCCAGAGCAAGATGTTTTGCTCTTGCCGGGCCGATTATCACGATGCGCCCGTGAACAGCCGGGTTTGCCCGGTGTGCTTGGGCCTGCCGGGCTCGCTGCCGGTGATAAACAAAAAGGCCGTGGAATACACCATCATGATGGGCTTGGCCTTGAGCTGCGAGATTCCCGGTCTGACAAAGTTCGACCGCAAGAACTACCCCTACCCCGACCTGATGAAGGGTTATCAGATATCCCAGTACGATATGCCGCTGGCTATGAACGGCCGACTGGAAATCACCTCCGACGGTCAAGACCGTTGCGTGCGTGTGGAACGGGTTCACCTGGAAGAGGACGTGTCCAAACTTCAGCACGTTAACGGCGGAAATGACGATGCCCACAGCCTGGTCGATGTGAACCGGTCGGGAGTGCCGCTCATGGAGGTGGTGAGCCACCCGGACATGCGCGCCCCCGAAGAGGCCCGTTCCTACCTGACCAAGCTGCACTCGATCATCCAATATCTGGGAGTATCCACTGCCAATGCTCAGGATGGCAGCTTCCGGTGCGACGCCAACATCAGCCTACGGCCCTTTGGCCAAGAAGAATACGGCACGAAGGCTGAGATCAAGAACATGAACAGCCTAAGCGCGGTGTTCCTGGCTCTGAACCACGAAGTAGAACGCCAACGCAAGGTCTTGGATTCCGGCGAGCGGGTGGTGCAAGAGACCCGCGGCTGGTCCGAAGAGCGGGGCGCAACCTACTCCCAGCGCAGTAAAGAAGAGGCTCATGACTACCGGTATTTCCCGGAGCCTGACCTACCGCCGCTGGTCGTGGACCAAGCATGGATCGAAGAGATCCGCGCCAAGATTCCTCAGCTACCCGCTGACCGCCTGAAGTCTTTCATGGACGACTACGGCCTGCCGGAATACGACGCCCGGCTGCTGACCAACTCCCGGGCCATGGCCGATTACTTCGATCAGGCAGCCGGTTTCAGACCCACAAGTGGAGACGAATCCGACAGGTTTGCAAAGAATATCAGCAACTGGATGCTGGGCGATTTAAGTAGGCTGCTGAACCTCCAGAACATGGAAATCGAACAATCACCGGTGTCTCCTGAACACCTATTTGAACTGATAAAACTGGTGGACGAGGGCACCGTGAGCGCCTCAATGGCCAAGACCGTATTGGAAGAAGCCTTCGAATCGGGCAGCTCTCCAGCGCAGATCGTTCAGGAAAAGGGATATACTCAGATAAGCGATTCGTCGACTGTCGAGTTGGCTGTCGGCGAGGCCATTGACGCCAACCCCCAGGCCGTGTCGGACTACATGGGCGGGAAAGAGACCGCCGCCAAATTCCTGGTCGGCCAGGTGATGAAGATTACCAAGGGCCAAGCCAAGCCCGACTTGGTGAACGAATTAGTTGTGGCAGCGCTAGAAACTCTTAAGTAGAGCTTAATTTTTCGAATTCCCGTTAAACGCGGGTATAATCGAGCAGGCGGAAGCCATCCGCCGAGGTCAACCGATGAACGATTTCATGAACGTGGTACAACTAATGATTTCCATCCTTTTGGTGGTTGTTATTCTAGCCCAGGTCAAAGAGGGCGGCGGCGGGTTGTTCGGCTCCGCGTCCTCGACCGTCCGCACCCGCCGAGGACTAGAGAAGACCCTGTTCCAGTTCACCATCTTTCTTGCGGTTTTGTTCGTAGTGATTTCAATCATCAGCGTCCGGGTAGGATAGTCCTGGGCGGCTCCTCCGCCCGGCACTACCATGACTTCGCCTCTACTGGTCTTCACCACTGACTTCGGCCTTTCCGACGCCTATGCAGGGGTCATGAAGGGTGTAGCTCTAAGCATCAATCCCGGCCTTGGCTTCATCGACCTGACCCATCAGATTTCGCCCCAGAACATCGCCCAGGGGTCATTCCTGCTGGGAATCAACCACCATTTCTTCCCCAAAGACGCGATTCACGTTGCAGTAGTAGACCCAGGGGTGGGCACGGACCGCCGGCCGATACTGCTCTCCACGTCTCGCAGCCGCTTCGTAGCCCCGGATAACGGTCTGCTCAGTGGCGTCATATCCGAATACCTCGATCCAGTCCCAGAGGCTGCCGGCCTCGTTGGCCTACCGGATGGACTCACCGCGGTACACCTGACCAACCCTGAATACTGGCGTCATCCGGTGAGTCACACCTTCCATGGCCGCGACGTTTTCACTCCGGTCGCGGCTCATCTGTCTCTTGGGGTGGCGCCAGAGGACATGGGTGAGCCGATAGAAAGTCTGTATCTCTTGCCAATGGCCAAACCCGCAATAAAAAACGGCCATATAACCGGCGTAGTTGCCTACCAGGATGTCTACGGAAATCTGATCACCAATATTCCCGCCGAAAGCCTGCCTACGGTGGGGTCGATCGAGGTGCAGATCAAAGGCCGGAGCATCGTCGGCTTGTGCCAGACCTTCAATGATGAAGCGCATGTGGGTGACGACGGGTTGATCGTTTTGGTGGCTAGCCACGGTTACCTGGAAGTGGCTCTGCCCAACGGCAGCGCTGCATACTTGTTGTCAGCGGGCGAGGGTGAGGTTGTACGGGTAGGCACCGTTTCCGGTTGACATCGTTAGGCGGCGTGCTAACATTGTCCAAACTCGTCCAGGCATACTGGAATTGTAATAATTCCCACGCATGGCGTAGGAGGGAAGATGGATCTTGACCGCGAGGGCCTGCTCAAGCTATACAACACCATGACCATCATTCGCCACTTCGAGGAAAGAGGTATCCCGGAGACGGGCCAACGGGGTATGTCAGCCTCGGTCCACTCCTCCGCCGGACAAGAGGCGGTGCCTGTCGGGGTCTGCGCCAACCTTACCGACGAAGACTACATTGGAAGCACCCACCGGGGCCACGGCCACTGCATCGCCAAGGGCGTCGACGTTAAACAAATGATGGCCGAGCTTTTCGGCCGGTCCACCGGCCCCAACAAGGGCAAGGGCGGCTCAATGCATATCTCTGACATGAGCAAGGGCATGCTGGGCACCAACGGCGTGGTCGGGGCCAGCATCCCTCTGGCGTTGGGAGCGGCCTTGACATCCAAGGTCAAGAAACTGAACCGGGTGGCGGTGGCATTTTTTGGAGACGGCGGGGCCAGCCAGGGCGTAACCCACGAATCCATGAACCTGGCCTCGATCTGGAAGCTGCCAGTGATCTTTCTGTGCGAGAACAACGGCTACGCCATGTCCACACCCAGTGAGTACGGTGTTTCCACCACCCATGTCTCCGACCGGGCCCAAGGATACGACATGCCCGGCATCCACGTTGACGGCATGGATGTCTTCGCCGTTTACGACGCCACAGCCCAGGCGGTTGCCCGGGCCAGAGCCGGTGAAGGCCCCACATTGATCGAATGCGAGACCTACCGTTACTACGGCCATACCGTGTTCGACAATCCATTGACTTACCGCACCAAAGAAGAAGAGGACCACTGGCGCGCCCGTGATCCACTGTTGCATTTCCGGAATACCGTCATTCCCCAGGGCGATATCACCGCCGAAGAATTGGACCGGATGGACGCGGATGCCGAAGCCCTCATGGAAGAAGCGGTGAAGTTCGCCGACGAAAGCCCGCTGCCTGAGCCGGTCGAGTTGTACGACGATGTCTATGTCGACTACCCCAAAGACATGATGAAGCGCGGCGTGAACATGTCGGTCTAACACGCCGCAAATCAAATCCATCAGACGTAAGAGCGCCCAACTTCTAAGACTGCTGGAAATGGGCGATTAAGGAGAGATAGATGACCACCACATTAGCAACAACGGGGACCCGGGAGATTCAGTTCCGGGAAGCAATCAATGAATGCCTTCGCCAGGAGATGGAACTGGATGAAAACGTCATCATCATGGGCGAAGAGATCGCCGGAGGCGCCGGGCGTGAAGACCAGGGCTTTGAAGACGCCTGGGGCGGACCCTTCCGCACCACTGTCGGCCTGATCCAGCAGTTTGGCAAAGAGCGGGTGCTGGACACACCGCTCTCCGAGGCCGCTTTCATCGGCACCGCAATAGGTGCGTCCTCCACTGGACTGAGAGCCGTTGCTGAATTGATGTTCATCGACTTCATCGGAGTCTGCATGGACCAGTTGGTGAACAACGCCGCCAAAATGCGCTATATGTTCGGGGGCCAGGTGAAAGTCCCATTCACCATGATGACCCGCATCGGCGCCGGGTTCGGGGCTGCCGCGCAGCACTCCGAGTCTTATTACTCGATATTCAGCCACATTCCCGGCCTGAAGGGCGTGGCGCCCTCCGACGCTTACACCGCCAAGGGATTGCTGGCAGCCTGCATCCGGGATGACGACCCCGTCGTGTTCTTCGAGCACAAGGGCTTATACGGAATCTCCGGCCCAGTTCCTGAGGAGCCGTACGTGCTGCCCATTGGCAAGGCCCGGACCATCCGGGAAGGGACCGATATCACGTTGGTCGGAATCTCCAAGATGACCTGGGTCGCCAACGACGCAGCCGAGGCGCTGGCGAAAGAGGGCATCAGCTGCGAGGTCATCGATCTCCTCAGCATCTCTCCCATCGACTACGACCACATCAACGAGTCGGTTAGGAAGACCCATCGCCTGGTTGTTGTGGACGAGGACACCCCAGTTTGCAGCTTGGCCTCGGAGATCTGCGCCAGGGTGGCGGAAGAGGAATTTGACTACCTAGACGCGCCCCCTTCCAGGGTGACCGCGCCCCATACCCCGGTGCCTTACAGCCGGGCCATGGAGAACGAGTACATGCCCAACGAGACCAGGGTGATTGCCACGGTTAAGAAGCTGATCAACCGGTAGGGCCCAAAAGGCCTTTAGAGCTGGCACATAAACCACCGGTCCCGGAACAACTGGGGCCGGTGGTTAAATTTTGGGCGCTTACCCATTTGACACAGACAGGGAGTGATTTTGCGGCGTCCCCATTACAGCTATGTGATCCTGGCCACCGGGTTCTTCATCCTGTTCTTCAGCGGCGGTTCCCGGTTCGCTTTCGGTCTGATGCTGAAGCCCATGTCCGAAGACCTGGACGTCAGCCGCTCGACCCTCTCCCTGGCGGTGACCACCTTCATGGTGGTCTCGGCATTGGCGCTACCATTCCTGGGGCGGTTGGTGGACCAGTGGAGCCTGAAGCTGGTCATCGGCATCTCCGCCGTGGTGGCCGGGGTGGGCATCGGGTTGATGGGACAGGTTGACTCACCCTGGCAGGTGTTCGTCGTATACGGCGTGGTCTACGCCCTGGGCAATGCCGGCACATCGAACTCGCCGGTGACCGTGATGATCAGCCGCTGGTTCCCCAACCGACGGGGAGTCGCCAGCAGCGGGGCGGTTGCCGGGAACGCCGTGGGCCAGTTGCTGATAGTGACGGCCCTGGCTGCGGTGCTGGTCTCGCTGGACTGGCGGTGGTCGTTCACCGTCCTGGGAATAGCCAACGTGGCTGTCCTGGCGCCGCTGGTGTTCCTGGCATTCAGGGACAAACCATCGGAAGAGGATGTGCAGCCCAGTAGTCTGGCCGCGCGGGCAATCACCCCGCCAGACTCAGCCCTCTCTCTTGGACGGACGCTTACCTCGCCCCAACTGGCGCTGCTGGTAACGATCTACGCAATCTGCGGCTTCCAGGACTTCTTCATCGCGACTCACATCGTGGCCTTCGCGCGAGACCAGGGCGTGGGCTCGGTCTTGGCGGGGAACCTGTTGGCCCTCATGGGGTTGATGGGGCTGATCGGAGTGCTGTCCTCGGGGTTGTTGGCCGACGCTTTCGGTGCGGTGCGCCCCACAGTTATCTGCTTCTTCATACGCATGTTCATATTCGCGTTCATCATCTTCGACCAGAGCACGTCTTCGATTTTCATCTTCGGCCTGCTCTATGGGCTGACGTTCCTGATCACCGCGCCGCTAACGGTCGTCTTCGTGGGAAACATCTTCGGCGTGGCGCGGCTGGGGACGTTGGCCGGGTCGATCTCAATGGTGCACCAGATCTCGGGCGGCGCCGGTGCGTTCGTGGGAGCGTGGATCTTCGACAACCGAGGCAGCTACGACGACATGTTCCGGCTGGCGTTGATATTGTCGGTGGCCGCGGCTGTGTTAGTGACGCTGGTGCGGGAGAAGCGGATCGACGAACCAGTTACTTCGTCCCCACCTGGATGATGAAGTCCGGGTCGTAGTGGTCGTATTCGGCTTTGAAGTCGCCGTAGCGCTCCACTTGCTGGAACCCGGTCTCTTGAAGCAGGCCGGTCAGGTGGTCTTGTCTGATGGGACAGCCGGTTAGGTGGTGCACGGAGCCGTCGGCATAGAAATACTTGAGCCGTACGGATTCTTCGCTCACGTTCTCAGGCTGGACGTCCACCGTCTCGCCCAAGTAGTAGGATTGATGTTTGCTGGAGAACCCCTTGTCCAGCATGGCGTCGTAGTTGCGGTGATCGATCACAGCCACGCCGCGGTGATTGAGCAGCCGGTAGATCTCCCCCAGGGCCTGTCTCCGGTCGTCGGGTGCGTGAAGGCGTTACCAAGACAGATGATGGCGTCGAACTTCTCGTTGGGGAATGCAGCCGAAAGTGAGGTCCATTGGGCCTCAACCAGCCGCTGGTTCTTCAGTCCGGACCTGGCGGCGTTCTCATTGGCTTTCTCGACCATATTGGCCGATCCGTCGGAGCCGGTGACAACGAAGCCGTTCAGATACAGGTTGACCGTGTGGTAGCCGGTGCCGCAGGCGATATCCAGCACTGTCCGGGCACCGTTATTGTTCAGGACGCTCTCAAAGAACCCGTTCTCCGCCGCCCTGCGTTTGTCCCAGTCGATCAACTCGTCCCAGCGGTCTACGAACTCGGAAGTGTATTCATTGATGAACAGCTCGCTGTTGTTTTCCGGTGGCATATTATCAACCTATCCTTGCGGTTTTTGTGCCACGAACAAGGCCCAGCCGATCTTGCCCTCCGTGGCGGCTTCGACCCAGAACTGTAGCGCATCAACGGTGCCGTCGATGGTCCTGGCATCGACCAGAGCCAGCAGTTCACTTCGATTCTGTATCACTTCTTTCCGGACCCAGTCATAGGACCGAGCCACGTGCTGCGACCAGTCCTCCTCTCGTGTCACGTCGAAGCCCAGGCCGTCCAGGGCTCGCCGATAATCGGGCAGGTCCCACATATCAGGAGACTTCACCCGGTCGTAGATGCGGTCCCGGTCCGCTTGGGGAGTGCCGCTCCGGACCAAGATGTCGGTGAAAACCAGTGTCCCACCAGGGGCTAAAACCCTTAGGCACTCCAACAAGACCTGGACCTTGTCAGCGCCGTGCAAGAACGCCTCCTGGCTCCAGACGATATCGAATGAGCCGTCGGCGTACTTGAGGTTGTGGAAATCTCCGTATTCGAAAGTCAGCAGGTCTTCCAGACCCGATTCGGCGGTGCGTTGCGCGGCCAGATCAAGTTCTTTCTGGCTGATATTGGTTGCCGTGATGTGACAGCCGTACTGGGAGGCCAGGTAGCGGGCGGTTGAGCCGTAGCCGCACCCTAGGTCCAAGACCCTGGTTTCCAGCGTCAGATGCACCGCCTGGGCCATGATCTCGTTGGTGTGTTCCATGGCCTCGGGGTGGGGCACTCCTCGCTACACGGCACGCCCAGATGCAGGTTGTCACCCCAGATTGTGCGGTAGATCTGGTCTGCCGGGCCGTCATAGTAGGCTTGGGTGCTGGAAACGATCGCTTCGGTTTCTTTGTTGGTCATGGTCTTCACTCACAGACTGTGCGAACGGCGGAGG
>Ga0066860_10000497_pt1 | contig 17338 bp, 21 predicted proteins | sample ETN07SmetaG_FD_65601 | JGI IMG/M metagenome (GOLD analysis project Ga0066860, IMG submission 65601) | Marine microbial and viral communities from oxygen minimum zone, Eastern Pacific Ocean - ETNP2014F14-07SV275 | ecosystem: Environmental > Aquatic > Marine > Oceanic ... | reverse complement strand
CACAAGACTGCTGATATCATTCAGAAGCAGACCGATAATGGTATGTTACTAAACGAGAGGAGGGCTTATGAACTACTCGCTGAGATGAAAGAGAAGGTATTAGATATAGAGGATGAGGTACACAAGAGATTTGAACCTCTGCCTGTATGGATACCTCTTAATTATCCTGAAGACAAGACTCATACTAAGGATGGTCATATGACTAAACGCTATCAGGCACAATTAGATAGAGGTGCTGATTGGAATGAGGAATATGAGTGGGGATGCTATGAATATCCTGAGTTTAATCTCGGTTCTCGTCAGCAGATTGCTAAGTATCTACAGCACTTCGGGTGGAAACCTAAAGCGTTTACTGAGAAAGGTAATGTGATTGTTGATGAAAAGGTTCTCAAGTCTGTCAACATACCTGAAGCACAGTTGATTGTGAATTACCTGACACTAACTAAGCGTATAGCTATGGTTAAGAGTTGGGTAGAGGCTATTGATGATAAGACAGGCAGGGTACACGGAAGTGTTAATTCCTGTGGTGCAGTAACAGGCAGGATGACACACTCTAAGCCTAACTGTGCCCAAGTACCTGCGACTAGGCACGATAAGAAAACTGGTGAAGTCCTTTGGGGTTTTGCTGGCGGATATGGTGCTGACTGTAGAGACCTGTGGATTGTACCTAAAGGTTACAGTTTAGTAGGTATAGATGCTAGTGGTCTCGAACTGAGAATGTTAGCACACTATATGAATGACCCTAAGTACACTGAAGAAGTAGTTAGTGGTGATATTCATACTGCTAATCAGAAGTCAGCAGGATTACAAACTAGAGACCAAGCCAAGACTTTTATCTATGCGTTCCTCTACGGGGCGGGTTCACAAAAATTAGGTCAGGTTGCTGGTGGTGGTGTAAGGCGTGGGAATATACTTAAGAAGAACTTTCTTGATAATACTCCCGCACTAAAGAAACTGCGAGATAAGGTTACTGCATCTAGTAAGAAGGGATGGGTAACTGGATTAGATGGACGTAAGCTACACATACGCTCACAACACGCATCTTTAAACACTCTATTACAGAGTGCTGGTGCTGTGATTATGAAGAAAGCGTTGGTATTACTAGATACATATGCAAAGCAGTACAAGATTGATTATAAATTTGTACTGAATGTTCACGATGAATTTCAATGTGAGGTCAGAGATGACCAAGCAGATTTCTTCGGTGGTCTAGCGGTAGGGTCTATCGTTCAAGCAGGTAAATCTTTTAACTTAAACTGTCCTTTGGACGGTGAATATAAGGTAGGTAAAACGTGGCAACAAACACACTAGAAACAACAGTAAAATATAAAAAGGAACAGGTAGTTATTACCATAAGCAAAGACAAATATCAAGAACTTTGTGATGGTTATAACAAACTAAGAAGTGCAAATCAAATGATTTGTGAGACACAAGATTTATATCTTAGTGATTTAAGGAATCTAGAAAAACTCAGTTATACTATGAGTCATTTAGGTTTTGAAAGAGGTGAGCATTATTGGAGTGATGTTACTATTCCAAAGGAGCAAAAGAAATGAAGAATACAGAAACATTAGTTAGCGACATATATCATATGATTGACACCAAAGAAATTCCTGAAGGTGTAGATGTCGAAGAAGCAATAGAAACCTTTGGTGAAAATTGCAAACAGATGATGCGTAATAACATCACAGAACACGAGTTTGATAGTCGTAAACTTCGTATGTCTAACATAGGTAAGAAGGATAGACAACTGTGGTATTCTTATAACGGATATAAAGGTGAGGAACTTATGCCTCACACTAGAATCAAGTTCCTCTACGGACACCTAATTGAAGAGATGGTGTTGGCTCTAACTAAACTATCAGGACATAGTGTTACTGATGAACAGAAGAAAGCAGAAGTAGATGGTATTAAAGGTTCTATGGACTGTAAGATTGATGGTGTCTTAACTGATGTTAAGTCTTCATCACCTTATGGCTTTAAGAAATTCAAAGATGGTTCTCTTATAAATGATGACCCCTTTGGATATGTAGACCAAATCAAAGGTTATGCTCATTCTGAGGGTGATACTAAATTCGGTTGGTTAGTTATGGATAAGACCAATGGACATTTAACTTACCTGAAGTATGATATGGCTGATGAGTCTCAATGGTACTGGACTAAACTTAATTTCTTTTCTATATCTGAAAGAATTAAGAATATAAAGGAAGTAGTTAAGTCAGTCGAGCCACCTAAGAGATGCTACGAGACAATCCCTGATGGTAAGTCAGGTAATATGAAATTGGGTGTCGGCTGTAGCTACTGTGCTTACAAGCACGAATGTTGGGGTGATAAACTTAGAACTTTTATTTATTCTAATGGACCACGCTACTTGACGGAAGTTAAGTTTGTTCCTTCTGTACTGGAGATTGATAGAGATGGCAACAAAATTTCGGAGTAAGCTAGAGAAAGAATGTTCCTTAGCATTAGGTGAGGAATGGAAGTATGAACCCTGTAGGATAGCCTATACTATCCGAAAGAACTATACCCCTGATTTTGTTAAGGGGAAGTATCACATAGAAGTTAAAGGGTTCTTTAGGAGTGGGGATAGACAGAAGTATAAATCTATTGCTGAACAGATGAAGTTTGAAGGCAAGGAATTAATCTTCTTGATGCCCCGCCCTGATTCCAAAGTTGCTAAGGGTAATAAAATTACTTATATCCAATGGTGTGAAAAGAATGAAATTAAAATATTTTCCACTAAACAAATAAAGGAGCTTAAAGAATGGACGAAAAATTAGAAGTTTCCTATAAAGGTGTTTTAGATACATCTAGCAACAAGAAAATAAATCCTAGTCATTATAAACAAGGAAAAATTGAGGTTATAGATTTTATCATAGACCAAAAAATGGATTACCTAACCTCCAATATCGCAAAGTATATTTGCAGATGGAGGTTCAAGGATGGTGTGTGTGATTTAAAAAAAGCTAGATGGTTCTTGGATAAACTTATAGAACAAGAGGAGGGTAAGGATGGCTCTGACCCTAAATGAAGTAAAAGAACGAATAGTTCAAGAAGCCTTAGACCCTTGTACTCTATGTGAGATATTAGATATAACAATGGAAGATATCTTACACGAGTTTGAGGATAAATTAATTGATAAGATAGAGGAGTTTCAAGATGTTGATGATGTCAGTTGAAAACTTCGTACTATTAATGTCATCCTTATTAATAGTAGGTGCATTGATATTATGGAGGCACGGAACTAAGTGCTACGACAGAGGAATAACGGATGCTGTCCTTATGCACAGGCAAGGTAGATTAAAATATAATACTTACTTAGATGACAAAGGTAAGAAGATGGTCAACATTGAAATTGACCCGCTGGATGAAGACTAACAGACCTCACCCTATTATAAACAAACTAAAGTATGCTGTGAGGCATAGTAACCTATGGCGTACTAAAACTATTACTAACAAAAAGAAAGAACAAAAGAAGGAAGGAGGACATATAAGTGAAGACATTACCAAATGATTATCAGAATTTTATAGCACTCAGCAGATATGCTAGGTGGTTACCCGAAGAGAACAGGCGAGAGACTTGGGAAGAGACTGTCGCTCGTTACTTCGATTTTATGGAGGAACACCTGAAAGAAAATACTAATCAGGAATTAGTTCCTAAGACTAGGAAGGTATTGGAAAATGCGGTTGTTAACTTAGAAGTTATGCCTAGTATGAGAGCCTTAATGACTGCTGGTAAGTCATTAAAGGATAATAATATTGCAGGATATAATTGTGCCTACTTAAGTGTAGACCACCCGAAGGCATTCGATGAGTGCTTGTACATTCTTATGCACGGTACTGGTGTAGGGTTCAGTGTCGAGAGACAACACATAAATAAACTACCCGAGATTCCTGAGCAGGTAGTAGAGGTTGATGATACTATTGTGGTACAGGATAGCAAGGAAGGTTGGCAGTCATCATTCAGAAAACTAATCAGTTATTTATTTGATGGTGAGATACCTAATTGGGATACATCTAAGGTCAGACCTAAAGGTTCTAGACTTAAAACATTTGGTGGTAGGGCGAGTGGTCCTGAGCCACTGATTGATTTGTTTCATTTCTCTTGCAACATATTTCGTAATTCAGCAGGACGTAAACTAAATTCTTATGAGTGTCACCGTCTGATGTGTAAGATTGCAGAGGTGGTAGTGGTAGGTGGTGTCCGTAGGTCAGCACTTATCAGTCTATCTAATCTAACTGATGAGCGTATGCGTAATGCTAAGACTGGACAGTGGTGGATAGATACACCTGAGATGGCACTCAGTAATAACTCTATCTGCTATACAGAGAAACCTGATATAGGTATATTTATGAAGGAATGGTTATCACTATATGATTCTAAATCAGGTGAGCGTGGTATCTTCAATAGAGAATCTGCAATAAAGCAGGTAGCTAAGAGTGGTAGAAGAGATACTGAACACGAGTTTGGATGTAACCCCTGCTCAGAAATTATTCTAAGGGACGGACAGTTCTGTAATCTAACAGAGGTTGTAATCAGAGCGGAGGATACACATAAAGACATACTCCGTAAGGTTAGGTTGGCTAGTATACTTGGTACATTCCAAGCATCCCTCACCAACATTAGAAGACTGAGAAAGAAGTGGACTATTAATACAGAAGAAGAAGCACTGCTCGGTGTATCGCTCACAGGTATTATGGATAATGAATTTATGAATGGTAGTTCTAAGAAGCTGGTGTCGGAGTGGCACGGTGGTGTAAACCTTCCTGATTTCCTTTTGAAATTAAAGAAGGAAGCAATAAAAACTAACAAGGAATGGGCTGGTCTATTAGGAATCAATCAAGCCACATCTATTACTGCTATAAAACCTAGTGGTACTGTCAGTCAACTGGTAGATTCAGCGTCAGGTATTCATCCTAGACACAATGATTACTACTTGCGTAGGGTTAGAGCAGACACTAAAGACCCTATCGCACAACTGATGAGGGATGAGGGTGTACCCTGTGAGCCTGATGTTATGAAACCTGATAGTGTAGAGGTGTTCACCTTTCCTATAAAAGCACCTGATAACGCAGTTCTTAGAGATGACAGGACAGCGATAGAACAACTGGAACTGTGGCTTATGTATCAGGAATACTACTGCGAACACAAGCCTAGCATAACTATCACTGTCTGTGAACACGAGTGGATGGAGGTTGGCTCTTGGGTGTATAAGAATTTTGATAAAGTTAGTGGTGTTTCGTTCTTACCACACTCAGACCATAGCTATCAGCAAGCACCCTACGAGGACTGTACGGAAGAGATTTATCTCGAGGCTCTTGCTAATATGCCTAAAGCAGTAAACTGGGATAGAATCAAAGAATACGAACTCTCAGACACGACAAGAGGTATGAAAACTATGGCTTGTACTGGGGATGTATGTGAAATGGTAGATTTAACTGAAGAAGAGGAGGAGAGAGAATGAGCTTTATAAAACAATATGTATTCATCTTTGCAGTATGTATATTACTGGTTATGTTATTAACAGGGTGTGATACTTTTGAGAATAAGATGAAAGCTAGAAGTTGTCAGCCTGTACACTCTATATGTGAACCAAATGAATCTCTACTTATTTGTTCCTCGGAAGATAAAAGAGAATGTGTTGGGTGGTTAATATGAAAATATTAGAAGGAATTTTGTACACCATATATTTTATATGTGGGATAGTTTCTGCGGGTTGTCTAGTCTACGTTGTTATGTGGCTAGAGGCTCTAAGAAAGGGGTGGCTTGTATAGTCATAATGTTAAACGTTTAACAATAAAAGGAGTAAAAATGCTAAGTAAAATAATGGGCATCGCAGATGCTAGTATAAACGTAGGTATTAAACTGATTAGTTTGGCAATCGTTCTACAGATTGTCTTCGGTCATAGCGTACCATTCCTAGGTGGCAATGTCATCGGGACAATCATTAGTATAATTGGTGAGCTTGGTTCTGCTGGGCTTGTCGGGCTGATTGCAACAGTTGTAATTTGGCGTCTGCTGGATGACGATATCCGCAAGGAGTTGTCAGAATGAAAGAGATGATTGATACGGTTCTAAAGAATAGGTCGCTTACGGTGTTCCTTGCGATTGTCGTAGTGGCTTTATTCTTTGGTTGGGTTGGAGGATAATAAACAAACTTCATCCAAAAACACTTGGGGTCTCGTTCAGAGATGGGCGGGACTTCCCAACTACAAATATAGGAGTAAATTATGGCATATAGTAAACAAGTTCTAGACCACTACGAGAACCCACGAAACGTAGGTGTTCTAGATACAAGTGATGAGAACGTGGGTACTGGTATGGTGGGAGCACCTGCCTGTGGTGATGTTATGCGTTTACAAATAAAGGTTAATGATGATGGTGTTATTGAAGACGCTAGATTTAAAACCTATGGTTGTGGTTCAGCTATAGCTTCATCATCATTACTCACTGAATGGGTCAAGGGTAAGACATTAGAAGAAGCATCAAAAATAAAGAATACTGATATTGTAGAGGAGTTAGAACTACCTCCAGTGAAGATTCACTGCTCAGTTCTAGCTGAAGATGCAATCAAGTCAGCAATAAAAGACCTACAAAATAAGAGTATTTTACCCCTACCCTAGGTATGGGTGACACCGAGAAGTCCTCGAGAATCGAAGATTTGGAGCTCGAATTTTAACTAAATTAAGGAATTACCTATGAATGAAGATAAAATCATCAAAGCACTCAATGGTTTAGAGTATAACTTTGAACTTATGAATGACAAGTTCTCTAGGTATGATGCCTTCGATAAAGAGCACGGTATTATGCTAGAGATTAAATGCAGGAAGACACACTACCCTGATACTATAATAGAGAAGATGAAGTATGATTGGAATAAGAAGTTTGCTGAGGACCATAACCTAGAGTTCTGGTATGCAGTATCTATGCCTGATAGAAAGCACGGGAGTGTTGTGTATGTCTTCGACCCTGCTAATATGGAGGAGGAGGAGGAAGGCTATGATTTTAAATGGCACACAAAAAAACTCCCTCAGAACACGGAGTTCAAAGGGAGAAAATGGATTAATAAGGAAGTAGGCTATCTACATATAGATGATTGCCTGATGTCTTTTACTGAGAATACTGCTCACTAATTTACTTTCTACGGAACTTTTGTTGTCCTCCTAACATACCACCACTGAAGGCTTTACTCAGTTCTTCTCTAGATATTTTTATGTCTGGAATATAGTGTTGAGGTTTAGTAGGAGTGCCTGTTATCATTTCTTTAAGAATCCCAAACAAACCACCTTTGTTTACTACATCTCCAACGTGACCATAATCATCAAAATTGTACTCCGTACTTTCAGGAGACCAAACAACCCTACCACCAGTAGGCTTTACAGTAAACTTACCATAACCTAAAGTATTTTGATATGCTGTCTCAGGACTATCAAAACCGTGTTTAGTAACTGGAATCCCCAACCTATTCCTTGCTGGTTTGTCAGGATTTGGGTTACTACTATCATAATCGGAATAATCTATCACACCACGCAACATACCTGTCTGTTTTATTTTATCTAGAACTAAACTCTTCATCCATTTTTGTTGTTCTCTAGATTCAGGTGTTGGAAAATCAATTCCTATATACGAGTCTAATACTTGTTCGACATAAGTTGACCAATTATTAGGCATAATTATAGTTTTCTTTTTATTAGCCATTAGTATGCAAAAACCGCTTCTTGGTATTCTTCCATCTGTTCATCTAAATCGTGGTGAATTTGCTCACGAACCTCACTACCTTTAGCAGCGAAGTAAGCAGGTACACTACCTACGAGTATATCTGTAAATTTCTGTACGAACGTAACATCTGACATATTGGTTTTTTTACTGAGCTTTTCTAGTTTATAGAACTCGTCTAGTGCGTTTAAATCACTGAGTAAAATTTTAGTCATCTGTCTATCTGCTTTAGTGCCTCTACCTCCTGTCCATATCCTAGAAGCAATAATAAGAGCTTTTTGAGGTGGGCTTATAATTGGTCTTCTTATAATTGAAACCAAAGAAGTTAGTTCTATCCCTGTCTTCTGCTGAACCACATCATAGAGTGGATTTGTAGGCATATTAGCAACTGTTTCAGGTGCAACACTATTTATTTTATCAGTCAATCTAGCAAAAGCCCTTAAATCGTTCTGATAACCCTTACCCATTATCCTTTGTACGGTATATGTGTTTTCAGAATTCATAAGCCATTTTAGAGAATCTTTTCTAGCACCTATATTATCTAAAAATTGTCTTCTCACGGTATTCTGTACAGCACCTCTAATTTCCACTGGTAACATATTAATATCATTCGTAATTTTAATTAAACTCTCTCTATTATTTATCATATCATCTACAATCTTTGATGGTTGATATCCTTCTACTCCTCCATATTTTGTGGATAGGAAATGGTCTCCTATTTTCTTCTCCTGTATTTTAAACTCTTTATTGAGATTGTTTATTCTAGATGACAAATAACCTTCAGTTTTAATAGATTGCGTCAATTCTTCTTTCAAGCCCGGAATCATATCAATAACTTCTGATTTATCCTTCATTATTTTCTTGACTCTATTAGGAACTAAAGCATTATTTACAACTGCTTTCTGCCATACTTCAGCTAAAAAAGCGTTCTTAGCAATATCTAATCCTTTAGTACCCCCGACAACATTTAAAAAATCTGTCAGTGCTTCTGCATTGGATACAACAACAGGAGCAATCCGTTGTGCATATTTAGCACTCGATATCTCTTTTATACCTTGCTCAGTAAAAGGAATACCAATATACTTATAATAATTTGCATCTGCTACATCTAATGCAGCACTATAAGGTCCGGGAATTGTCGTTCTAGCCTCACCTAAAATAGTCTTTAACTCTTCTAATTGAAATCTGACATCATCAGAGAGGTTTCTTCTCAGTTGTTTATTTATCTCTCTCTTCAGAGAGTCTACACCAGCAAAATCTAACTTAGGAAAAATTTGTTCTCTCTTTGTTATTGTTTTACCTGCTGGTCCTTTTTCCTTTGTAACCTTTATTTTAGGTTTCAAGAGATTATTAATTTTAGTCTGAATTGATACACCTTGACCAAACTTATTATCCAGACGTACAGATTTAACATAATTCCATACTTGTGCGACACCCTCTTTTGGCATAAAGACTTTATTAGCTTTAGCATCGGCTAATATTGCTTTATATTCAATAGTCCTCAGAGCTTGTGCTTCTTTCTTTTTGGCTCTGACTAAGTTCTCAATTTTAATACCTAGCCCTGCTTTAGAAAGTTCAGGCATATAAGAAGAACTTAAATCCTCGATTCTAGAATTTATAGTTTCTATACGTTGTTTTATAATATCTGTATGAGACCTTAGAGATTTATTTATTAATGTCTGAGGAATTTGCTCTTCTAATGACTTACCTACAAGAGGAATACCAAATAATGTATTACTCTTAAATACTATTGCATTTTGCATCTTTACCAATTCTGATTCAACCTGAGCCCTCACTTGAGGGTTTTTTCTTATTAATTTATTAAGTTCGCCTACTACTACAGGATTATCAGAAGTAGCTAGGAAGAACGGAATATCAACATCATTAAAATAATGAGATATCTGTCTGAAGTCATCCACAATTTTCTCTACATTCATTCCCTCTGCTTTAGAAATTTCATTTAATATATTTCTAGTATTCGCAATAGCAAATTTCTCTTCGTATTTTGAAGCTGTTGCCAAAATTTGTGTCCAACTCTTACCTTGCAGCAGATTAGTTGCATCAGATGCTAACCTGTCAGTTAATTTTTGTGTTTTAAATCCTGTGATAAGAGCTGTTCCCACACCTACTATGGTACTTGCTCGTCCTGTGTCCTCACCAGTAATTACTTCTTCGAGACTACCAGCAGTTACAGCAGCAGTTGAAGAACCAGCACCTATACCAAACCACCTAGCAGCATTAATAACAGCTTTAGCACCGAACTCTATTAAACCTTTAGCTCTACTCACTAAAATAATAGGGTCAGTCATCATCCTATTACCAACACCAATAATAGCTTGTGTTTGGTCTTCTGGTAGTAAATCTAAATCAGGCTTCTCCCAACCTAGAAGATTAGTCATAAAATTTACTTGGTCTTCTGTATTCTTTCTAAAATCTGTACTGAATTGTTCTCTAAGGTCTGTACCTACTCCGGGTTTATCGAGTTCACCAGTTCCTCCTAACGTAGTCATATCTTCCCATACTTTCGACCACACCGGATTCTGTCCTATAGCTTTAAAGAAAGAGTAAGTATCTCCTACACCTATTTTTCTCTGCCCTTGCTGGTAACTATCCTCATATTCTCCTATGTCTCCCCTAATATTAGGGTTTAAACTCTCGTCATTCTGTAGAGCAGTAAGCATATCTTCATAAGACATACCGTCTGGAAACTCAACGTTCTGACCTAAATAGTCTACTGTTTGTGACATATTAATTATCCTTTAGTTAAATAGCAAATCGTTCTATTTCGTTAGTTTCTGGATTGAATTTGAGAATAAAACCACCGCTAGGAACAGCTCTATGTTCAAAAGTCGAATCCGGAAGAGATTTATAACCTATTTCTTTCGAAAATTCCTTCATTATATCACTCTTGTTATTATAAGCCTCAATTTGCTCTTTTTCATATATGCGTAGAACCTTCAGGAAAGCATCATAATGTTGCGGTGTTTTAACACCTGTGAAGAAACTGTTTATACCATCCCATAGATTTTCTGGAAAACTACCCGCTTTGGCAATTCTCTCTATTTCTGATACCGCTAATCTCTTACTAGCAAATATTTGTTGGATTATTCCTTCTGCTAACTTACCAGCAGCAGCAGAACCTGTCTTAGCTTGTGCGAAGTTACTTATAGCTGTATTAATCCTATCTAATTTATCGCCATTATCATTTCTACTTGTACGTAAATCGTTAAATAATGTAACACCTACTTGTGCAGTTACTCCAGCAGCTTCTATCTCTGCTTTATCTGCGTTTAATCTTTTTAAGAACAAGTCGCCACCTTCTGACACACCGTGGTCTTTAATTAAATCATTTCTTACAACGTGATAAGCCTGACTTTCAGCACTTCCTGTCGGTAAAGCACCCCAGTCACTTATCATTAAACCACTAGCATTAAGACCCTCTAATGTATTTAAATCAATAGATGCCTCTGTAACACCAGACATCTGTTCATCTAGTCCCGGTTCTACAGCTACCTGCCCATCTACAACTGTTGTTACTGGAGCAGCAGGAGGTTTATATCCTTCTTGCATCATAGGAGTATTTTTGCAATTCTGACCCCTCTCATCACAAACACGAGTAGCCCACGTCATCGCACCTGTTGTATTTCCTTCGACACCTATCTGAAAAACTTCACCCATATTTATCAATCTTTCAAGAGCTGCTTTGTCAATCTTTAACTTAGCAGCAAGGTCTGATATCCTAGTTGTTTCTACTGCTTTCCTAAATTCAAGTTCTACGGTATTTTGTTCAGCTTGTGCAACATAATGCGCACCCAAGTCTTCGTAATGTCCTTTAGTAACTAAATCTCTAGCCTTTTGTAGTTCTAGTTCTGTAGTCTTATGTCCTAATTCTATATTCTTAACACTCATATCTCTATACTTCTTTGCGAACTGTTGAGCGATATTAGGTAAACCGGCTTCTGCGAACTTCCGTGATAATATCAGAGAACTATTAGGTTTATTGGGGTCTAATCCCTGACTCTCTTTCATAATATTAGTAATCAATTCAGCCTTCTCTTGTCTAGCAGTCTTCATACCTGCCATATTAGCGAGGTTCTGCATAAGCATACCTCCTGCCTGATGAGCTCCATAGACACTAGCACGACCCGGTTGTAGCTGAGCCACACTTAGTGCTCTATCTCTTACTCCAACATTATCTGCTGTAGCTGCATCAAAGATGCTACCATAATCACCGAACATATTTTCTGCCATTGTCTATACTCCTATTAAACTATATTACTATTTCTGTTGTTACGATTATCGTCAGTTAGCATCGACCACCCTTTCTTACCCGCACCTATTAATTGATTAAACCAACCCGTCTGTGCTGCTTGTGTCATATCACCTTGGTTATTATATAGTGCTGCTTGGTCTTGCATACCACTCCAGAATCCTGATTTAGTATCTGCTAAATTAGTTCCTGCTAATGATAGACCCTCCATATTAACACCTGTATGTGCTCCTTGACCTAATAGCCTACCTAAGTCTGCTTGAGGTGTTAACATACCTGCTATATTCATAGCTCCACCACCGAATCCGAGAGCTTCTTGTCCTAACATCTGTCTGTAGTTCATACCAGTACCCATAGCTGCTAATTGTCCACCAAGTCTACTTTGATTTATGGAGTCTTCTATTGCCATCTGGTCGTAGTAACTTTGAGTTCCTTGCATACCTCTAGCTAGTGCAGATTCTTGTCCTTGTGCTCTAGACCGTGCATAAGCACTCTTGTTTAAATCTTCAAATCTCTGGAACTGCTGTTGTTCCATAGCATATGGGTCGCCCATCATACTCTGAAGTTCAGTGGTTGACATATCTGCTGTACCTAACCATTGGTTCATAAGTTGTTGATACTCAGGTGATAGCGTTTGTAGCATCTCCTTAGTCTCAGAGTCGAACTCTACGTCACCCGCAGGACCTTGACTACTCCAAGGTAGAGACCTCTCGTATGCTAGTGTATTCTGTTCAGCTTGCCACCTTCTGTTCTCTTCAGCAATCTTTCTCTGTTGTCTCCCACCAAATAGAGAACTGAATAGACCACCTAAATCGACAGAACTACCTTTTTTAGTAGTTTTAATACCTGTCGTATCAGTGCTCATTCTATCGGTAGTATTAGCCCTCTCGAAGTTTCTATGCTGTGCGTTGCTACTTGTAACTCCGCCTCGGTATCTGCTTGGTTGAATTGCCATCTCTCTATCTCCTAATTATTATGCTGTGCGTTTCCACATATGTACTGTTACGCTTGGTTGTAATGTTGAGTGACTGTGTGCTGAACCACCACCTGTATCACTTGTATTGGTTGTAGTTGCTCCACGAACATTAACTATATCGTGAATACTCATAGCTTCTGATGTTACTGATTTACCATAGGTATGGTGGTGAGCAGGCATTTCATCAATAGTTAGTGTATGAGCAGCAGTTTCAGCACCAAGACTTTCATCGAGTGCATCAAATGTACCACTACCTTCAATACCAACTAATACTTGCCCTGTCGCATAAGCAACCCAAGTACCAAATCCAAGGAGTGTTCCCGGATTTGTAGCAACCGCCATATTCATATATATAGAACCAACTGGATATATGTAATTTTGTAATACATCCTTTACAAATGCTGTCGTTGCCAACTGTGTCGTATCTGTAGCTACCGATGCTGTCGGTGCTAATGGTGTTCCTGTCAGAGTAGGCGAAGCTGTGTTTGCCTTTGAATTAACTGCTGTCTGCACAGTAGTAAATTCTGTATTAAAGTCTGCACCTGATATTACCTTGTTTGCATCTGAGTCAGCTAGTGCATCCTTTCCAGACCAAGAAACTGCTACTGTATAATCTGCCATTATCTTATCTTCCCTTGTTTATGTAAAAGTGTTAAAGTTTGTAGAGACGCATCAAATCCATTACTCTCTATATCTATCGCTATTTTTATATTCTTCGCACTACCTGTAAGTGGTGTCCTATATTCTCTTAATCCAAATATAGGCTTATAAGTCGCTGAATTTGGATGTGTCGCTGCAGTATGTGTATGACTTACAGCAGTACCACTTCCAGAACCAGCACCTGTTGCTTTAAAAACCGTACCTACAACATTATCTGCTGAACCTATTGCTGTAAAATCTGTACTACCAACAGTTGCAATAGCATAATATGAATCAGTTACAAAAGAACCAGCACTTGTAGTAGTAACTGTTGTCGTTCCATATAAAGAACTAGATGCACCCCATAAAGATGTAGTACCAGTCGTTACAGGATTTAAAATTATAGAGGTTGTTGTAGATGGTGTAGGACTAAAATCCTTATACCACTTTAAACCCATTGTCGCACCAGAGCCACCTTCCAACACCATAAATAATCTCTTCAATAGAGACGCTGCTACAGATTCACCTAAGTTTACCCATACTGTTTCAAATGCAGCAGTATAAGAGGCATCTGTGTAAGTGGACGCTCCTGCTAAATCAGTATCATAATGTTTCTCATATCCAGCCAGACTACCATCTTGTTGTCCTACTAATAAACCATATGTATCTGTATATGTTAAATTCGCTGGTTCTCTATCATTATCAAAAGTCCAAGTAGTTACTCTAGGTCCACCATTCGGTGTCAGATGTTTAAAGTCAAATACATAATTTATATTCTTATCTACAAAAGACATTAAATATATACCTTCATTTTCTACATAAGCAGATTTAACATTAGTGCTATTACCTATATCTCTTATTAACCTATCTTTAATGTTCAAAGATAAGTCAGTCAGAGGAACTTTATCCTTCTCTGTAGTACGAGCTAGAGACCTAAGACCAGTAGCAGACAGAAATACTAAATCATCACCTATATGTTGTACAGAATCTCTAGAGATACATCCGACTCCTCTGATAACTTCATTGAGTTTCATACTTCCAATGATAGCTGGACTCTCATATATAGCTATATTCTTCTTGCCAAATATTGCAAGCTGACCATAAAAAGGTGCTATTGCTACTATCTCATCTGTTCCCCATACATTCTTTAAATCGAAAGAACCACCACCAGAATACAAAGTAAAGTCATCACCATCTAATAGAGCAGAATAATGTACTACATCTTTCTCTTCTGCAACTCCTCCTACCCACATACGACCATAGAAACCGACACCGCAGCTAGGTTTAAATTCACCAGTGGTAACTGTTGGAGGCGAAGAATCATTTGTAACTACAGCATTATCTAAATGATGTGTAGCAGTAGTACCGCTTGAACCTCTAGTACAACCAGTAAATGTTGTAGATGTTTTTCCAGTATAAGAAATTATTTCTTCATCAATAATAATTTTTCCAGCAGTATGAAAATTAGTTGTGTCATCTACTGTAATAGTTGTTAAAGTAGGATTAGTTTTTATTTCTACTGCCTCTCCACCACTTCCAGAAAAAACCTCTGCAACAAGACCAGTTCCAATACCTAAAATAGCATTAGCAGTAAATATAACATCTACTGCATTAGAACCTGCTCCATTCAAGACAAAATTTGTATCACCCAAATTGATAATTTTATATCTATTACCTGCTATCATCTCATTAGCAGCTATTGACTCACCTATAGCAGCACTACTAGCAAGAGTTGCAGTAAAAATTTCATTTACTAATGGATTAGAAGAAGCACCAATTAAGCCCCAAGCTGTAGCTCCTAGAGTTGTAATTTTATAGGTCTTAGTTACAGCAAGAGTAGTCATATCAGTTATTGTGCTACTATTAGCAATGTTTACTGCGTCAGTATGATAACTACTAGACCATTTTTCATCAGTTGTAGCAGAACCATCGTATCTCTGTGGTACAATACCTGTATGGAAACAATGTAATCTATCATTAAAGTTTACAAACTGCCAAGCACCCGTTGAACTTCCTACTGTGTGTTTGACATCAGCACCACTACTAGGAAATGCTGAAGCAGGTGAAGTAAAATCTATTGTGTAGATACTTGTACCATAACTAGCAAATATCTTATTAGTACCTTGGTCATTATGTTCTATCAGAGAACCTATCGCTGTATCTGAACCATTAGGTGCTACTTTCTGTTTCAAGCCTTTCCTAAATGATATCCTTCCGTTTTCTCTTAAGACTACATTATCAGCCTTAGTCAGCCAAGTATTATCTAGAGTCGCAGGATTATCCTGTGTGTTTAAACCATTGATACCTAAATTAGTTAGGGGTTGATATGTTAATTCTTTTGCCATTAAATTGTATACCAGTCTGCTTCATATTTAGCATTACCACCATCAATCATAATCGCTTGATTGAGTGAGTTTGTAGCTTCCTGAGCTGCTATAGATGACTGTGTTCCACCATCTTCACCACGCTCTGCGATAGACCTAGCCCAAGCTCCTAATACGACAGGCTTACTTGGTATCTTTATAACTGTAGAGGCTGTAGCTAATTCATCTTGATACTTTACAATATCAAATGATATCGTCTGAGCTGCTATAGGTATAGGTGACAAGTCTACCTTTAGATTATTAGAAGCATCTGCACCATTGAATCCATAGTAAGTAGGTTCACCTGTAGGGTCAGTAGGATACATAATGCTATTCAAATAATGTCTAGTTACTTGTGTCAGTTGATAACCAGTAGAATTATTCACTACATCTAATACTTTAAACTCCTGACCAGAACTAAGATTATAATTCTTAGTTGTAGCTACAGTAGATATATTAACAGTCTCTCTTAACACTAACCAATCGTGATAAGATTCTACACTTCTCTTAGTATCATTTATTAGAGAACCTATTACCTTCTGATAATCTGTTACTGTAGTCGCATCATTGATATCACCTGACCAATCAGAAGCTATAGTTTCCTCTCTAAGTCTTATTAGAATCTCATTAATTAATCCTCTAAATGTCATCTTTTACTTCCCCTTTGCAAGTTGAGCTCCAAAGTAGAACTCTATAATCATAGTAGCCCACTGAAATATCTCATCAAATTTAAGCATACCTTCTACTGTTACATATTCTATTACATCTGGTGTCAGTTGAAATCCTAATATGCTCGCACCTTTTACTATTGTAGGTATAACTGTAGGCACATCAAAGTATACTGGTCCTACTTGAGTGAATATAACTAAACCTAAAATAACTAGAATTATAATTCGTCTGTTCCAAGCAGCCATAGGACTCTCTTTGTCCGCCCTATCTCTGGCTTGATTGATAGCATCATTCCTAACTTGGAGTGATTGTATCATCAACTTCTGGTTATCAGATGCTGCTTGACTCTTCAGTGCAAATAGTTTTGCTACAAACCCTAATAGGATTGGTGCTACATTAGTGAGAAGTGCCATCATATAGCGACTCTAAGTGCCTCAATAAGCCCAATCTGGGTAACTATATAGAAACCAATCGCACCATAGACACTCCACTTAACTTGTAACATACTATTGTTAATCTTTTGAATACACTTATTAGTATCTTCAACACGACTAAACAACTTGGTTATTTGAGAGTCGTGTCTGTCTAGTGTAGTTTCTATTCTTGCCACCCTGTCCTCATAATCTAACATACTCAATCTTATCCTAGTTTTTTAATTGAATTATTTTTCTTCTTAGTGTTACTCTGATTAATTTGTTTCTTAA
>Ga0066860_10000496_pt1 | contig 17343 bp, 20 predicted proteins | sample ETN07SmetaG_FD_65601 | JGI IMG/M metagenome (GOLD analysis project Ga0066860, IMG submission 65601) | Marine microbial and viral communities from oxygen minimum zone, Eastern Pacific Ocean - ETNP2014F14-07SV275 | ecosystem: Environmental > Aquatic > Marine > Oceanic ... | reverse complement strand
TTTTTGCGGGTCAAGTCGAGAAACTCCACCCATTTTTTTTCGCCCTCGCCAGAAATAATCGGATAGGCGAGAGAACCCTCTTCTTCAAACGAGACTTCCGGACCGCCTACTACAATTTTAAGATGCGGCATTTGTTTTTGCAGGCGTTCGATCAACTCCAGGCTCTGGCTCCGGTTCCAGATATAAATGCCAACTCCCAAAACCTCGGGCTGGAGTTTTTGTACCTCGGCGGCAATTTTCCAGGCCGGTTGGTTGATGATAAATTCCCGGATCCATACGTTTTGGTAGCCAGCGTTTCGACTGGCATTTCTCAGATATCTTAAAGCCAAAGAGGAATGAATAAATTTCGCGTTAAGCGTAATGAGTCCGATAGAGCGTTGCATCTATACCTCAGTTTTTGATGATTAAGAGTTATTTTCGCCAAAAAGCAGGTGAATAGATAGCTTAAATTTCTTTAAGAACTCCTTTGGTAAGAGAGGCAGACGGCAAGAGCTTGATTGGGCCGAGGTAACTCTTTGCCAGCCAACAGGGCTATTGCAAGCCGAGTTCAGCGTCACGGTGGTTGGCAGGTTTTGCAGAAGAAAGTGGAGCGGCCGGAATGGAGCATGCGGGATATGGGCGTTTTGCATTTTTGACAAGGTTCGCCCTCTTTGCCATAGACGGATAGTTGTACGGCATAGTATCCGGCGGCCCCGCTGGGGTCGAAGAAATCGCGTAAGGTGGTTCCTCCGGCCAAAATACTGTTTTCCAGAGTGGAGCGCACACAAGAAAGGAGGCGGTCCCATTCAGCAAGCGTGATTCTTCCTGCTCTGCGTTTAGGATTGATGCCTGCCTGAAACAGGGATTCGCAGGCGTAGATATTGCCGATTCCCGCGATGCGCCTGGCATCCATGATGAACGTTTTGATGGGAGACCGGCAGTTTCTAGCCCGACCTTTCAGTGTTTTCGCGTTGGCATCCGGCGAAAATGGGTCCGGTCCCATTTTATCCAGTAGGGGATGTGTCCCGTTTTTCGGGACCCATAGTATGCACCCAAAACGCCTCGGATCGACAAAGTGCAGACAGGTTTTGGAGCCAAACTGAAAAATAGCGTGCGTATGTTTTTCCCGGGGGGCCATGGAAGTCTGCAGGGAAACATGTCCGCTCATACCCAGATGTAAAAGCATGGCACCTTGAGGGACCTGTAAAAGCAAGTATTTTCCGTTGCGTTGGATTTTGGAAACCACCTGCTTGGCGAATTGCTTACGCAAAGTTGCCTGAGGAATGGGAAAGCGGATGTCCTTGCGATAGAACTTGAGTGCCGTGCAGGTTTTGTTGACCACTAAGGGGAGAAGAGCCCGGCGCAGGGTTTCGACTTCAGGCAGTTCAGGCATGAATGACTTCACCACGATGAAGCGGGGTTAAAACATTATTTTTCCTCTTCAACATTTTTTTCTTTCTTTTTTTTCTTGGCGGGCTTTTTTGAGATCACCACTTTTGCGGAGTGAAGAAGGCGTCCATTCAAGGTATAACCTTTGGAATATTCCTGGATCACAGTGTTTTCATCATGGTCTGCAGATTCCTGCTGGGTCATGACTTCATGCAGGCTCGGATCAAAAGGTTTCCCCATGGCTTCAATCGGTTCCACTTTCTGGTTTTTGAGGAATGTGGTGAACTGTTTCTGGATCATTTCAATGCCTTCCTTGAAACTTTCCAGAGAAGTATTGGAGGCATCCAGGGCTCTATTCAGATTGTCATTAATCTGTACCAGTTCTTTCAGCAGCCGTTGGTTGGCAAATTGAACAGCATCTTCCTTGTCTTTGATCAATCTCTTACGAAAATTTTCAAGATCAGCTTTTTCTCTGAGGAAGTCGCCTTTTTGTTCGGCAAGTTCCTGATCCTTTTTCTCTAATTGCTGCTGAAGTTCTTCGATGGGGTCGAGTTCTTTTTCTTCTTCGACAAGCGCGTCTCCTTCCAGATCCTGAACTTTTCGTTCTTCTTCTTGTTCTTCCTCAGCAGGTTCTTTTGTTGCATTTTCCTTGGATGTCACCTTTTTAAACTCCCTGGTTTTCAGAAATTAATTTGGAAACTATTTTCGCGGTATGGTTCACAATGGAAATGATGCGTTTATAATCCATTCTTTTAGATCCGAAAACAGCCAGTGTGCCAACATTTTCATTTCCTAGTTGATAATTTTGTGCGATCAGACTGCAGTTCCCCATTTCTTCCTGGAGATTTTCCTCGCCGATTAATATGGTCATTCCATCATGGTGCAGGCAAAGGTCGAGCAGGTTGATCAATTTGGTTTTCTCTTCGAGAGTAGCTAAAAGAGCCTTGATCTTGCTGATATCCTCTGTGAACTCAGGCTGGTCGAGAAAATTCAAAGCGCCTTCCACAATCAGTTCGCTACTTTCCTTTTCTTCCGCAAACAAGGCGGCGGAAAGGGCATGGGCTTTACTTGCAAGATGGTTGTAGTGTTCTTTTTCTAGTCGCAACCGTTTTAGCAGTTCCCGTAAGATCCATTTGATGGGTTTTCCACTGAATTCGTCATTCAGGTAATTTGAAATAGAGGTCAGTTGATCCTGGGTCATGTCCGCATCTATGGGAAGCACTTTATTTTGCAAGATGCCTTGTTCAGAGAAGAAGACTGCCAGTGCCGCTTGCGGAGCCACTTTGGTAAACTCAATATGTTTGAAACAGGCGCTCGAAAAACTGGGGAGCATGACCAGCCCTGTTTGCTGGGAAACTTTGGAAAGGTTTTCGCAGGCCTGTTCAAGCAGTCCCTGAAGATTCTGCTTCGGGTATTCAAGCTCAGGGGCTTCCGACAGTACCTCGGCTTTCATTAAAAAACTTTGCGGACGCAAAAGGTGATCCACATAAAACCGGTAGCCCTTATCGGTGGGAATGCGGCCTGCCGACTTGTGCGGTTGATTCAGAAACCCCTTTTCCTCCAAATCGGCCATCACATTCCTGAGGGTGGCGGAACTGAGGTGTTCGGGGTAAATCTTGGCTACGGTGCGCGAACCCACGGGCTCTGCAGTCTCTATATATTTATCGATGACCGCTAAGAGAACCGCTTTACTTCTTTCATCTAGTAGTGGTGAACTCATTGCATTAGGCGATGTTATTAGTTTTCGGCATTCTGCTTATCCTGATAAATTATTAATCAGGTCTTTAGTTTTTTCCACGATCTGCGTTCCAATACCCTCTTCGGTAAAAATTTCAAGTAACAGGGCGTGCCGGACACGGCCATCAATGATGTGGGTTTTATGAACCCCTGACTTGAGGGCACCCAGACAGCAATTAACTTTGGGGAGCATTCCATCACGAATGACTTTGCTTCGGATCAAGTCGGAAGCCTGTTTTCGGGTCAAGCCGGACTGCAGTTTTCCGGCTTTATTTTTTACTCCTTCGGTATCCGTCATCAAAATCAGTTTTTCGGCTTTCAGGGCTGACGCGATCTTCTCTGCCACAAAGTCGGCGTTGATATTGAGTGTTTCTCCTTTTTCGCCTTTGGCAATCGGGGCGATAACGGGAATAAATTCATTTTGGTCCAAGGTCTCCAGAATGCGCGGGTTCACTTTAGTGATCTCGCCTACCAGTCCCAGGTCAATAATTTCCGGTCGATCCATTTCCGGCGAATGTTTTACCCTTTTATACCGTTTTGCGAGAATCATGTCACCGTCTTTTCCGGTGATGCCCACCGCATTGCCCCCTCGCTGGTTGATCAGGGAAACGATTTCCTTGTTCACTTTTCCGCCAAGCACCATTTCCACCACGTCAATCGTTTCTTTGCTGGTCACGCGTTGCCCCTCAATAAACCGGGATTGAATTCCCAGAGCCTTGAGGGTTTTGTCGATCTGCGGACCGCCCCCGTGAACCACAACCGGATTGATGCCGATGTATTTCATCATGACAATATCGAGGGCAAAGTTTTCCTTGAGATCATCCGAAACCATTGCACTGCCGCCGTATTTGATGACGATGGTTTTACCATAAAAGCTCTTGATATAAGGAAGAGCTTCTAAAAGGATTTCCGCTTTTTGAATGAGTTTTTTCATAGCATGTTTGAGGCAGATCGCAATATTTATTAAGCAACGTTTGTCTGCCAAATAAATATATTGCCAGTCACCCGCGGAGGTTCTCCGCGTTAGAGGATATAACGGCTCAGGTCTTCGTCCTGAATAATATCTTTCAGTTTGTCGCGAATATATTTGGCATCAATAGTGATATCTGTATCTTCCAAGTCCGGAGCGTCAAAAGAGATATCTTCGAGAAACTTTTCCATGATGGTTTGCAGTCGCCGGGCTCCAATGTTTTCCATGCGTTGGTTGACCAGGGCGGACATTTCAGCGATCTCGTTGATGGCATCATCCAGAAAAGTCAGGTTAACCTGCTCTGTTTTCAGCAAGGCGGTGTATTGTTTGACCAAGGCGTTATCGGGCTCTGTAAGAATACGGACGAAATCATCTTTGGTCAGGGAATCCAGCTCAACACGAATGGGGAAACGTCCCTGAAATTCCGGAATAAGATCAGACGGCTTGGCTGCGTGGAATGCCCCGGCCGCAATAAAAAGGATGTGGTCGGTTTTCACGATGCCGTACTTGGTGTTGACCGACGAGCCTTCAACAATAGGCAATAGGTCACGTTGCACCCCTTCGCGGGAGACATCGGGGCCACTGGTTCCGCCTGCCTGACGACCTATAATTTTGTCTACTTCGTCAATGAAAATGATTCCGTTTTGTTCGACACGCTTCAGGGTTTCTTCCATTATTTGGTCCTGGTCGAGTAACTTTTCTGCTTCCTCCTGGCAAAGAACCTTGAAGGCATCCGGGACTTTCAGTTTTTTGCTTTTGGTTTTTTTCGGCATGAGGGAGCCGAGCATGTCCTTGATGTTGTTGCCCATCTCCTCCATTCCGGCTCCGGAGCTCAGGTCAATAATTGAGGGCGTTTTTTCCCGTACCTGGATTTCCACTTCGCGTTCATCAAGCTTGCCTTCCTTTAGCATCCGGACAAACTTTTCGCGTGTCTGCTGGTAATGCAGTTTACCGTTTGTATCCAGGTTAGAGTCGGGCTGCATACCTGGTGGGGGAGGAAGAAGTAAATCCAGAAGTTTTTCGATGGCCTGTTCACGGGCTTGCACGCGAACGCGGGCCTCCATTTCTTCTTTAACCATATTTTTTGACAATTCCACCAGATCCCGGATCATGGATTCCACATCGCGTCCAACATAACCCACTTCAGTATATTTGGAAGCCTCAACTTTGATGAAAGGAGATTTTGAGAGCTTAGCCAACCGGCGGGCGATTTCTGTCTTACCCACTCCTGTCGGGCCAATCATAAGAATATTTTTAGGCCCCACTTCATCGCGAAGGGAGTCTGGAAGTTGTTGTCGACGCCAGCGATTGCGCAGGGCAATGCCCACCGCCCGCTTGGCTTTGGTTTGCCCAACGATAAACTTGTCCAACTCCTCTACAATTTGTTTTGGAGTCAAGGACGCCATAAACGCATCATCGGAATTCTGCGATACGGTGTCGAGCTGGGTTAATGCTGATTCGTTCATGAACTACAATTCCTCAATCGTTAAATTAGAGTTGGTATAAATACAGATCGATTCGGTAATCTTCATGGCCTCTTCCACTATTTCCCGCGCCGAAAGGTTGCTGTGTTGGATCAGCGCTTTGGCGGCGGCGGAAGCGAACATCCCTCCGGAACCGATGGCCAAAACGCCATCATCAGGTTCGATCACATCCCCCGTGCCGGAAAGCAGGAGAGAGTGTTCTTTATCGACCACTATCAGCATGGCCTCCAGTCGTCTCAGCATTTTATCAGTACGCCAGTCTTTGGCCAGTTCAACTGCTGAGCGGGGCAGGTTTCCCTGAAATTTTTCAAGTTTTTCTTCAAACCGGGCAAATAAAGCAAATGCGTCTGCGGTGGACCCGGCGAACCCCCCGACCACCTTGTCGTGGTGCATGCGCCGGACTTTGCTGGCGGAATGTTTCATTATTGTATTGCCCAGGGTGACTTGCCCGTCACCACCTATGACGACCTCCCCCTTATGGCGAACAGCGAGTATTGTGGTTGCTTCCATCATATTGAGTATTGTACTGGAACAGAATAAAAAGGGAAACCGGATTAATATTATTTCATTGCGGGTTTTTCTTTGGCGCGAGGATGTGCCTTGTCATACGTTTCGGACAATCGATCGAGTGTCAGATGTGTGTATTTCTGAGTGGTGGACAGACTGGAATGCCCCAGTAGCTCCTGAATGGAGCGCAAATCCGCCCCACCTTCCAAAAGGTGAGTGGCAAAGGAATGTCGGATCGAATGCGGGGAGACCCCGCCCGAAAAATTCCCCTGTTTGATATATTTTTCTACAACTTTACGCACTCCCCGGGTGGAGATTTCTGTCCCCCGATAATTCAGGAACAGTTTGCTCGTGCCGGAGCCAAACTCCCGGATTTTATCCATCCTGATGTTAAGGTACATTTTCAGAGCCTCCACACAATGGCGTCCCAGTGGCAGAAGGCGTTCCTTTCCGCCTTTTCCCAGCACTTTGACCATGCGGGAGTCAAGGTTGATGTCCTCCAGGGTCAGCCCAACCAGTTCACTGATACGCAGCCCACAGCTGTAAAACAGCTCCAGCAGAGCCCGGTCGCGAACAGGCAGGAACCCTTCACCCTCAGGCAACTGCAAAAGGCGGAACATTTCATCGACGGAAAAATATGCGGGAAGTTTGTTCTGCATTCGGGGCGCGGGAACGGTTTTGGCGACATTGGTTTTCAGATAACCTTCCCGACACAGGAAGCGAAAAAACGAGCTCAATGTTGAAAGCTTGCGCCGCATGGTGGCACCCGAAAAATTCTTCTCATAAAGATGGCCCATGAATGAGCGCACCGCTAACCGGTCTATTTTTTCGAGTTGAATGGTGGAAGATTCAATGGCATGACCTGAGCGAGTCAAAAAATCCTGGAACTGGGAGATATCATTGAGATAACTGTCCAGCGTATGTGGAGAAGCATTTTTTTCCACGATCAGGTAATTTTTGAACTCCTGTAAGGCCTTTTCCATTAAATAACCCCTTATTTATCAATAGTATCAAAATACCCGACCCTAAGGGGGAAGTCAAGTTGTTCAAAATCATGTTTACGGTTTGAAACTGCTATGGATTGAGTCCATAATTCTCTATGTACATATTTTGTTAACCGCTGACCCGAAAACGGGTCGCTTAAGAGCATCTCTGAAAATTATTTTTTGGCCATGAGCGGCCCTTATAAAATAAGGGCCACGAGTTGCCTTAGAGAAAGTTACAGAATAAATAGAGAGCCTTCTAAAATATTTTAGCCATTTAGTTGGCAGGGAGCATTATGTCTGATTCAACCAACCCGGAATTTAAAAGAGAACAAAAGCAAGCCGGTGAAGGATTCCGAACGGTGTCCGAAATTCGCCAGAGGCTGGACATTCTCGCAGAACATGTAGAGTCCAGAAAAGAGGCACTGGAAGAAGAAATTCAGGAGAGCCTGCACGAGTCGTTAGCCAATGCGCGCGATTCGATGGAACGGATCGAAGAAAACATCGCGCCGAAAGTGGAAAAAGCCATCCGCACGAAGATGGAAGAAATCGACCGTAAGATGGTGCGCATGAACGAAGATGGGCTCGAAGCGGTGCGGGAAGAACTGGTGAAAGCTACCCCGGAACTCAGCAAAAAAATACTGGAAGATCTCGACAAACTGGTGGCGGAAAACACCCGCTTTGTGAAAATGGAAATTTTGAATGAGATCAAGGAAGAACTCAAAAAATCGGTTCAGTCGGCAATAGAGCCCATCAATGATAAACTGGAAAAGGATCTGCCTGCATCCAAAGCCCTGGCAATTTCTGCGCTGGCCCTGGCGGGTGTGGCTCTATTGGGAATGATTTGGTTTGCTGTCAAGTAACCAGCCAGAACAGGAAAAAGAAAAGAAAGCCGGAAAGAACCACCTGCCAGATGAAGCTGAATCCCGGCCCGGTAAAAAGGATCAATACAGAACTGGCACAGAGGATGAGGAATGCCAGAATATGCCGGGTGCGCTTTTTTAGGATCGGTTCCGGTTCCATAAATTTTTAACCGCTTTTTTCCTGCAAAAGCAGTTTCTTGATATCTTCAAGAGCCAGAAGTTCTTCGGCCTCCAACAACAGGTTATCGGCTGAAAACTCGCTTTCCAGACCCTCTGCTTCTTTGGGGTCAGGGCGAAGGCCCAGGCTGGGCGAAGAATCAAGATAGTTTTTGATATCCTCCTGGCTGAATGTGCTGAGGATAGCTTTCGCGAAATTAGCCAGAAGGGACTCCAAATGTTTGACCTGCTCTAAAGGTACGCTGTAATGTTCCTGAACCGTCAAGGCATAGCTCATCTTCAACGCACGCCCTCCCAGGCTTAGGGGATGATCTTCCGACATGTCATCGTGGGGATACAGAAATTGAAGCTTTCGCCTGGCTTTTCTGAGCAGGCGAAAATTTAATCCGAACTTTTCCCCAATTAGAAAAGAAAGGCTCGCATGGGCTCCCTCAAGCTCGGCAAGCTGTAACGCTTCCCGGCAATATTCCTGTACCTGTTCGATTTCCATATTTCGATTTTGAGCTACTAGCGCAAAATACTATCGCCATGCGCCTGATGGTGTATGTATGAACTCTGCTTATTATTCTTGTAATGGGGATAGAAGTAAACCTTTTTAATGCGGGAATTTCCGGTTTTGGCCCAAGGAATTGTTTTATAGTTTACCGGTTATACAATTTGGCGCAAAGATAAGCAAAGAGCCGGGTCGCAGAATGAAGGAAGGGTTCTTCTCCTTTTATTGGCCGCACGTGGATGAAGTGCATGCCCGCATCGATTGCTCCCCCATCGGTTACATAATTGTCCCCAATCATGCACACCTTGGCGGGGTTCTGCAACTGCAGAAAGTCGGTCATGGCGATCTGGAATCCACGCGGGTCGGGTTTGGCGGGTACGTTGCTGACAACTTTTACCCCCATTTCCTGGAATGGTTGAAACCGGTCTTCCCATGCATTGGTATAAATGGCTATTTTAAATCCTTTTTCCAGCATGGCGCGAACATGGTCTATCACGGTAAGGTTATATTCTCTGGCATGATGAGGGCCAAGGGTGCCATCGGCATCGAGAAGAATCCCCTCAACGCCTTTTGCAAGGAGTTGATCGATGGAGATATCCTCAAACCGTTTTACCTTCATAAAGGTCTCCAGCCGGGAAGGGCAAAAGGGCAGGGCAATCAACCGGGAAGTTTTGGCCCAGGTGAGGCCTTCGCGTTGCGGAGAGGGAGCGGAACTCATTTGGTGGCAGTTATTTTTCAGGAAACTATTGTGAATTCAGGTGCCAGCCAGCAAAAGCTATTATTGCTGAGTAGCGTTACGCTGGTTACTCAAGAACCGATTCTGCGGCGAGAACACCGATCTGGGCCCAATCTACCAGTTCGTCCATTTCTTGCTTGGACATTTTCAGGGTTTCTAGATAATTTTCATCAGCGGCCTGGTGCAATCCCGTTTCAAAAGGATGGTCCAAGCCATATTTATTCGCGATCCGGTTTGCGGTACTGACCAGGCGAGCCAGATTCGGCGTTTGATCTTTTTCCAGGCCGGGTCCACCGTGAGCCTGTGTGGCCTCAACGATTTTCGGCGAAACTGGCCACCATTCTTTCAGGTAAGCCGCACCTAACTCTGAACGGCTTATACCAAAAAAGTTTTTTTCCAGCGCTTCCAAAGGCTGATCGGGATCATTAAAATCGGTGGTTGCTAGAAACTGATCGAATTGTTCAGGGACAAGATAATCATAAACCAATAATCCGATGTCATGAACCAGACCGGCCAAATAACAGGAGTCCAGCTCTTCTTTATCTGTTAAGACTTTGCTTCCCAGTTCACGGGAAAGGATGGCAACGGCTAGGCCGTGCTTCCAATACCGGGTTTTCCCAAATGTTTGCGGTACCTTAATGCTATTGGGAAGTTCCACCGTATAACATAACTCCAGCACTGCCCCGACTCCCAAACGCACAATGGCATCCTCAATATTTTGTGCCAGGTCGCGCGCCCTCCGCCGAACAGGACGCTGTTGGCCATGGTAATTATTCGTGAAGATATAACAGGATCAGACGAAATAAGCCGCCGAACATCTTCTACATCACAATCGGGATCATTCATCAGCTTCTGTAATGCGATGAGCACATCGGGAAGGGGAGGCAGGTATCCGCTCACCTTCAGTTTTTCCAGAATAAGTTCTCTCATGGCAAGTTGCTAGAAAAGTATAATATTTCGCAATGAGGCGGGGCGTAAAATCTCCGGTGCCAAGGTAATGCTTTTTTTAGAGTAAAGCTATTATTAAATTCGGTTCAGAGATTTTGGTGAGACGCATCAACTTCTTGCAGGGTTGTCGGTCAAGATCGAAAACCAGTTTGCCCATTGGCAATTGACTCCGGCCGAAACAGAGGTGGGGTTTCTTTTGCTCAAAGGTTTCTCATTGAAAGAAATCGCCGATATGCGCAATACAAAGCTGAAAACCGTGCAACAACAGTCGCAATCAATTTATCAGAAAACCAGCCTGGCCAGCCGCTCCGAACTCGCCGCGTTTTTCCTCGAAGACCTGCTTCCCCCAGCGTGAGACCCCATTCGGGGTATGAAGGGTGATGAAGAGGTTATCACAGCTAAGGAAGAATATCACGGCCACCGGCGGCTCGCCGGCCACGGCTGGTGGCAGTGTCACGCTGGGCATATTTATAGCCACAGTCTTTTTGGTTGGAAATTGTAACCATGCCATCGTGCCTATCTTTCAAGGCTTCGGTTTCAGCTATATCGGCCACATGGGAATCAGACACCAGCAATATGGTATTCAATATTAGAAGAGGAGGGAAAGCAAACCTGGTCACCCCAAGAGCCAAATCTCTCAGGTTCTGCAAGGTGTGATCTGTATCTTCCAAAGTTTTTATTTTTACTTGAGCCAGTTCGAGCTCTTTGTCAAGCGCCAAACAGGAGGCCTGGCTATCCTCAGACTGGGCGATATAAACCTTTCCTGCGGCACAACCCGAAAACAAAAAACATAAAACGCCAAAAACAAACAAACGCAACCAACTCTTCATTCTCTACTCCAACCCACTAATGTTGATAAAATTTTTTTAAAGATTTTGCCCTGAGAAGCAAACCAACTCAAAAGGATTGAGATTTAGGGCCCTTAGAAAGAAACAACTAACAGGAGGAAAAATAACGGGGATGTAATAAGGGGCATTTAAACAAGTGATCCTAGCCAATAATATAACCGATTTCCCCTGAAATGGAAACTAAAATCCCCCTGGCACTCCTTTTTTCCAGCACTTTAAACTTTTCTGCCAAGTTTTATAGCGCATTCCGGATATTCATGCTACACTGGGCTAGTAAAAAAGGGTTGTTTGTTTGCAGTGTAAGTTGGTTCCTTCTATTTTCTCGCTAGAGCAAAGGTGTAAAACGATTTAGTTTAGTAGACTAAAGGAAGTTTGGTTTTTTCTCGAAGTGGTTCTCTGAAAGTCCTTGCATCAATCCACCCAATTAAAAAACAGGGAAGACATTATCCAGGTTTTCTGGAAGTGCGTTTCCGTTAAATTGCAGGAGAGTATTTATTATGGCAGTAGGAAAAGTAAAATGGTTTAACGAAGGTAAGGGTTATGGATTCATTGAGTCTGAGAGTGGCAAAGATCTTTTTGTTCATTTCTCGGAGATTCAAGGGGACGGTTTTAAGACTCTTACAGAGGGCCAATCGGTCGAGTTTGAGGAAGGTATGGGGCAGAAAGGCCCACAGGCCACTCAGGTAGTACCCAAGTAAGAACCCTCTATCCGGCAGAATTTTGACTCTGCCGGAGTCAGTTCCATATTTACGTAAAAGGGCTCGGCCAAATGGCCGGGCCTTTTTTGTTTGGAGCAAAACCTCCGCCACCAGGCGTGTGATGGTTGATATTTGCCCCATAAATACCTATATTTATTTAGCCTGCTTCTTCCATTTAGGCCTTTTTTATAGGGCAGTAAATTGAGAAAAAATAAATAAGAGGGGTTAGAAAACAAATTCTCTGCCACAATTACGGGAGCGTAGATAACCACATCCTTCCGATTTTTGTATCCATGGTCGTAAACGGCCAAGGCGGATTTAAACAGGGTCAGAAGCCCTCCACCTTATTTTCAAACAGGGGGTCGCCATGCCTACCACATTGCCGGAGCCTATTGCCGACCAAATCATCGCCGACAAAATCAAGGAATGGGAACAAAAAAAACAAGAGCTGAAAGTTGGGAAAGGTATTAAGGAAATAAAACCCCATCCGTTTCTGACCATCGCCCGGGACTTTGGGTGCAGGGAGGAAGAAATTATTCCCGGCCTGGAAAAATCCCTGGGATGGAAAGTGTATGGGCGCAACATGCTGGATCACTTGGCGCGAAGGGAGCAACTCAGTCGCAGTTTCATTGAAACCCTGGACGAACATCGGCAGAACCTCATCGAGAACTGGATTAATTTTTTGATCCACTCCGGGTCCATCATGCAACATGATTACGTGGTAAAGATTTCCCGCCTGATCAAGGTGATCGTTGCTCAAGAGAACGCCATTTTTCTGGGCCGGGGTATCAACTATATCCTCGAAGACAAAAAGGAAGGTCTGCGTGTCCGGTTGACTGCCCCGCTTACACAGAGGATCAAAAATATTTCCCGGCTCAGAAACATATCTGAGAAAGAAGCGGAGGATCTTATTATAAAAACGGACCAGGAACGGCGGGATTTCATCAAACAAAATTTTAAAAGAGACTTTGATTCTTGCGAAGGTTATGACTTAGTGTTCAATACAACGAACTTTTCCAACGAGATAATATTCAAAACCATTGCCCTGTTTTTTTAATGCCTGATAGAAGGAGGTGAACAAGCATGACACTCTGCCCTGTTGCCCTTGCGGTCGGATGCGAGAAGTGCCCCATGTTCAAATTCTGTCCGCTTACTACAGTCCTCGGCGACCAGAAAAAAGAACCGGAAGAAAATAACAAAGAAGAGTCGAAAAAAGAATAACCGCAGGCAGGGCTATATTGCGCAATTTTTTTGTCTTACCTTTACTTTTCCATCTCCGCCAACAACGACCTAGGGTTGATGTTTTCCTCATAAACCTTTGCAATTTAATTGTTGGCTCGATAATTGCCCAAATAAGTATTCATTATATGTGTCAATTTTTTGGAGAGGAAATAACATGAATTCAAGCAACAGAAAGCGTGATTTGAAGCCAAAAATTCTTAAGGGTTCCGAAATACCCGGCAAAAACTGCAAACCCAAGGCAAAATCTATGAGTCCGATAGCAAAATTAATGGCTACTTTCTACGGTATTGAGCAAAGTTGAATTTTTTAAGGAAACGATTTTGAAGAATTTGCCCTGAAAGGGCAAAAGAACCCATTTTGCATTCCCTTTTTGGGAGCAATTTCACTAAATGGGTGGGTTTAACTCTTAAGCTTTTTTTTACTGCAATGTTAAATCACTCGGCGGGCTATTGTGAGGAGACGTTGCAGGGAGTTTTCAACAGAAATCGCTTTCGTTTGTCTGGATTTTACTGCAGAAATCAGATCGCTGTGAAAGTTTCCATCGTAAGCAGTGACGGCTGTACCCATGAGCAAGTTGAAATGGTCGTCCGATGAGCCAATGGAGGCCAAGCCAAGTTCCTGTGAATAGGATTCCTGATATCCATGTCCCGATGATATATCTTCTATCCCATCGACCAGACCAATAAGGTTTTCTTTTACCCACTTAATGGGCGCACCAAAAGGGTGTGCCCTCTTTTTTTCTGGATGTGGGATGATTGATATTCCTCCAAATGGTTCAATTCTGGGAATCACATCAAGCATAGAGACGAACCGATAATTAAAATCGGAAAACTGAAGTGAAATGTCTGAGACTTTTTCCAGGGAAAAGTATTCCGGGTCCAGAATGAGAATCAGATGCCCATCCATAGTACTTATTTCAAAAGCAGGATAGACCTTGACCGGTTTTATGGTTTCGTCCCATTCATTAATACATTGAGCCTGCTCCTTTACACAGGTGACGATAGAGTCAATTAAGAATTTTCCCGGAATTAAATGATCGGTAATGACAACAAAGTCCAGCCCCAGAAAGGCAGCTCTTTTCAGTATGCTTTGCACGCGGTGCGACCCATCTGAAAAAGTGGAATGGCAATGCGTCTCGCCCAATATCAGATCAGGTTGTTCATTTTTAAGGTGAGTGATATTTTTACGAATCCTTGAGTCCAGAAAATATCGGGCGGTAAAATCTGCGAAGGGCTTAGCTATTTGACGTTTTGTGGCAAACCAGGGGCCTACATCATTGGGAATAAAATGACGTTGTTCTTCCTGGATAAATTTTGGCGTTGTGACTCTATTCATATGATTTTGATATTTTAGGAAGGTCTTTACATATCCTTCTATTCGGAATAGTCAGGAGATTTCTGAAGCCATATCTAACCAGATAGGCTAGACAAATTTTAACCCAAATTACCCTCTTGCATTAAAAATTGTTCTTCCTTCGGGCCTAATTGGGAAACTAAAATTCCCAAAAATTGAGAAATTCCTTAACAAGGGAGACAATGCGACAATGGCTACACGAGCCGCCAAAGCTACTGGATTTCCAAATAAAGCCATTGCTCATTGTACCCCTTCTACCTTTTCAGGACATGAAGGCAACGTCAGGGATATCACCAGCTCAGGAAGGCTGAGGATGAATATCACACCCTTCGGTGGCTCGCCGGTTAGAACCAGCTTTCGTGGTCCAGTGAGCGGTAACGGATGGCTTCGGCGATGTGTTCGGATTGAACGGTTTTGCTTCCCGCAAGACGCGCAATCTTTTGGAGGTCTTTCACTGCGGCGAAAATATATCATCAATTTTCGTTTTGTTACCAACCTGGTGTCGAATGTCTGTTAAATTTAAACCGTCATTTAAGAAATATCTTTTTTGTCGGCCTTCATTTGACCTTGAATCGAATTAAATATTGATAAAGCTTGCGCAACCATGGAACCCGCATCATCTGTTTTAGCTGGCAGGATCAAGGTGTTATTTTCCTTAGCCAGTTTGGAAAAAGCCTCGATATATTGTTCCGCAAGTCTTAATGCCACGGCTTTTTCGCCTCCGGATTTATCAATGGAAGCGGCAACCATTTCAATGCCCTCTGCGGTGGCTTTTGCAACTTGCAGGATGGCTTCCGCTTCACCCTTAGCCCGATTTATCTGGTCTGTCATGGCAGCTTCGGATTTTAACACCACTTCCTGTTTGATGCCTTCGGCGATATTTATTTGGGATTGGCGTTTTCCCTCAGAGTCCAGAACTTCCGCTCTTTTTTTTCTTTCTGCGGCTACCTGCAGCTCCATGGCTTGTCGCACATTATCGGGAGGAGTGATATCTTTAATTTCATAGCGTAAACATTGAATACCCCAAACAACAGAGGCTTCATTGATGCTTTGAACGATACTGACATTTAAGTTGTCTCTTTCCAGAAAAGTTCTATCTAAAGTCATTTTCCCCAATTCAGACCGCATGGTAGTTTGTGCCATTTGAGTGATGGCATATCGGGCATCACCGACTCCATACGAGGCTTGTTTAGGATCGGTTATTTTCAGGTAAAGGATCCCGTCTATGATTAAGGTGACGTTGTCTTTGGTGATAGCCGTCTGGCTGGGGATGTCTACAGCTTCTTCTTTCAAGGAGTGACGGTAAGAGATATTATCGATAAAGGGGATTAGAAAATTCAGGCCTGCCTGCATACTTACGCGATATCGGCCCATTCTCTCAACGATCCAGACTTGTTGTTGAGGCACAAACTTTACGCCTTTTACAACGGCCAAAAAAGCCAGGAAAGCTATCGTAAGTTCCATCGTAAACTCCATTGAAGTTCTCCAATATGAGTCACTCGTTTTTAAAAACCCTTGGATTACGGGATTCGTTTAACCAGCAGGATTCCTTTGGATACCTCAGCAATGGTAACATCCGTGCCGGGTAAAATCTTTTCTATGTTTTCCTGGGGCGCAATTTCGCAATTCATGATGGTTCCTGACCACTTTACCTGTCCTCTTTTTCCTTTTTCGAGAGGTTCACCATACACGACAGCTGTATCACCAACCATATCGCTATATCCCGAGCCGCCACTGTTCATCATCTTTTTTAAGGGCTTCCACAATACTGCGGCCCAGATCGCCGTAGATAAAAAGAACAGGATAAATTGACCATTCACCCCTTCGATCCAACCAGCAATCAAAACGGCTCCAACGGTTATAGCTCCCAACCCGGCAAAAATAGTTCCTGTTCCGGGAACCAGGAAAATTTCAATAGCTATCAGGGCTGCCCCAGCAATGAACCAAACAGTATTTGCAGGTAATTCGGTCAATTTGATCAATCCCTCCAACTTGTTTCGGTGAAGATTGTATTATACAATTATTTCTTTATTGAATCGCAGATTAAAGTTTTGTTTTTGTGTTTAATGGGGGGCATGAAGCAATTACCGGTTGACAGGGTTGCTCCTCTATTTCATTGAGATATTTATTAAATGGTTTAGTATAGGAAACAAATATTTTTCATATTTTAAGGAGATAAATACCCATGTCTGTCCAAGTAACTGTTGATACCACTCCCAATGAGCATGCTTTAAAGTTCAGCCTCAACAAAAAAATCCTTGATTCCGGTTATAAAACTTTTAACAGTCTGGAAGATGCAAAAGATTTTCCGGTGGCCGCAAAAATTCTTGAAAACGAAGGCCTGGCGAGCGTGTTTGTGATGGCGGAACCGGCAACGTCGTTCATCACTGTCACAAAAAAACCGGAAACAAAGTGGGGCGATTTGAAAAATAAAATCGTGGAGGACATTAAAGCTGTGCTGTGACCTGAGGCCCTTCTATGGGAAGATTAAATCGCCGATGCCTGAAATGGATACCCCGAATTCCGACGAAAATTGTATTCAAGAAGCAAGAAAAGTTGCCACCGTCTCCTTTGCACCCTTCAAAATGGATACGCCATCCCCAACTAACAAGGTTTCAAATTCATAACTCATCAGCTTTTGCAAACCTGCCTTTGCTTTAACAGGGTCTTTGAATTTGTCTGCGGGCAACATATTTATCTGACCCGGAACTTTTCCAATCAAAGCGTCTCCGACAAGCATGGTTTTCTGGTCCTTCATATAAAAAGCCGTTTCACCTGGCGATTTTTGATCTTCCAATTGAATTGCCTGAATACCGCAAAATAAAGTATCTCCTCCCCTAAAGGTATTACCGGCTGAAATTTCCAACCCTTCTTTATCCCGCTCATTCACCCAAACTGGGACAGAAAACCGATTCTTTAATGAATTACTGGCTCTT
>Ga0066860_10000492_pt1 | contig 17468 bp, 21 predicted proteins | sample ETN07SmetaG_FD_65601 | JGI IMG/M metagenome (GOLD analysis project Ga0066860, IMG submission 65601) | Marine microbial and viral communities from oxygen minimum zone, Eastern Pacific Ocean - ETNP2014F14-07SV275 | ecosystem: Environmental > Aquatic > Marine > Oceanic ... | reverse complement strand
ATGGCTGCGTACTTCTTGCCCATTCCATCGCAGACCAGGATGTCCCCAGGCTCGCAGGAACCCATCGCCACGTATTCCGGCGAGTCGGCTCCCTGATGCACCTCGGCCATGATGTCGGGACGCGGCGGGATGAACCTCAGAGTCCTGGCCCTGCCCGCAATGGTCTTGCCCGGAGTGAACGCCTTGACCTCGCGCATGAAGCTGGGGTCATATCCCAGCCTACGAACTCCACCATACACGGTCGCAACCGTTACTTTTTTGTATCGATCGATGATTTCCTGAGTAATCTCTGCCACGTTGTTCCCTCCTGAATTGCTGATCACTGACGGCTGACCGCTACTTCTCCCACGGACGCTCGTGTGCCAGTCTCTCAAAGCTCTGGGTGTTGTAATACTTGCCCGGAGCGACATTCTCGCGCTCAATCAGAGCCTTGATATACTCCTCGGCCTGCTCGTGTTCTTCAACCCAGTCTATGACCGCCTCGGCGATTCCGGCGGCCACAACCACGATGCCGTCATCGTCGCCAACAATCAGGTCGCCAGGCCGAACAGCAACACCGCCGCACTGGATTGTGCCATTGGCCTCGTAGGGCCAGACATCTGGGATTCCGACCGCTCCAGTCCTGCCTCCGGCGAATAACTTGAATCCGTACTCCTTCACTGCGTCGAGGTCTCGGATAGCGCCGTCGGTCACAAGACCTTCGGCTCCGGCCATCTTCAGTTGCAGGATTTTCACGTCGCCGCCGATGGACGCCCAGGACTTGCCCATCGCGTCCATCACCATCACGTCGCCCGGCTCGCAGGAACCCATAGCAACGTATTCTGGAGACTCCGCGCCTTGCTGAGTCTCCTTTTGTATGTCGATGCGCGGAGGCACGAACCGCAGGGTTTTGGCCCGTCCCACCAGGTGTTCGCCGGGGGTGAACGCTTGCACCTCTCGCATAAAGCAAGGCTCGTAGCACTTTTGAATGACCCCGCCATAGACCGTCGCCACAGTCACGTTTCTGTATCGTTGGACAATCTCGTCAGAGATTTTTCCGTCCGTCAATTTGCGCCTTCCTCTGAGAGGTTTTGTTTTCATGAATTTGCAGGCTGTTCACCGCGCATGGATTCTATCATGAGGAAGAGCAACCAAGAACCTGGATTCAAGCGTGGTTCGACACTGTACAATAGGCTCGCTCAACCACTCCGAAGGGATCATGCCATGAAGATCACCGACGTTAAGCCCATCCCCACTCAGCCCACCGAGTATTCGCGACGCGCGAACCGCACATGGACCTTTGTGCAGATCGACACCGACGAGGGCATAACCGGCTACGGCGAGGCCACCAATTACCCCGGAGGCGGCAGTCTTGTGGTCGCCAGCACCATCAATCAGGTGCGAGAGACGCTGATCGGCGAGGACCCTTTCGACATCGACAGGCTGTGGCACAAGATTTTCCGACGGTACACCTACCTGGGCAGTCGCGGGCTTGTTACCGCCGTCATCAGCGGCATCGACATAGCGCTGTGGGACATCAAGGGCAAGGCTCTGGGGCGACCGATCTATGAAATTCTGGGCGGGAAGTTCCGTGACAACATAACGATGTACGCCAACGGATGGTTCACAGGATGCACGACTCCTGAGGATTTCGCCGACGCCGCAGCCGCAACAGTGGCCCAGGGCTACACGGCCCTGAAGTTCGACCCTTTCACCCACGAGATGCAGCCTTTCCACACGGGTTACGTGTCAGGGGCCATCTCTGCCGACGGCGAGGAGTTGGGTATGGACAAGGTGGCGGCAGTTCGAGAGGCTGTCGGCTCGAAGATCGAGGTGCTGATCGACGCCCACGGACACTACAACGTGCCGACCGCCATTCGAATCGGAAACCGGCTGGCCGAGCATTCAGTGACCTGGTACGAGGAGCCGGTGCCGCCGGAAGGCTACGCGGCGCTTGCCCAGGTTCGCCAGAGCGTCGCCGCGCCCATTTGCGTAGGCGAGCGACTGTTCACTCGGTACGACTTCCTGCCCATCTTCGAGAACCGGCTGGCCGACTATATCATGCCCGACGTGGTGTGGACAGGCGGTATAAGCGAGCTTCGGAAGATTGCGACAATGGCCGAAGCGTATTACATTCCGGTCAGCCCCCACAACGCGATGGGCTCAATCCAGATAATCGCCGGCGCCCACACCATGATGACCGTGCCTAACTTCTACCGGCTGGAGTTCAGCATCGCCGCCCTGGAGAGCTACAACGTCGTGCTCGACAAACCTCTGGACATTCGAGACGGCAACCTGCACCTGCCAACCAGGCCCGGCCTGGGCTACGATCTGGACACCGAGTTCATGGCCGCCCATCCGGACCCGGCGTGGAACGGGTAACAAGCGTTAAGAGTTGTCAGTCAGAATGACTGGTGGCTGGCGTTTATCTCCAATTCCGCAACTCGCGCAGGTTGACGGAGCCGTCAAGAGATGGAATCGGCAGGGATATGAGCACACCGAATCCAAGATTGACGATGCCAAAGAAGAGAAGGAAGTGGCTGTCCAGCGTAAACAGATAAATTGCAATCGCAACTATGCCGAAAGCAAGGTTCAGCGTCGGCCCGTCAAGCGACCGACCAACGTGGACGAGACTACCCTGCTCGACACGATCTTCGAAATGCGTAACACCAACTGTGACAGTCATTATCAAAGCCGTCATCGGCGCATTCACCTTGCGACTGCCGATAATGTGCCCCAGGCCGTGAAAGAAGTTGCTCAACATAATCAGCAGCCCGTAGCCGAGACCCACCAACACCTGAGAGCCAACCTGATCGGTCAGCGAGAAAATCACCGCGACTGCGATTCCCGCAATCGCCATCAGGGGAGTGTTCAGCCGGAAACGGTGTGTCGAGAGGAAATCGACCTCCAGGAGCGTGAACAGCTTGCGCTGGCGAGATTCCTCAATAGTTTCAAACGCAAATAGTGTCATCGGGCGCCTGTTCTTGCCATATGAGATAGAAGCAATCCAAGATCGAACATAATGGACGACAGTCTAACCATCCTGTCTCAACGACTCCCGTATCTCGCGGCCTCGATCGTATGCGGGGCGTTCCATCGGGTGGCGCCAGCCCTCTTTGATATGGGTCGGCCGCCAGCCAGCAAGGTACTTGAGCAGGAAGTCTATCCAGCCCAGCTCGGTCTGTTGAAGAACATGGTATAGCTCGTGGCCCAGCAGGGCGATGCCCCGGTCGGTGTCCAGATCGGAGGCTTTGGGCGTCATGTGTATCGTTTTGTTGATCGTCACTGCCGCCTGTCCAGACAATCCGAACAGCGTTCCAATAAGCGACCCTCGAAGAACTGTCACCTGGCCGGGCAGATTATCGCCATACCACCGGGCCAGATGGCTTCTAGTCTTCTTTGAGATATCTACTCTTGTCGCCATCTTTTACCTTCCCACTATTGGCCCGTCGAAGCAAGGAAGTTTTCGACGTGAGGCACAACCATATCACTGCGTTTGAACGCGGCGTCGTGATCGAGGCCAGTCAGGGACACAAAAGACGCGGTAGGGCCAGATTCTGCCGCTTTCTGCGCGTATGGATGGATCACATCTTCACTTCCTGCGTATATCAATACGGGGGTGTCCATGTTGGGCAGCAGGCTCTCCAGTCCAGGGGAGTTACCAATGGCGGTCGTAAGGGCTGAGAGGGCCAGAGCGTCGTTAGCGAGGAACCGTTCTCGGTGGTCTTCAGGTTCCATCCTTCCGTATCGGGACTCCACGCCGGCAAGGTAGCGTTCCATCCCGTAGCCGAGCCTCCGCGCGCGTCTGTGGTAGCGGTAGGGTCTGTCGTTGTCAGGGGCGCTGCTGCCCAGGATGAATGCGGTTATCCGCTCAGGCGCAATGCTGGCGAGACTGTATCCCATTCGGGCGCCCATCGAGTGTCCCATATAAGCAGTTTGGTCTATGCCTAGTTGGTCCAGAACCGCCAACATGTCAGACACCATCGTATCCATAGCGTACGCTTCTGGAGCATGAGGCTTGTCAGAGCGCCCGTGGCCTCTGGCATCGACCACCATCATTTGATAGCTAGACTTCATGGCGTCAACGTAGCCGTGATCGTGCCAGTCCTCCAGACTGTCGCTCCAGCCGTGCATCATCATCAGAGCAGGTCCGTGGCCTTCGACATGGTAGTGTATTCTGATTCCGTTGTTGAGGGCGTAGGGCATGCAGACCGTCCGAGTAATGGAGATTGAAGTGTATTTTATGGGGGCGGCAACATGACCGCAACAACTTTGGAAACCGTATTGTTCAATACAGTTGCACCTATTCCGTGTCAGGTTGCGTCAGTCGAGACCGAGACAGTGTCAACAACTCAAACTCCAAGCGTAACTAACATCGCGCCGACTGCCTTGATTGTCATGCCAACGCCAACTAAAACACTGATGCATTCAGGGCAAGCAACCGAACTTCACATCCTGTCATCTGGAAAGTTCGACGGGACCGAGACCGCCGACACAGGCTCAACTGGAAGCCGCACGGCAAGTTACAAAGGCACGAGGATCGTCCTCAAGAACGACACCTCGCTGTGCATGCACGTGGGTTTTTGCGGCAACGAAATCACGACCGTTTGGAAAATGCTTTCAGCTACATGTGATAGCCGGGTCCACGGGCAGTTGATGGCAATGGTCGAGCGATGCCCTTCAGCCACTTTATCCTACTCATTGGAGCCTGACCTTCCAGTCGGGATCGTGGTGACTCCAGACGGCGCATTGTGGTTCAGTGGAGGCATCACCGTAGAGCGGTCGTACGGCCAGCCCTTTGAGGCACGAAACAGGGCCACGCTCTGTCGATGCGGCAACTCGAAAAACAAACCCCTCTGCGATGGCACACAGAAGGAGATCGGTTTCTCTGGATATTTCTCGTCAAAGTCTGAAATCTGACGGAGGAAAGCTGATTGCTGACAGCTTTAGTCGAGGACAATCTCCAGGGGCGACACGGACACTCCCGACACAGGGTCGAGATCGACGATGGCGACCGTCTTGGTCTGTGACCCGGACGGCGCGCCGGAGTAATAAGCAGGAACGCCGTTCTGCGATACGTCACGGAATACGTGGACGTGTCCCAGCGCAACGTAGTCGCAGGGAGCCATCGCTATCTCGTCTGGAGATATAGGTGAGGCGCGGAAGGGGTCCGGTGTGTCCATGTACAGACCGTGAGCCATGCCGACGTACCAGTGGTCGTCCGACCGATGAGGAACGCCGGCCATCGGACGGAAGCCCGGATGGTGGTCATAAACCGGCTTGCCCCACACCGACAGGCCATGCTCTTTTAGAAGCACGATTTCGCCTTCAGGTTCCTGCATCACGGTCACGTCCCGCGGAGTTATCCCCAGACGAGCGCCGTCTGTCAAAACCGTGTCATGGTTTCCAGGCAAAACGACCACCGGCATTCCAACGTCACCCAGGATGTCCCATACCTGATCCATCAGCGACTGTTTGATTCGGCCATTGTCGAACAGGTCTCCAGCGATCAGCGCCACGTCCGCGCCATTCTCCATTCCGAGTTTCAGGCCTGCCTCAAACCCTCTGAATGCTTCATCGGCATAGACATCGCTGCTGATGTGCAGGTCGGACATGTGCAGCAATCTGAGAGGGCGCCGTCTGACGCTTGAGTCGCTGGGGTCGATTTCTGCCATTCATCTCCTCTGGGGCGACGCTTCGTCGCACAAGGGAATTTCAATCTCAGGTCATATTGACGTTAGTGTGACAGGCTCAATATGTCAACATCGGATGACTACAAGTCTATTCACGCCATTTTTCAGTTGCGACTTCAGAATGGCGTGGGCCGATGACAGACCAACTGTTTAACTGAAGACCGATAGCTGACGGCTACTCGAACTGAATCACCATGCCGGGTTGGAACCCGAACTGCTCGGCCAGCCCCGCGTGGATCTCTAGCGCGAAAATCACTGGCCCCGTCGAATGATATTGTGTTAGCTGATCATCCCGCGCTCTCCGCTGGGTCCGCATGGTTTGGATATCAACTATGGAGCCGTTCCTTTCGATGAACATCATGTCCCTCATCCAAAAGGTTGCCACGTCCTCTTCAGGAAACACGAAGAGCATTCCCGAATCCTGACCCAGCAGAGTGCGGTTGGAGAGTCCGAGAGCCAGTGTGGTGTCGGCGGCGGCAACCTCAAGGTTGAACGACACGCCACCGATAATGGCAGTGTCGGGCAGGTCCAACTGTTCGGTCGGGACCGTGTTTCCGCTCTCAGAGGGAGCGAAGGAGAGGGGCCGTCAGCGAGTGTCGGTCTGCCCCAAAGAGGCGATGTTCACATTGGAGTACGATTTCCCTTATTCACCTGCCGTGGTCTGGGATTACATCACAAAACCTGAGTACAGGGCCATAATGAATGTCATCGGCAAGAGCGACGGTTGCATCTCCCAGGGGACAACCTGTACCTGAATAACATGCTAGATTGGCGCCCGACAGAGCAGTACACCGTGCAGTTCAGCTCTATGCTGCCGAAAGTGATATGGCTCTGGACCATCAAGCTTTCTCCAACTGGCGAAGGCTCCAGAGCAACTATGACCTTTGGTCGCCCAAACGGACCGGCAATCTATCTCATTCTGGATAAGTTGGGTTGGCGACTCTTCAGGAAACGCATGGCCAGAAACAGTTTTCTGGCAAGTTTCCAACGATTCGAGGCCACGCTTAAACAAGAGTTGGGTCAGAGCGCACCCGAATCCAGAGCATCCGTAGAAATCGCGCCCGATCAGGTCAGGGATGCGGTGGCTGAAAGCCTGCGAGGCTAAACCTTCCTCTTAAAGACGTCGCTGCGCAGCGATTCGGATAGCCCCACAATGGCTCACGCTATATCGCGCTCCACCGGGAAGCCGACGATACTGCCCCATTCGGTCCAAGAGCCATCGTAGATTTTTGCATCCTCGATGCCCAGCACCTGGGTTATGGCGAACCACGCCAGCGTCGCTCGATGGCTCAGGCGGCAGTAGGTCACGACCTCATCATCTGTGCCTGATTCCACGCCTGCTTCTGTGAACTTTTCACGTAGCTGGTCTATGGAGAGGAATGTGTCGTCGTCGTTGAGCAGTTCTCTGTAGAACAGGTGGACGGCTCCTGGGATTCGGCCCGTGCGTTCGGCCCCGTGGTCGAACCCTCCAGGAGGGCTGACCCTCTCGCCCCGGTACTCTTCCGGCGAGCGCACATCCAATAGTACTTGCCCTGGCTCTCCCAACCGCTCACGCACCTCGTTTCGTCCCAATCGACTGGAGACGTCGGCGTCTCCTCTAGGGTGAGATACGGTCACAAATAATGGAATTTCAGTGGTCAGAGGTCGGCCCTCGGCGGCCCAGCGAGTGCGGCTCCCGTCCAGCAAACGCACATTTGAGTGTCCGGTCATCATCAAAACCCACAACGCGTAGGTCCCGTACTGAACAGGGTCGCCGTAGAGGACGACTGTGGTTTCTGGAGACACGCCGATGGCTCCCAGGCGTTTCGCCATCTCGCGGGGAGTTGTGAACTCTCTATCGGTCTCGTGCCAGAGGGCGTCCTTCCAGAACCAGAAGACCGCGCCAGGGATGTGTCCCTCGTGATATGCTTTGCCCTCCGCATCGGAGGACACCTCTAAAATGCGAATTTGAGGGTCGTCGAGCCTGTCAGCCAGCCATGCACAGTCCACCAGTTTATGTGTATTTGTGCTCATGAGACTCCTGTTAGTATTCCAAGTCGGTCAGGTCTCATGATAATGGGATGCGGGCAGGAACACAAAGCGAGCGAATGCCCTGAGCAGTCAACTATGGCGACGCTTGGGTTAGTTACAGAGCCAGGCCGATTCCGGTCAGAGCCTCAAGACTACGGTTCTCAAGTTTGATGAGCCTTGAGTTGACTCTGAATGCCACCCCTCTCGAAGGAATAGGTTTGATGCCGTCGATTTTCCGAACCGCCCTCTGGCTAAAGGTCTCTAGTCGGTAGTTTTTGAGGGTATCTTCGATGCTCAGGCTGAGGTGGGCATCAGTGATTTCAAGTAGTTGATCAATGAGAAATCGGTCTGAATGCGATGACCGGAAGAGACATAGGATAGTCCCTCCCTGTCTGGAGATTTCAATAGAGCGCTCGAAGAAATTGATCATCAGACCATAATCTTCTGAAAATACGACCATGTCTGTCCCTTCCCGAAACATCCTTTTCATAAGCTCCCAAAGCACAGTGAAGGTCTTGGATGGGTCCAGACGTCTTGCGTAGAGGTTGGCCAACGAAGTTATCTTGAACTGAGTAGATACCAGTCTGGCCATCGTGTCCAACAGCTCATTCATGTCGAAGGGTTTGATCATCTAGGCATCAGCTTTAACACCCTTCTCACGCAGGACAGCATTGTCCTCAGGCACTCCCGTCACGATTATTACGGAATGTCGGACACCCGACGAACGTACTGTGTGAACTTGTGCCCGTCCAATTCTGGCATCATGACGTCTGTGATTATCAGATCGCGTGAAACTTCCGCCATCATCCGCATCGCCTCGAAACCGTCGCTGGTGCAGAAGGTCTCATAACCTTTGGATTTCAGCGTTTCAACCAACATGTTTAACAAGAGATACTCGTCATCTACGACAAGAATTTTCTCAGCCATCGTTACCACCTACCACCTGATTGGAATGTCGGCAGACAACACCCAACGTTGCGCGCTCATTAATCTCACAGTGGACAAGCATAGATGTAGTAAAACGTCCTACACTATCGGCTGAAACACACTTTGGTTTACTTTCAACGAACTCTCACTTCACCGTAATTTATGAATCTGATCTCGTCATGAATCACACAGGGGAGGGCGTGTGCCCTCCCCTGTGTGATTCTATGCAGTCCGTCCACAATTACGGACGTTTACGTTGCCATATCCCTAGGCGCTCGGGCTGCCCCGGCGCTCTGAAGCTCCTCGTTGGAAAGAGGTTGTTCTTCCAGAAGTTTTGCAGTCAGGTCCGCAGGGGGATGGGCGTCGCGCAACGCCGGCAGAACTTCCTCGCCCATGAGCCGGATGGAGCGCATCAGCTTCTCATGCTCGATGCCTCCGAACATCATCCAGTTGCTGATATGGGTCGCTCCGACATCGGAGAATTTCTTGAATTTCTCGATGACTGTTTCCGGACTCCCAAAGAACAGGCGGTCCCTGAAAGCCTCGTCGTCCAGTTCTCCTTCGTAGGGGATGGCGTTGACCTGTCCGTTGACCACATCGTGCCTGTTCAGGCCTCGCTGGGCGCGGTTCTGCCAGCGGGCGTACTTTAACGCCTCGAAGGCTTCCTCATCGGTGGGCGCAACATGGGTGATACACTGAAGGCCAAAGCTCAGGTTGTCGATGGGCTTGCCGTAGGCGGCGCGAGCGTGAACCAGCGATCCGAACTGGGCTCGGACTCCATCGTAACCCATCTGACTGGATGACAGCGGCAGCATGTCCATCTTGGCAGCCAGATTCATGGAGTCCACACTGGTGCCAGCCAGCCACATTGGAGGATAGGGTTTCTGCAGTGGTTTGGGAAACACTGTTATTGGGTTGGGAATGTTGACGTACTCGCCCTCATATGTGAAGGCTTCGTCCGAGGTCCAAGCTTTTATCAGAACGTCCAGAGTCTCCTGGAACCGACCTCTGGACACGTCAACATCACTCCCGAATCCGGCCATCTCGTAGCCCTGATAGCCACGCCCGATTCCGGCCATGAAACGGCCATCGATCAGGTTGTCGAGCACCGCGATTTCCTCAGCCAGCCTCAGAGGCTGCCAAACAGGCAGGATCACCGCGGCCGTGCCGATCTTTATCCTGCGGGTGCGCTGGCCGATGTACAGGGCCTGCATGAGCGGGGCCGGCGAGTTTCCGTAATTGGTGAAGTGGTGCTCAGCGATGAGGCAGTAGTCGAAGCCCAGAGCCTCAGAATACTGAATCTGCTCCATTCCCTCCTCGAACAGGATTTTCCAATTCCTCAGAGTCGGGTTGGGCCATTCGTAGAACAGGCCGAATTGCATATGTTTCTCCTTGTCCGTTGTTTGTAATTGTTTGAAATAAGGGCAGAGATTATCGCCACGTTTACAAGATGACGTGTTCATCCTGTAGAGCCGCAATATCGTCCCAGGAGTAGCCGAGAACGTCCACGAGGATGTTCTCGGTGTCCTCTCCAAGCTCAGGGGCCATCTTTCGAGTGGACACCGGGGTTGCGCTGAATCCCACCGGAGTTTGGAGCCATTTGGTGTCTCCCAACACCGGATGCTTGAAGTCCACCAGGTAGTTGTTCTCTATGACCTGAGGGTCGTTCGGCAGGTCCCACACGTCCTGCACACGCTCCCAGATCATGCTCCCCGTCTCGTTCATCAGCTTCTCCCACTCCTCGCGGGGTTTGGCGATGAAGATTTCGTCCAAGAGTTGGATAAGCTCCACTTTGTTTTCAGCGCGAACTTCCATGTTGTTATACCGTTCGTCCTCCAACAGGTCGGGGCGGCTGATAGCCTTGCAGAAGTCGGGCCAGTAGCGATCGCTCTGGTTCATGGAAAATGCGATCCACTTGTCATCCTGGCACTTGTAGGCGTTCCACAGAGCGTTGCGAGCGGACCGGCGGTCCTGGCGTCCGGGATCGTTGCCTGTCAGCAGGGCGATGCCGTACTTGTTGCCCCCCAGCCACATCATGCTTCCCAGGTGGGAAACATCGACCTTCTGGCCCTTCCCAAACCTCTCGCGAGCCATTAGCGCTCCGAGAATTCCGTAGGAGAGCATGATGCCTGAAATCTGGTCAGCGATGCTCTGAAGGTTGTAGGGGTTGCCGTCGTCCGGGCCGGCCCACCACAGGGAGCCTGACCGAGCCTCTCCGGTGTATGCGAAGGCCGGTTTTTCCGAGTCCGGCCCCTTGGGGCCGTAGCCCGTCCCCGCGCCATAGACGATCATCGGATTGCGCTTGACGAGGTCGTCGTAACCAAGGCCCAAACGTTCGGCAACGCCTTTTCGGAAATTCTGGACGAAAACATCTGACTCCTCAACCAGCCGATACATGATCTCCTTGCCCTTTTCGGTCTTCAGGTCAACGGCAAGGCTCATCTTTTGTCGATTCAAGGACTGGAAGTATGCGTTGAGGTCGCCGGGCAGAGTCGAAGCCGCCCCGCTGACCCGATGGAACTGGCGAGCGTGATCGCCGTCCAGCGATTCGACCTTGATGACCTCGGCTCCCAGGTCCGCCAGCATCATCGTGGAGACCGGGCCGAACTGCCACATGGTCCAATCAATCACCCTCAGACCTTCCAGGGGGCCGTTCTTACCTGTGGGTTGTTCGTTCATTATGCTCTCCTTGAGTCGGGCCTTGAATCGGAATGAGTGTTCAGGATGAAGCCTTCTTGCTGGTCGATGGGGTTTCGGATTCTGGAACCTCCCGGCGGTCCCTTCCCTTGAATAGGGACGCCAAAGCCCCGACCACCAGCAGACTGCCCATTATCAGATACGCGATGTGGAGGCCAGAGTTGAAGGCGCCCAGCATGCCGGTCTCTTTGCCGGATTCGATAACCTCGTCTATGTTAGCGTCAAATCCCTGAGATGCCATAACCGCTGTCACGATCGCCGTGGCCACAGCAACGCCCGTAACATTGGCCGAGTTTCGGGTCAGGTTGACCAGCGCGGCCACGATCCCATGCTTGCTTGGGTCCGCAGCGCCGAATATCGAACTGTTATTGGGGGACTGAAACATACCAGAGCCGGAGCTTTGGAGCACAACCCCGATTAGTATAACCGCCAGCGACGACGACTCGTTAACAGTCGAGAAAACGAACAATCCCGATGCCGCCAGCAATAGTCCTGCGACGTTGAACATCCGATAGCCGTATCTGTCGGACAAAAGCCCGCTCAGAGGCCCCATGATTATTCGGCTGATAGCGTTGGGAACCATCACCAGTCCCACCTGTCCGGGGCTGTATCCCAGGGCGGCCTGAAGAAAGAATGGGAGCAGGAACCTCACAGAAGTAACGCCCAGGAATGACATGAATCCCGTGGCAACTCCCAGGGCGAAAACTCTGTTCTTGAACAGGCCCAAATCGAGCATTGGCGACGGCGAGCGGCCCTGCCACCAGATGAAGACCGCCGCGAGAATCACAAACATGATGCCCGCTGTCACAATGGTGGGCGAGAGCCAGCCGGTCCGCGCTCCGTTGGTCACAGCCAGTAGGAAGGTCAGCAGAGCCGCCGAGGACAGGACAGCGCCCAGCAAATCGTATGTCCTGACGCGAGTGTCGGCGCGGAAGGCGCGGCTGTCGATGATTATCAGTACGGCGATCATCGTCAGCAGGCCCATCCAGATGTTTATGAAGAACACCCATCGCCATCCCAGCGCCACGACCAGGAACCCGCCGGCAACCGGCCCGATGACCCCTCCAGTCCCAACGACGCTGGCATGAGTCCCGATGCCCTTGCCTCGCTCGCTGGCAGGAAACACCGATGTCACCATCGCCAGTCCGGTGCCCTGAGTCATGGCCGCGCCGATGCCCTGCATCCCCTTGAAGACAATCAAGGCCGCGATGTTGGGAGACATCCCCGCCAGAGCTGCTGCGACGATGAAGATTATCAATCCAGCGACGTAGACCTGCTTGCGTCCAACGATGTCGGACAGCCTGCCCATAGGAAGCAACAACGCGCTGACGGTCAACCCCTCGGCGATGACCACCCACTGGACTGTGGACAAATCCGTTCCGAAGTGTTGAGCGATGGTCGGAACGGCAACGATAACACTGCCGTTATTGATAACTGATGTCAGAGTGCCCAGGGCAACAGCGGCGAAGACCCACCACTTATAATTCTCCCGTTGGGAGAGGTTCATCGCGCGCATTTAATTTTGGATCGCCCTCACACACACTGCCTACTGTATTTTGCCTCACAGGCTCACAATCCTATCAGAGACGTCAAATCCTGCCTTCAGGGCCGCCAATTTTTCAACTTCTGGACACTTAGCTGCCACAGCAGACCGTCGAGAGCATGGCAGATGGATGTCATCCGAATAAAATGAATCGCAGGAAACCCAATAGGGTATTGCTGACGAAAGAAGCATGTCATACTTGGCTCGGGAACAATGATTGGGAGCAGAGTTAGGCCTTCGTTGCTTCAGTTCCAGCAGGTCCCATAGATTGCCGTACAGGTCTTTGAATACCGCAACCGTGCCGTAGCTCTGCTCGGCAGGCTCCCGGATGAAGACAACGCCTTTGCTCTTGTAGTTGTTGAAATCACGCCAGAAATCATCTGTGTGAAGGAATAGAAACACGCGACCGCCTGTCTGATTTCCGACTCGCGACGATTGTTCCACCCCGTCAGCTTGCGCGAGCAACAGTTTGGTCCCGCCGTAACCAGTCGGTGGTAGGACTGATCGTGGCCGGAGTAACTCAGTAAGCTGGAACCGTGACCCTCATTGTGACTACTGAAGCACGGCCTGTATGGCAGGCTCCAGGTCTTCCGGCCCCACGAACCCCTCAAATTTGGCCTGCACAAGGCCCTCGGCATCCACTACAAAAGTCCACGGCTCGGTTCTCAGCCCCCACTCCGTCAGTGTCGGCGAGATTTTGCCACGGGTGAGGTCTCCCTGAATCTCATCGGGGTTGTCATAGACCTCGATGTGAAGAAAGTTCATGTCACTGGAGTAACTGCTTTTGAGGTCTTTCACAACGCCCAACTGAGGGCCGCATGTCGCGCTCTGGCAGTAGGCGGGAGTCGAGAAGGTCACTAACAGAGGCTTGTTCTGGTCCAGCGCTTCAGCAATGGTAATGGAGTACATGTTGGGATCAGGGTCCGTGTCCGTCGTTAGCTCTTCAAGGTCAGAGACATCCTTCGAGGTCTTGTTTTCGCTGCGGATTGCAGACGCGCCGATGGCCGGTGTCAGGCTCTGCTCTTGGACCTGCACCCTCGTGGTCGCCGGCGCCAGAGAGCCGTTGGACTGGGTCAGCAGTATCCCGAGACCCCATTCGCCTGCCTGGTCAAAGCTCAGTTGGGCTATGTAAACGCCGCCGGAGCCTCCAGGCCACTCACGGAATGACGCTGTGACCGTCTGCTTCGGCCCATCGAGTCCTGCGTCGGTGATGACGAAGGTCTGGACCTGAACCTCGGCGTTCTTGATCGGCCCCGTGCCCTGTTGAATCACGCCGAATGAGACCCGGTTCTCACCGACGGCCAGGTCAGTGGATGCCAGCGCGACCGCAAGCTGGGGAGCCTCAGAAGCTGAGGATGCCGACGCTTCGACAGTAGCAGCAGGCGTCGGATCGGGTTCAGTGGATGACCCTCCGCAGGCCGCAAAGGCCAGAGACAGCAGGGTTAACGAAATGGTCAAAAACGTCCGGCGAAAATTGAACACCCGTTTGGAACTCCTCCCGATCTAACTATTATCAGACGCCCGAATCGCAGGGCCACGCGAAATTGTCGCATGCACACTGGCAATACGCCAGAGGCGCCAATCAGGAGTTTGATACCAAGTGGGCGGCGTCGGTGTAAAGCGCCATCTATCGATCGTCGCCCGATCCAATTTGACACCCGCTGGACCCGTGGCTAATGTATCATCAGATGATGATTTAGGACGAATATGCAGGCAACTGGCACTGAACGAGACGCGCTTGATGCGGTGACAGCTAGGTTCTTCAAGGGCCTGGGAGATGTCAACCGACTGAAGATTCTGGAGTTCCTAAAAGGGGGCGGAAAGGCCGTCGGCGCGATCGTCGAACATGTGGGCCTGCCCCAGAATCAGGACTCGATGCACCTGCGCTGCCTGCGATGGTGCGGCTACGTCGACCCACGGCGCGATGGCCGCTATGTGCTGTACAGCTTGGGAGACACAGGGTTCTTCAGGTTATCGAGTTGGCCCACGGCATTCTTCAGGGCAGCGAGGTTCATATCATGGCCTGCGACGTTATCGGCGAATGTGACGATAATCTGTCCAACGTGACCGGCTGGCGTTCTGTTACCGACTGATCTTTCCCGTAGCGAAAACAATCGGATTTAAGATTTATCACATATATCAATGTTTCTTGATATGAGTATTTCCGTGAGAGAAGGTGGGATGCCGTAATGGTTACAGAAACCGAATTGCAAGAGATTATTGCCAAGTGGAAATCTGGGTGGCGGGGCGAAGGACAGTTGGATGGAATGAGCCTGACGACTCAACTTCTGGATGCCATCGCAGAGGGACAGCCCGTATCGACAACCGGGTTCGCGCAGCGCACAGGTCTCGACGCCGAAGCCGTCGATGAGATTTTTAGCCAAATGCGTAATGAAGGCTCGGAATTCAACGCTGAGGGCGACCTTGTCGGGAAAGTCCTTACGCAGATTCCCACGCCTCACCACTTCAACCTCAGCGGCAAGGAACTGTACGCCTGGTGCGCTCTGGACACCCTCTTCCTGGCAGGCCTGATGGGGCGGACTGCTCAGGTCGAGTCCACCTGTCCGGCAACCGGCCAGGAGATACGACTGACTGTGGCCCCCGATCATGTCGAAAGCTCGAATCCCGATGGGATTGTCCTGTCCATCATCATCCCCGGCAAGTTGGAAGACACCGGTCCAGGGTCTTTCAGTGGGCCACAATGCGCCACTTGAACAGGCATGCACTTTTTCAGCTCCCGTGAAGGAGCCGAGAGTTGGGTTGGCGGCAGGCCGGGAATCGCTGTCCTAAATCTTGACGAAACGTTCGAACTGGCCCAGGAGGTATGGGTCAGGCCCAGCGCAACCGCTTAGAAAATCACAACACCGAGGTTAAACGCATGGAACCTGAAACCATATCGAACATAACCTGCCCAACCTGTGGGCACACGAGGCAGTAAGAGATGCCCACCGACGCCTGGCAGTTCTACTACGAGTGCATGAACTGCCAGGCGGTGTCGAGGCCGTTAGATGGCGACTGTTGTGTTTTCTGCTCCTATGCCGATACACTCTGCCCGTCCAAGCAAATGGAGGCGATGTCCAGTGCAGAAATTCCTACGAATTGAGACGCCCTTTGTGGCGATGTTGAGCGGCCTATTGCCACTGCCCTGGTGATGAGTGGTTAGCGGCCTGCTCGGACTTCTGGGAGCTTCCGGGTCCGGGTTGGCCTTCGCGCCCGCGTTGCGGGCGCTGAGTTGGCCTCTTCTGTTCATAACCCTACTCATGCTGAGCCGGGGGTGGTATCTGCAAATCTCGCAACGCGCCGACCTGAGCACCAAGTGGCCCAGACGAGCCATCACGACGTTGGTCTTATCTACAGTGTTGGCGGTAACGCTCTGGGGCCTGCGATTTGCGGATCTTCTGGGGGAGAGTCCCATATAAAATCAAACCACCGAATGACAGTTTAGCGTTGTCATGCTGAGCGGAGCGAAGTATCTAATCGCCTGCTCTCCAACTGCTGACTTACTGACGACTGGATTCTTCGCCGGCGGTCTCAGAATGACAAGGCGATGTCAAGCGTCTTAGTCGTCTCCGCCCACGGCGGGGGCTCCTTCCCTCGCTTCACCAGCCTCGATGCGGAATTCCGGCAGCCATTTCAAAAAGCTGTGCAGGTACCAGTTACGGTCCCCTGGCAACTGCATAGTCGATGGCACAAGCACGGTGCGGACGATTGTGGCGTCCACCAGGACCGCCACCGCCAGCCCGAATCCGAACTGCTGAAGTGGCACCATCCGACCGGCAGCGAACACTGCGACCATGATAACCGCTGCGCCCGTTATCAAACTCGCCGTCGTCGTCACTCCATGCATCACTGACTCCGAGTTGTTCTTGGTCTGGTTGTACCGCTCCTGAATGCGGCTCAGCAGGAGGAACACCTGGTAGTCCATCGACAGGCCAAAGGTATGGCGAACAGCATCAACGGCATCCAGGTTTGGATAACATCCTGAGTGAATCCGAAAAATTCGGCTCCGTACCCCTCCCGGAACACCAGAACCAGCAAACCGTAGGCAGAGCCGACCGACAGCAGGTTCATGATGATGGCCGTGAACGGTATCACGATGGAGCGGAAGACGATCATCAGCAGGATGAAGCTGAGTCCCAGCACGAAGGCGAACACAATGGGTTGGTACCGCGCGGCGATGTCGTTGAAGTCGATGTCATCCCCTGACGCGCAACCGACGTACACTGTGGCTTGAACGCTACGGAAAGCGTCAGTGATGAAATCGTCTCTCAACTCCCTCACTGCATCTGTCGTTGCCTTGCTGGTCAGGTCACCAGATAGATGGACTGACAGAACGCCGAGATCGTTGGTATCGTTGATCTCAAGGTCGGATTCACCGAACCTGGCGATCAGGGCGTCTATTGCGCCCAGAACTTCCGGCGACTGGAGGTTGCATCGATAACGATATCCGCAGGAGCGTCAAGCCCGAATCCGAAATCATCCTGGAGGGCGTGGAAGCCGTCCTTGCTGCGGGATGCGTCGGGCAGCGAGCTGACTCCCTGGACGATGAGCAGAAGACCCAAATTATCAAGTTCCTAGTGCAGAGAATTGATGTGTTTACAGCGTAATGCCTCTGCTCA
>Ga0066860_10000488_pt1 | contig 17507 bp, 18 predicted proteins | sample ETN07SmetaG_FD_65601 | JGI IMG/M metagenome (GOLD analysis project Ga0066860, IMG submission 65601) | Marine microbial and viral communities from oxygen minimum zone, Eastern Pacific Ocean - ETNP2014F14-07SV275 | ecosystem: Environmental > Aquatic > Marine > Oceanic ... | reverse complement strand
ACTGCTTTTCCGCACGGTATCCACCTGCATGGCCACCATTTCTGGGAAACCGATCAGAATGGTGCGCGAACCCACCTTCGCGACACGACCCTCGTAGCGCCGGGCGAGACGATGACGATTGTGTGCGTACTCGACAATCCCGGCGCGTGGATGCTGCACTGCCATATGCTGAGCCATCAGGCTGATGGCATGGCGACCTGGATGCAAGTCAGCTGAGGTCGGAGCGGTGGTTGCGCCAACCGTTGACGCGAAGCTGTGCCACAACGGGATATCGCTCTTAACAACAAGCACAGGCCCGTCATACAAAAGTTTACATGGCACTCGCCAAAATTTGCCTATGCTCAGGTTGTGAATGACGCTGGTCTGATAATCGGAAAGGTGCGCAATGCCATCAAAAATCCATTCTGGCGTGATTGTGGCCCATCTGTTCATGGGCATGACGGCGGGCATGGTCCTTGCCGAGCCATTGGAGTTCGCCGACCTAGACCCACCGGTCGGGAACAATGCGCAGGAACCCACCCTGTTCGCACTGCAGGATGATCGGGTCCTGCTGGGTTGGACCGAACCACACCCTGCCGGGTTTGCGGTAAAATTGTCGGTCCTTGAAGACGCAGAATGGAGCGCGGCCCGCACTGTTACCGTGTCCGACGAACTCTTCGTGAACTGGGCCGATTTTCCGTCCGTTGTTGCGCTTGATGACGGTACCTTTGCGGCTCACTGGCTGTGGGAAAATTCCAAAAACGACTATGCCTATGACGTCAAGATCTCTCTTTCGCCGGATGAGGGCCTGACATGGAGCGCACCGATAACGCCACATGATGATCGGTCGGTTAGCCAACACGGTTTTGTCACGCTCCAGCCGCTCGAAGACGGTTCCTTGATGTCTGTCTGGCTTGACGGACGCGCATATGACAAGCCGCTTTTCACCAGCGCAGCCAGCAACTACCCGGATGCAATGCAGTTGCGCGCAACCCGGATCACGCCCGAAGGTACGCGAACCGATGATGTTCTTGTCGATGCGCAGACCTGTTCATGCTGCCAGACGTCCGCCGCATCGCTGGACGATGGCACCGTCCTTGTCGCATACCGCGACAGAACAGATGCGGAAATCAGGGATATATCTGTCGTAAGACACCAAGGCGGCATGTGGTCAGAACCAACAAACGTCCACAATGACGGCTGGGAAATCTCCGGCTGCCCGGTCAATGGCCCCGCCATCGCGACCGCCGGTCAAACAGCCGCCGTGGCCTGGTTCACGGCTGCAAATGACAAGCCGGAAGTCAAGGTTGCGTTCTCTTCCGATGGTGGCAGAAATTTTGGCGATCCGGCGAAAGTCAGCCTCGGGATTCCCGCCGGTCGGGTCGATATTCTCATGCTGGACCCTCAGACTGCGTTCGTGACGTGGGTCGAATGGGCAAATGAGAGCGAGGTGATCCTTGCTTGCCAGATCACAACCGGTCAGCAGTGTAAGGACCTGCAACTGATTGCGCGAAACAACGGCGCAGGTTCGGTCAACTTCCCGCGCACGGCGCGAACGAATGAAGGGGTTTACCTGTCGTGGACACAGCCCAGCAACTCGGATGATCCGGAACCGAGTTCGACTATACGCACGGTTTTCGCTTCCTATTGAAGGTTTCCGGACGAAAGCTGATGGTTCTTTCGCTTGGCTCACATCAGGAGTGGGTCCAACGATCACCGTCAACAAGAATTGCATTTCCTGCAATAGGGCTACCGGCAAATGACGGTGATTTCTCATCCATAGTGACTGGTCTCTGGCCCGGAAATTGTAGCGTGCCACGCTTTTTCATGATCCCGGTCCCGAGCATATGACCCACCAGCGCTACCCAGGCAATGCCGGTGAAATTCAGAAAGAAGGGAAGATCTGCGACAGAAGTAGTGCCCCCGATGGCGAACACCCACAGGCCGAACCCATAAATCGCTGAGGGCAAAAACCAGTTCGTCTGCCCCGCGATACGGTGCCAAATTGGTCTAAAGACGAACAACCAACCGACGGGATAGCCAATCAGGCCAACAAGATAAAAATGTACGAAATATCCTGCGAAATCACCGTTCGGCAGACCAAGGCTGCCGAGTAAGCTCCTCGCTAGCCCGTGCGGTGACAACCGCGAAAAGCCCAAGCCCGGGCTGATGATCTGACCCAACAGATCGAACGCGACGGTCGCAAAGAAACCTGCGACGAACATTAACCCTAAAGTTCGGGCGTTGAATGCGGGTAGTGAACCTGTTGTGCGAGAATCAGTATCAACTGTATTCATGGCGATTCTTTCTTTGTATTGCGGGCGATCAAATAGACAGGGCTAATGTAATGACCAATTGTTGACCCAGCGACGTTCTCGGCAACTCCCGATCACTTTCCATCTTGATGAGATCGGTCTGTTTATGAACCCCGCCACAATAACCAACCTAATGACAGAACGTGGGATGTGCACTGCTGGCTCTAATATGTGATTATCCGTTACCGCCGTCAGCCTCCATGCCGAGAGAATGCTGACCGCCACAAGCACTTTGTGGCTTTGTACGCGCTGGTTCACAATGAGCGCTGCTTATGAGTCGGTGTCGCCGGAATTTCTCGTCTTTTCACCCCGCGCAGCAGCTGAGTTTGGCTACATCCTTGTCGAAGGTTTGTGCGGCGAGTTTCAGCCCTTCGACCGTGGTCAAATAAGGAAAGATCGTCTCTCCGAGCGCCCGTGCGGTCATGCCGAATATCAGCGCCATTGCCAGTGTCTGAATCGTGTCCGACCCCTCCGGTGCTGCGATCTGACCGCCCAGCAGGCGGTCGGTCTTCGCGTCGGCCACCAGCTTAATCACGCCGCGGGTATCGCGTGCAGCGACGGCGCGGGGCACGTTGTCGAGCGTGATCACACTGGTTTTGACCTTGTGCCCCGCCGCCTTGGCCTCAACCTCCGAAAGGCCGACGCCGGCCACTTGCGGGTCGGTAAACACGACCCACGGCATCGCCGCGTTGTCATAGCGCATCTGCTCCAATCCAAGGGCATTGTTGATCGCCACCTTGGCACCATAGGCCGCCATGTAGACGAACTGGTCACGGTCAGTGACATCGCCCGCGGCCCAGACGCCGGCACGCGTGGTCGCCATGTCCTGACCGACCTTGATAGAGCCGCGTGCGTCGGTCTCGATGCCAAGCTCTTCCAATCCAAGGTTCTCGGAATTGGCGATCCGGCCGGTGGTCACAACCAGCCGTTCGGCGGTCAGATCCTCGGTCTTGCCACCCCGTTCGACAATCAGATTGACGCCGCCCGCAGCTTTCGCGACCGAGACGTAAGCAAGACCGGTCTCGACCGCGATGTCTTCGGCCTTCAGCGCTTGCGTCAGCGCCTGGGCCACCTCCGGTTCGGCGCCCGGCAGGAGGCGCGAGCGGGTCACTAGCGTGACCTTCACCCCCAGCCTTGAAGCCATTTGCGCCAGCTCGCAGCCGATATAGCCGCCGCCCAGCACCAAGATGCTTTCGGGCCGGTCAGGCAAAGTCAATAGATCGGTGGAATCGAGGGGCTCCACTGTGTCGATCCCCTCGATCGCTGGCAGGTGGGGGCGCGAGCCGGTGGCGATCAGGACGCGCGGGGCGGATATCACCCGTCCTCCAACAGCGACGCCACCCTCGACCAATCGCGCCGGGCCATCCTCGATATAGGTAACGCTTTTATAGGCGGGCAGCAGGTCTATATATTTCTTGTGCCGCATCTCCTCGACCAGATCGGTGGTGCCTTGCACTACGGCACCCCAATCCACCGCATGATCACAGGGCTCGACGCCCGGGAACCGGGCGGCCGACGCGCCGCCATGCACCGCCTCTGCGGCGCGGATCATCGCCTTGGACGGCACGCAGCCGACATTCACACAGGTGCCGCCGGTGGTGCCGTGCCCGATAAGCGCCACGCGCTTTCCGGCATCGGCTGCCGTGATCGAGGCAGAAAACCCGGCCGAGCCGGCACCAACGACAATGAGATCGTAGTTGTCATCGCGGGTTTCACTGGCAGTGCAGCAATCGTCTTTCGTTACAGTTTGGTCCATTGGTTCTTCCTTAGCTTGCGATCGGTATCGCGACACGGCCCCGATCAATAATTTTGAATCACACCATCGAACCGATGTCGGAGGCATAGCTCGGATAGGCGAAAATCATGGCCTTGATCTGGTTGGCGGTCTGCCCGGCACCCATGGCCATGGCGAAAAGATTGATCTGCTCCTCGGAGCCCGGCCCGATCAGATGCGCGCCGAGGATCTGTCCGCTGCCCTCTTCGACAAGAACCTTGAATCCGGTATGTTTCGCGCCGACGCGCAGCGACGAATACCAGTCCCCTGTCTTTTCGAAATGGGTGTCGAACTTCAGCCCCTGTTCCCTAGCCACCGCTTCCGACAAGCCCACGGTGGCCACCATCGGGAGGGTGAAGACTACCGACGGGATCGGCGGATAATCCACGGTACGCTCGTCTTCTCCAGCCAGCAGGTTCTTGCCTGCCACACGCCCTTCGAAGGCGGACACCGGGGTCAGCTTGGGCCCACTGGCAGCGCAGTCGCCCGCGGCGAAGATCGCCGGATTGGTGGTGCGCATCGCGTCGCTCACCTTGATGCCACGGCGTGAGTATTCGACGCCGGCGGCCTCAAGGTTAAGGCGATCGATATTGGGCACCCGGCCCGTGCCATGCACCACCAGATCGCAAGTGATCGTTTCGGTGCCGTCGGGAGTTTCCACCGTGACGGTGAATTCGTCGCCCTGCTTTTCGATCTTCGCCACCTTCGCCTTGGTGCGGAGATCGACGCCGAGCTCTTCGGTTGCCTCAACCAGCATTGCGACCAAGTCGGGATCGAAAGGACCCAAGGGGCGGTCCATCATCTCCAGCACTGTCACTTCGCGCGCGCCCGCCCGCTTGACAATATGGGCGAATTCCATGGCGATGAAGCCGCCGCCGACAAAGGCGATGCGGTTCGGTCGCTCAGGCAGTTCCAGGAATTCGGTGCTGGTGGTCAGATGCTCTTCGCCTGGGATGTTCAGCGTCATCGGCCGCGCGCCGGTGGCGATATGAAAATGCTTCGCGGTCAGGGTCTCGCCGTTCAACTCGATCGTATTGGGGCCGGTGAACCGTGCCAGCCCATGCAAGACGTCGATCCCCGCTTTTTCCAACCCGGCTTCGATGCGCGGTGGCATAGCTTCGGTGAAGCTGCGCTTGAAGGCGATCATGTCGGGCCAGTTGACCGAAGGTTGCGCCTCCAGCCCCTTGCCTTCCATGTTTTCGGCCCATTCGACACCCTCGGTGACCGCGACCAGCATTTTCTTGGGGTCGCAGCCGCGCAGGGCGCAGGTGCCGCCATGGGGTTCGCTGTCGATGCTGGCGACGCTCCAGCCTGCATCCGCGGCCATCCGGGCGACGCCATTTCCAGCGGTGCCGCCGCCGATCACGATGAGGTCATAGGTCTTGGTCATACCTGTTCCTTTCCTTGTGCCAGTTTCTCTTGATCCGGCTCACTGCTGAACTGCCTGATTTTCTGAGCCAGAGCGCATATCCCGCCACCGCCAAAGCGGCGGCAACCGAGATCCGCAGAGCAAAGCGGAACTCCAGCCAGAACAGCAGAGCCGAAAGAACAACCGCCAAGCCGATGAGAAGGGCTTTCGGACTGTGCCCTGGTCTGCCGGCTTGCTGCCACAGGGCATATGCAACCGCACTCAGCGAGGCGAAGAGCATCGGGAAAAGCGCGTAGTCGAGCCAACCAACAACGGCAGAAAGTCCGACCCCGGCGACGATCAGCACCAGGAACGGCGTGAAGCAACAGATCGCCGCAAATACGCTGCCGATGAGGCCGCGCCGCAAAAGGGTCGTGGGTTCATTGTTATTGTTCATGTCTGTCATGCTGTCTCCAGCTCCGAGTGCGGGTCGGTGAATGCGATCAGAAATCGCCGGACTCGACGATGTCCGCCGAATAGCCGGTGGCGCGGATTGCTTCGACGATCATGTCCTGATCGGCGGCCTCGTCATCAAAGGCGACGATGTAGGTGCCGGTGCCGAATTCCTCTCCTTCCATGAAGTCGATGATCTCGACCGAGGGAACGCCCCGCATGGCCGCCGCCACCGTGTAGGAGCAGGTCGGGCATGTCAGTTCGCCTACCCCGATATTGATGCGCTGTTCGGCGGCGCTGGCGGGGGAAGCTGCGAGAGTGCCAACGACCGCAAGGGCAAGATGGAGTGACTTCATGGGTTCGGCCTTTCAGTAGGACAGAAGGTATGGGGTGAGATAGGGAAAGATCATCGCGACGGTGACGATGGCGGTGGCAATCCAAAGAATGGATCGCATGAGTTTCCGGTTCATGGGGCGCGCGCAGGTGCCATCCGCGCAGGCCTCAGTCGGGATCGGACGGTAGGCCTTGTAGAATCCATAGCCGATGCAGGCGGCACTCAGCGCGAAGGTGATCCATTTGTACTGGTAGAGAACGCCCAGCTGCGCAATGAAAACGCCGGTAACGCCGAAGCTGACCAGCACCAGCGGCAGGATGCAGCATGAGGTCATCGCCAGCGCGCCAAGCGCGCCGAGCCAGGTTGTCGTCCATGCCTTTTTGTCGGCAGCCCCTGTTTCGTCCATTGCCGTCTGCCGGTCGGCGGATGTGGTTTCAGTCATGGTTCGAATCATCCTTGCCTCAGTGATGATCTCAATCTAGGGTCTGTAGCAGGTACAGGCTCAAGAGGGTCAAACGTGAAAAATCGTCACAGATCGGTGAAGGTCCTCAGGCGCGGAGATCTGGCCAGGCTGACCGGCTGCAATCTCGAGACCATTCGCTACTACGAGAACATCGGCGTTATGCCCGAGCCGCCGCGCTCCAGCAAAAACTATCGCGTCTACGATGATCGGCATGTCGCGCGCTTGTGCTTCATCATGCGCGCGCGCGAGCTTGGGTTCACGCTCGACGAAGTCCGCGATCTGCTCGCCTTGGTCGATGGCGGTGCCCAGACCTGCGGCGAGGTGCAGGGTCTGGCAAATTCGCATCTCGCCTCGGTCCGCGCCAAGATCGACGATCTCAAACGCATCGAACGCGTGCTGTCTTCCACCGTGGCGCAATGCACCGGTGACGATGTCCCTGAATGCCCTGTGATCGACGCGCTGACGGAGGTGACCTGAAGGGCCATAGTTGAGGACGCCCATGCATGTCAGCCAAGCGGACAATGGTGCCAGCGCCGTTGTTTGCGATCATTCGTTCCCCGCGGAGTCCTGCGTGGTCGCCGCATGTTCGGGGACCAGATAGCGCGGCACGATCCACAGATAGGCGACCATGCCGAAGAGCTCGACGAGCGACTGGAAGACGATGACCACGGCCGCCACGTTCCACTCCGGTCCAAGCACCAGCACCAGCGGAAGTACGACGAAGGAGTTGCGGGTTCAGAGCGAGAAGATGACCGTTCGTCACCCGCTAGTGGACAATCCGGCCGCCCGCCCGGTCGCCGCACCGAGAAGTGCTGCGGCGACGAGGTAGGCGACGTAGGCGCCCGCCACCTGCGCCAAAACCGGCAGCGCATCCCGTACCGCGTCGACTTGCGAGGCCGCGATCAGGAACACCACGACAGCCAGAAGCGGAACCGGCAGCCAGGCGAGGCGATTTACGATCGCGGCCCGCTCCGGGCGCGCCTCTGCCCAACGCTCCAGCAGGAAAGCCGCTGTGAGCGGCAGCAGGACAAGCGCCGCAAAGACGGCGGCAATGCGGTCGGCGGCGAGAAGCTCAAAGAATGCCTCGCCGAGAAAAAGCCAAAGGAAGAGCGGCAGACAGGCGAACTGAACCGCGAGGAGGATCGGTGTCGCGGACGCGGCACGCACCGCATCGCCGCGACCGAGATGGGTGAATGTGATGAACCAGTCGGTGCAGGGCACCAGCAGCACGACAAGCACCCCGAGCCGAAGCGCAGGATCGTCAGGCAGGAACGCGATCAGCCCCCAGACCAGCAGCGGCACCAGGACGAAATTGCCGATCAACATGGTGCCGATGAAACGCCGGTCGCGCGTCGCGCGCGGCAGGTGCGCTAGCGGCATCTGAGCGAAGGTAGTGAAAAGCATAAGCCCCAACACCGGCCAAAGCAGCGCCTCGAACACCCCCGAGATACCGGGGGCGAGCGAGCCCAAGACCAGACCGGAAAGGATGGCAGCGAGGTAGATCCAGGCTTGATGGCGTTCGAGATTTTGCAGCTTCATGTCCTGCCCCTGCTCTTTCCGAAGGCGATTTTCAAGAAGACATCACTGGACAGGCCATTGCGACAACGGCTCGTTCGTCGCTTGGAGCGTTGTATGGTCTGTCCGGTTTATACCCGCAGACCGGTCACGACCCAGTCGACAATGCTTTCATGGTAGTTGGGGACGTGGCGATAGCCGAATTGTCTCAGCCGATCAGCCGAACTCTTTGACCTCGAGCATCTGCAAAACGGTGCTCCTCACCGTTTCAGCCGTGCTGCGGATAGACGCAACATCGGCGCGCACAGATCGCTTCGACAATCAGTTTGTGGCGCGCCACATTCGGAACCGTCCTTGCCCTGTTAGCTCGCGGACCAGATCCCGCGCTTCCATCCAGGCGAGGTTGCGCTGGACAGCGGCGCGGCTGGCTCCGGTCAGGGCCTCGGCCATAGGGGCAGAGACCAGGGGCCATTCGGTCAGCACTCCGCGCAGGGCTGGCGGCGTCTTGCCCGAGAGTGGGGTCATCTCGGCTTCCGCCAGCGCCGACCATGTCTCGATATCGTCGAGGTGCCGCATCGCGGTCAGGCAGGCCGTTTCCATTTTCTCGAGCCAGCGCGCCAAACGTTCAGCCGGGGGGCCGCCGGCGCGCAGCGCCCCCGCCCCACCCATGGCCAGGGGTGCGAATATTGCCCCCTCGCCCTCATGCGCGGCAATGCGCGACGCCGTGACCGCCGCTTCCATTCGGTTGCTCTGCTGTCCGAGGCCCGCGAGGCTCCAGAGGTGAAACCCCATGCAGGCACGCGTGATCGGGTGCAGGTCGGCGGCTTGCGCCATCAGGTCAAGCCACCCGCCCGCGCGATCCGCGAAGGGCTCGGCTTCATCCACCATGTTCTCGGGGTCACGGCGATCGAGGAAGGCGGACAGGTCCACGTCTGGGCCGGGACCGCCTGTAAGACGCCGCACCGCCCATCCGACACGCGCAAGCGCTGCGGTGTCGTCCTGCACGCCGGACAAGCGCATGGATATCCAGAGCGCCAGCCGATCCGGGCCAATTCGGTCGCCTGCAAACCAGCTGAGGTCTGCCGCCTCGATCAACGCAAGCCTGTGCCGCCAGCCTTCCGGGCCACGCTTCAGACGGTCGTCTAGCGCCCCGATCCGGCCGGCCACACGGGCAAGGCGGGCAGCATGGCCCGCCTCGGCACGTCGCCAATCGTCAAGAACAGCGGTCTCACGCACTTCGGCCCTAGGTCCGGGCGGCAGATAATGCGGCTCCTCTTCCATCGGACCGGGCAGGAACCACAGGTCGTCCTCAGAAGTCTCTTCAAGCTCCTCCGCATCCTCAAGAGGATCATCAAAAATATTATACTTTATACATGCTTGAGGCTCCATATGTGCAAAATATGGCATTTTTGCATTTTACCCAAGGGTTTTGTCAGGGTGCGCCTGCACACTTTATATAGCACGTGCGCGCAATGGTCTGCGAGAGCTCGCTGATCGCGCTCAGCGTAAGGGAACCAAGGGCTTTGGACTGAACAGCCCCACAGAGCCGGCACTTGCATTCGCTTACAAACGGTCGTTTAGTAGCGATGCATTAAACTGCAAAAGGACTGTTTTGATGCCCCTGATCGGTTATGCCCGCGTATCCACCGAGGATCAGACCCCCCTGCCCCAGTCGCAGGCTCTGAAATCTGCGGGCTGCGCCGAGATCCATGAAGAACAGGCGTCTGGCGGCAATCGTGCACGGCCGGTACTGGCGCGGGTGCTGGAACGCGTATCAAAGGGCGACACGCTGGTCGTCGTGCGGATTGATCGCCTCGCGCGATCCCTGTCGCATCTGCTGGAGGTGATCGAGCGGCTTGAGGCCAAGGGCGCGTTCTTTCGCTCGATCCTGGACCCGATCGACACTGGATCCCCGCAGGGCAAGTTCACGCTGCAGGTCTTGGGCGCTGCGGCCGAGTTCGAGCGCGCCCTCATCCGGGAACGCACCAAGGCCGGCCTCGCCAGCGCGCGCTCAAAGGGCCGCGTGGGCGGAAACCCCGGACTGCGGGCCAAAGACCCTGCCGCTCTTCGCAAGGTGCGGCTCGCGCGACAGGACGGCTATATGGAGCGGCTGAACGAGACGGCTCAAGACTGGGTGCCTCATGTGCGCCGGTTGCGCCCCGACTTGGCTTGGGAGGATGTGTTGCGCATCATCAACGGCCCCTTGCCTGAGGCGCGTCGCTGGACCCAAAGCCGCCTGCTACGCGCTGTGAAGGCCTATGTCCGCGACGGCTTCCTGCCTGCCGAGGTACTGGCCCGCGCCGGGCGCCGCGAAACGGACGATCGCTTGCCCGCCATCGTCGCTGCCATCAAGGGCGCGGATCCCGACATCACGCTTCAGGCGATCTGCACCCGCCTGAAAGCGATGCGCGAGCGCACGCCACGCGGGCGGACAAGCTGGCAGCCGTCTTCGGTGAAAATGCTGTTGGAGCGGGCGGAACGACTTGGCCTCATGCCGTACGAATCGAGCCAAGATCAGGTGTAGCTTCTGACCCGAATCCAAAAAATTTCACTGGGAGAAAACTCCGCAGGAGGCAGAAAGTGCCATTAGTTGCTTGGGGTTAGCTGCTATTGTGCCAACTCAACAGAGTAGCGACTCGATTCGGTTAGATCTGCATTTAATATATCTATATCAATGACTTGCTGATTTTTTTACGCGGCAACACCTATAGGTGCTGTGGATAACTTTTGCACTACATCTAGATTCTTCTTGCCGGACTCGCTGGATCGTGGCATTCCCATTCTGACGGCAAATTGCGTCAGACACGTTGTGCGTCGTCAAAATGATCAAGAGCCTTAACAGAGGCCAAGAGCGGGCGGCAGGATATGGATGATCGAAACGTTGGATATGCGCAAGGCATAGGCTCTTCTGACATCGGCACGTTTGCCGACAATCTGGCCGAGTCCTTGGATCGGCAGATGAAGATCGCCTTCGAACCCGAAGAGCGTAAAGCCTTGCGGCGTTTCAGCTCGACCGAAGTTGCCGGTCTCCTGCGCGTAAGCACGTCTAACCTGCGCAACCGGCACAAGGACGGTAGCTTCCCGGAAGTGCATACTGATAACCGCGGGCACCGGTTCTACACAGCCCAAGAAGTGGACGAAGTGCGCAACATCTTGGAGCGCACAGGAAAGAACGCCGAATCGTATCGGCCAGGTCGACGCGATGGCGACCGACTTCAGGTGCTATCGGTCGTCAATTTCAAAGGTGGTTCGTCGAAAACAACAGCGACGATACATCTTGCACAGCGTTATGCCTTGCGCGGCTACCGTGTTTTGGTCCTGGATCTCGATCCGCAAGCAAGTTTGACCACATTTTTCGGCTTTCGGCCTGAGCTCGAGTTCGCCGAGGGCGGAACAATCTATGATGCTCTGAAATATGAGGATCAGGTTCCGCTCTCTGACGTGATCCAAAAGACCTACTTTCACAAGCTCGACATGGTTCCGGCGGGCTTGATGCTCTCGGAGTACGAAACCGAGACAGCAAACGCGCTCGCCCGTCGGATGCAGCCCATTTTTGCGGAGCGCCTCGCCTTGGCGCTCGAGGAGGTAGAGGCAGATTACGACATCGTATTGATCGACTGCCCTCCTCAACTCGGCTTTCTCACTCTCACGGCATTGGCGGCCTCTACGGGGCTCCTGGTAACCGTCGTGCCAGGCATGCTCGACATCGCTTCCATGAGCCAATTCCTGAAACTTGCGTCAGAAACGGTAAAGGCCGTGGAAGAAGCGATCGGACGGCGTGTGACATGGGATTTCGTCAAATTCCTGATCACAAGGTATGAGCCGTCAGACGGGCCACAGACCCAAATGGCTGGCTACCTGAGATCAATTCTCGCCGGCCAGGTCATGACTGAACCCATGCTGAAGTCTACCGCAATCTCTGACGCCGGAATGACCCAGCAAACCGTCTACGAAGTTGATCCCGGCCAGTTCATCAGGAAAACGATTGATCGCGCTCTAACCAGCGTGAACGGCGTTGCCGATGAACTGGAGCAGACGATCCAAATGGCATGGGGGCGTCGCTGATGGCCAGAAACATTTTCAACCAATCTCCGAAGGACGAAAAAGAGAGCGCGGCTCCCTCCCCTACCCTGCAAAAAGCTGCAAAGCTGCCCGGCTCTGTTGGCGGATTGCGGGACTCCTTGCGCGAAATCACGGCCAATTCGATCCGGGACATCGAACCCGATCAGATTGACATGGATGGCCTTCGCGATCGGTTGGTGCTGGAAGATACGAGTATCGACGAGCTTGCCAAGAGCATTCGCAAGCATGGCCAACAAGTGCCGATCATGGTCCGCCCATCGGGCCAACCCGACAGATACCGCATCATCTACGGTCGCCGTAGACTGGCGGCGATCCGCAAGATCGGAGGAACGGTCAAGGCAATCGTTCGCACATTGGACGACGACGCCTCGCTTATCGCGCAGGGTCAAGAGAACAACCTTCGACTTGATCCGTCTTTCATAGAAAAATCTTTTTTTATCAAAGAGATGCAGGAAGTTGGATATAAACCCGGCGTCATTCAGGATGCTTTGGGATTAACCCGGCAAGGCGTGTCCAACCACCGGGTCGTTATCGATCAACTGCCTGATGGGCTTGTTCAGCTTATCGGGCCGGCACATGGCATCGGAAGACGGCAGTGGGGTGATTTAGCGGCCCTATCGGGAAAGGTAGACTTGGTGAATTCGGCCAAAGAGGTGATCGCCGCCCTGCCCGACGACACTCCAAGCCCCGAGAGATTTCAGGCGGTCTATTCTGCTTGCTCGCACAAGGCGCGTGCAGACAAGAAACCGACCAGTCGCGGCGTGACGTCCGTCGTCAAGAATGAGAGCGGCGACACTGTCGGAACGCTGACAGTCGATCAGAAAGCGATCGCCATCAAGATCGCCAAAAAGGACAACCCGGAATTCGGCCAGTGGCTCGAGGAGCGTGCGGAAGCTACGCTTTTGCAACTCTTCGATGAGTGGCGGAATGAGAGCGGCTCTGGGTCCTAACCCAGGCCACATAGAGGAACCCGAGCAAAGGAGAAAAGCGAAGACCAGAAAGAAAAGAGCCCCCCAAAGTTTCCCTTGGAGAGCCCTCATCATTCGATTTGCACTCATGATGTAGCAACCTCCAGCAAACCGGTCAAGAGTCACCGATTCGGTGAACCGATTTTTATTGCCTTTTCCCAGATAAAATCTTGGGAGGAGACAGGGAAGCTGTGGGCCAAACGGTCATCGTGATCAAATCATGGCATTTACAAAACTATCAATCGAGGCTGCTGGTGCAGATGCATCATGCGGCTCAATTCCCGCATCTGAAATCGATATCTGGACCATCTTTCGGGCCCTGAGAGACGCGCGCAGCGTGTTCGGGCTTCGCCCTGGCCACATCCAGACCCTTCAAGCAATGCTCAGCTTTTTGAAACCTGGCCACGGCGAAACGGTTTTTGCGTCCAACTACACCATTTGCCAGCGCGTTGGCGGCATCGACGAACGGACACTCCGCAGGCACATCAACCGCTTCGTTGAACTCGGATTCATCAAGCGCAATGACAGCTCGAACCGAAAGCGCTACCGCGTCCGCTCATCCGGCGGGGAGTGCATCAGTTATGGATTGTCTCTCACCCCCCTGCTCCAACGTGCGAGCGAGCTTATCGCCATCGCGCAAGAGATAGAGAATAACCGGCGGGATCGGATATTTATTCGCAAACAGATCCTTACAAAGCTCGCCCATTTGGAAGAGCATGATCCCAGCAACGCATTCATCAACAACGCACGGAAAGCTCTACGCAGGAAGCTGAGCCTCCCCGAATACCACGCTCTGCTCGCCAATACAGATGCGGAATGCCAGAGTTTGTCTACCCCGGATGACCCACCTGAAACTATGGAATTGCCCGCCAATGACGGACAAACTGTCCGGCATCAATCTAAGTCTAAAGAAGAAAAAAAAGATTTAGATAGCAACATAGGCGATGAGGCCCTGAAACCAGACTTACTGACCTCAGTCTGCGATCAGGCGACATCGTTCTCCACAGAGAGACTTAGAAACTGGTTGGACATTGAAAACCATGCTCGAACACTTGCACCCATGATAGGCATTCACCCAGAAACTTTCGAGAAAGCCAAGAATGCTGTAGGAGCTCAGAAAACGTCATGCGCGATCTTCATCATGCTACAGCTCGGAAAACGTATCAGGGATTTTGGAGCGTACTTCCACAGTATCACCCTGGGTCAAAGGCAAAACCAATTTGATCCATTAGCTTTGATTCAGCGACTGTCTGAAACCAATGAGCAAACCGTCTAATGTCCACCGCGGTGGACTTCGAACGGGAAGCAGTGATTATGGCACCCACGACTGTCCAAACGCACCTAGCGGCGCGTGGTGGTTATTCCGTTTATCTCAGACCAACAGGTGTCCACCGCGGTGGACAAGTGACACACGAGCGAGCCCTGATGGAAATCTCGCCGGCCATGGAAGAAATCTGCGGTCAGGCATTACACCCTAAATCCCTTGAGTTATTGTGGGAGGTCACCATCACCAAAAAGGTTTGGAAAGAGCCGCTCTCGATAATCCAACGGAAACGCCAACCGAACGGGCGTCTTCGGCGAGGAGGAAGTCAGGTATCCAGCGGCAGTCAGTTTGCTCAGCGTGTTGCGAGCCGTACGCTCCGACGTCTTGAGCACAATCTGCGCCTCGCCACGTTCCAGCGCACCATGCCGAAGAACCGCCGAAATCAGTTCCGGTGCGCGCTTGTCATCGATGGTATCTGCAACAAGACGACGATACCGTTGATCCAACCCGCCAAGATCGAACAATTTTGCTGAGAAGGTGATCTGGTCGAGTGTCACCCTTAAGAACCATTCACTGAACGTCTTCAGCGCCGCTTCTGACAAATTCCCACGTCCATCGCGGTCCCCGCGGCGTGGGCTGTCGGCCAGATCCATCATCCGTTTGTACTCGCCCTGATCGGTTAGCCCGCGGGCCAGCCCACGCGATACGGACCAGAGCCCCTGGCCACCAATCCCCGCTGTGAGGGCCATGGCATGAGACATCAGTCTGCTGACACGGCCGTTACCATCCGGGAAAGGGTGGATGTAGTTGAGACGGTGATGTGCAGAGGCGATCGCAATGATCCGTCCGCTCGAAGACCGCGCCGCAATCTGAAATCGTTTGTCAAAATGGTCCATGAATGCCGCGACGCGCGACGAAGAAGGAGGTAGGTGGCGCCCGACCGCAACTTCCCGATCGTCATCCTGGCGCATGCGTCCCGGAACGATGGGTTCTTGTGTGCCGTCTGGATGTTCGATGACCCGAAACTCGTCAGGCATCTCGTCGTAGAAGCTCTTATGGACCCAAGTCAGGAATTCGACAGATGTGGGGCGGGGCAGGGTGCCTATGCGATGCATCTCGTCGATGGCCCGTTGAACGATGACGTGGGCCCGGGCCTCAAGGGCGAGAGGGCGGGTTTCTTCCTCAAGCTCGGCGCCAGCCAGCGCCCTTTCGATGTCGCGGGGGCGCGTGTTGTGTCCTTCGATCAGGTTGGAGTATTAGCAGTTCATCACGCGGACGAGATCGGCAAGCTCAGCTGCGCTGTCAGGATGCAGCCCTTGTCCCAGCCCGGTGGCTTCCCTCTGGATGTCGACCGAAAGGTCTGCCAATTCTGTAGGAATATGCTGCTCGAAGAAGCAGGGTTCGCTTCTGGCGGGTGTTTCTAGCATTTTTGCCAATCTTCTATGTTTGCAAAGTAATTGAAAAATATACCGATTTCGTATTTGCAAGCAAGGTTTTGCCGATATGCGTTTCCGATCTAAAATTGCTGTGTAAAATCAATAGCTTCGGCAGATGTGCCGGGCTTTCAGTTTTGTTGCGTGCCCAAAGGGCCTGGGAAAAGAGAAAGTGTTCTTCAGGTTTTGTGACTGACGGATGAGGGCCTTTGGGGTCCCTCAGATGGGTCCGGGCCGGTTTCCGGTCTGCCGTTCCTGATGAAGGTCATTCCCATGCAAACAGGTGTCTTGCGCGTGTTGCGCGCGACCGCTGCCTCGTGGTGGCGGCATCGCGAGCTTCGCCGAACCGGTCAGCTGGGGCTGGCGAAGCGGCTCGAAAGCGAGACCCTCCTGCGTGATCTCGGCCATCTCAGACAGGCGGCGACTTTGCCAAACGCGCATGTGATCTGCGGAGAGCGTGGGACGTTCCTCCATCTCGGTTGGACCACCGTTTCAACCTTCGCGCCGATCGAGCGCTTTCCCTTGGCCGCTCTTGCGGTCGCACGAGGGACCCCGTTCATCGATATCCGACCCGTCACCGATGTCATCGCATTCGCGAACTTGCCGCGGGTGGCGCGGGACAGATCTGTCGTCCCTGACCATTCAGGTGCCGGCCAGTCTGTCTCGCTGACCACCTACATCGACATGGTCGAAGCCCTCGGTGCCAGGATCGCCAACGATCCGCGGCCCTGTCGGTCAATCTGATCCTCAATCTTCTCACCACCACACGAAAGGACGCCCGCCATGGCCCGATCCCGCACGCCCAAATTCGATGCCTCCGAGGTCATCACGAACGAAATCATCCGCATCATCGAGCGCGGCGTCCTGCCGTGGCGCAAGCCCTGGACCGCAGGTGGCAGTTCTCGTCCCCTGCGCGTGGGTGGTGAACCCTACCAGGGAGTGAACAACTTCCTGCTGACAATGCGGACCGTGATGGCGGGCCACAGCTCTCCCTTCTGGATGACGCTGCCGCAAGCCAATGCCTTGGATGCAAAGGTCCGCAAGGGCGAGAAGTCCTCTGTCATCGTTTATTACGGTCAAAGCCGGAAAGACGCGGGCGCAGATGAGCATGACCGCAGCGACGGGGATGATCACTCCGATGAAGCCCGCATCTTCCGCTTCCAGAAATCCTACCGCGTGTTCAATGCCTGCCAGATCGAGGGCTTGCCCGACAGCTTCTTCCCCGACCCAGAGCCAGCGCCCGAGCATCCGCCGTCCGAGCCCATCCCGCACATGCAGGCGTTTTTCGATGCCATCGACATCACGACCGTCCTCACGGGGACGGAGGCGTACTATTTGCCGCCCGTGGACAAGGTCTACATGCCGTCGATCACGCGGTTTCAGGACCCGCGCAATTTCTACGGGGTCTGGGCCCATGAACTGGCCCATGCCACGAAAGCCCCCCATCGACTGAATCGCGATTTCGGGTTCTCGAAGTTTGGCAACACGTCCTATGCGCGCGAGGAGATCGTCGCGGAATTGACCTCGGTGTTCCTGGGTCAGACGCTCGGCTTCACGGCGCATACGCTCGAGATGAAT
>Ga0066860_10000483_pt1 | contig 17574 bp, 16 predicted proteins | sample ETN07SmetaG_FD_65601 | JGI IMG/M metagenome (GOLD analysis project Ga0066860, IMG submission 65601) | Marine microbial and viral communities from oxygen minimum zone, Eastern Pacific Ocean - ETNP2014F14-07SV275 | ecosystem: Environmental > Aquatic > Marine > Oceanic ... | reverse complement strand
CGGGCCTCGTCGATCAGGATGCTGTCGACCTCGTCCACGATCGCATAGGCATGCCCGCGCTGGACGAAGTGCGACAGGTCGAACTTCATGTTGTCGCGCAGGTAGTCGAACCCGAACTCGTTGTTGGTGCCGTAGGTGATGTCGCACGCGTAGGCGGCCTGACGGTCGGCGTCCCGGAGGTCATGCTGGATCACGCCGACCGTCATGCCGAGGAAACGGTAAATTCGGCCCATCCACTCGGCGTCGCGCCGGGCCAGATAGTCGTTGACCGTCACGACGTGCACCCCGCCGCCGCCGAGGGCGTTCAGATAGGCGGCCAGCGTGGCCACCAGGGTCTTGCCCTCGCCGGTCTTCATCTCGGCGATGTTGCCCTGATGCAGGAAGATCCCGCCCATCAGCTGCGTGTCGAAGGCCCGCAGGCCAAGCGCGCGGCGCGCCGCCTCGCGGCAGTTGGCAAAGGCCTCCGGCAGCAGGTGATCGAGGCTCTCGCCGTTTTCGATCCGCTCCTTGAACTCGGCGGTCTTGGCCTTGAGGCCCGCGTCGTCCAGCGCCTGGAACTCGGGCTCGAGCGCGTTGATCTTTTCGATCAGCGGTCGCGTGGACTTGATCTTGCGGTCGTTCGGCGTGCCGAAGACCTTCTTGGCCAGCGATCCGATACCCAGCATTGGCGATTGTCTCCTGCCGTCGTGACTTGATCTGCAAGGAGGTCGCTTGTCGCCCCCGCATGTGGGGCATAGATAGGGCGCAAGTGCCGCCCTTTGCCAGCCCATCCGGCGATGTAAGGAGCGGGAGACCGAGTGTCAACGTCGCGCCCGGGACGCGTTCCCCGCGCGGCTGAGGGAAGGAAACCGCATGATCCGCACGTTGCCCGCCGCCGCCCTGATGGCCGGCCTGTCCACCATGGCCGCCGCGCAGCAGGCCTCGGACGTCGTCGCCACCGTCAACGGCACCGAGATCACGCTGGGCGAAATGATCATCACCCGCAGCCAACTGCCGCAGCAATACCAGCAGCTTCCGCCCGAGACCCTGTTCCAGGGGATCCTCGACCAGCTGGTGCAGCAGCAGGTGCTGGCCGACACGGTCGAGGGCGTCCCCGCCCGGGTCGAACTGGCCCTCGCCAACCAGCGCCGTTCGCTGCTCGCCGGCGAGGCGATCACCGAGATGATGGGCGAGGAGGTCTCCGACGAGGAGCTCCAGGCCGCCTATGACGAAGCCTTCGCCGACGCCGAGGCGACCAACGAGTACAACGCCAGCCACATCCTCGTGGAGACCGAGGAAGAGGCGCAGGCCGTGCTCGAGCGGCTCGAGGCGGGCGAGGAGTTCGCCGAGATCGCCAAGGAAGTCTCGACCGATCCCGGTTCGGGCGCGCAGGGCGGCAGCCTCGGCTGGTTCGCCGACGGCATGATGGTGCAGCCGTTCCAGGACGCCGTGGCCGCGCTCGAGAAGGGCGAGACCACCGAAACGCCGGTCGAGACGCAGTTCGGCTTCCACGTGATCCGGCTCGACGACACCCGCACCCAGGAGCCGCCGACGCTCGACGAGGTGCGCGAGGATCTCGCCAGCCAGATCCAGCAGCAGAAGATCGAGGCCCGGCTCGAGGAGCTCGAGGCCGAGGCCGAGGTCACCCGTCCCGAGGAGGGCGCCTTCGACCCCTCCGTGCTGACCAATCTCGACCTGCTCGAAGAGGGCAACTGATCATGGCCGGTCCGGTCTCGCCGCTGGCGCCCGCCAGCTTCCCCGCCCTGCCCGAGATCGCGGGCGTGCGTTTCGCCTCCGTGGCCGCCGGCGTGCGATACGCGAACCGGACCGACGTGATGCTCGCGGAGCTGGCCGAGGGCTCGGCGGTGGCGGGGGTGTTCACGCGCTCCTCCACCCGCTCGGCCCCGGTCCGCGACTGCGAGGCGAAGATCGGCGCGGACACGTCCCGCGCCGCCTTCCTCGTCAATTCGGGCAACTCCAACGCCTTCACCGGCCAAGCCGGCGAACGCTCGGTGACCGAGATCTGCGCCGCCGTGGCCGCAGCCACCGGCATCGACGCCTCCCGGGTCTTCACCTCCTCCACCGGCGTGATCGGCGAGCCGCTGCCGCATGAGCGGATCGTGGCGAAGCTCGACGCGCTGAACGCCGCGCTGGAGCCCGCGGGCATCGAAGGCGCGGCCCGCGCCATCATGACCACCGACACCTTTCCCAAGGGCGCGACCGAGACGGTCGAGATCGACGGGAAGAGCGTGAAGATCGCCGGCATCGCCAAGGGATCGGGCATGATCGCGCCCGACATGGCGACCATGCTGGTCTACATCTTCACCGACGCGAAATTCGAACAGCCGGCGCTGCAGGCTCTGCTGCGCCAGATCACCGACCGGACCTTCAACTGCATCACCGTCGACAGCGACACCTCGACCTCGGACACGCTGCTGATGGCCGCGACTGGTGCCTCGGGTGCGGATGCCACGGGCAATGCCGGCTTCGCCGAGGCGCTGGAGCGCGTGATGCTCGACCTCGCGCATCAGGTGGTGCGCGACGGCGAAGGCGCGACCAAGTTCGTCGAGATCCGCGTCTCCGGCGCGGCTTCCGACGCCGATGCCCGCAAGGTCGCCATGGCCACCGCCAACTCGCCGCTGGTCAAGACCGCGATCGCCGGCGAGGACCCGAACTGGGGGCGCGTCGTCATGGCGGTGGGCAAGTCCGGGGCCGAGGCCGATCGCGACCGGCTCTCGATCCACTTCGGCGACATCCTCGTGGCCGAGAAGGGCTGGGTCAGCCCGTCCTACAGCGAAGAGAAGGCCGCCGCCTACATGAAGGGGCAGGAGATCGTGATCGACGTCGATCTCGGGCTGGGCCAGGGCACGGCCGTGGCTTGGACCTGCGACCTCACGCATCGCTACATCGAGATCAACGCCGACTACCGCTCGTGAAGATCGTCCTAGTCTCTGCCGTCGCGCTGATCGACGCCGATGGAAGGGTGCTGCTCGCGCAGCGCCCCGAGGGCAAGTCGATGGCCGGGCTGTGGGAGTTTCCCGGCGGCAAGGTCGAGCCGGGCGAGACGCCGGAGGCGGCGCTGATCCGCGAACTGCACGAGGAGCTCGGCATCGACACGCAGGAGAGCTGCCTCGCGCCGCTGACCTTTGCCAGCCACGCCTATGAGAGCTTCCACCTTTTGATGCCGCTTTTCGCCTGTCGGCGCTGGCAGGGCGTGGTCCGGGGGCGGGAGAATCAGGCGCTGGAATGGGTACGGCCGAACCGGCTGCGCGAGTACCCGATGCCGCCCGCCGACCTCCCGTTGATTCCCGTCCTGCGGGACTGGCTCTGAGGATCGGTCGCCCGAACCCTGCGTCAGAACCCGCCGATTGGGGCTAAATGCGGTCAAAAATCCGTCACGCCGGTGTTTTTCGTAACGAAAAAGCCTTATGATGGAACCAGTGCATCACCGCTGGAGTTGACCATGCTGCAAACAATCCTGATCGGAAGCTGCATCTCGGTGCAGGGCCTGCTCGTCAAGCAACTCGCCAATGGCCGCATGCTGGTGCGGGTCGGCGAGCGTCTCTACGAAGGCCGTCCTGCCAACGCGGCGCCGCAAGTCGCCTGATGGCCCCTTTCGCGTAACCTTTTTCCACGTAGCCCACGCGAAGGGGACGGCGCTAGCCGTCCCTTTTTTCGTGTGCCTCATCGGTGCGGCAGGCCCAGATCGCCGCGTGCCATGGCCGCCGTGAGCGCGTGCAGATAGGCCTTGACCTCGCGGCCGGAGCGCAGGTGATGCCGGTTCTTGCCTTCGGGGATCTGGTCATAGAACCAGTTCAGCCGCCGCCGCATCGAGGCGCGCGTGCGCCAGACCCAGCGAAAGAACTCCCGGTCAAAACGCTCGGGGCAGCCCGGCGGCATGTCGGGCCGGGTCCGCCCCCAATGGCGCAGGGTGCGCCACAGCAGCCGAGGCAGCCGGATCCAGAGCGGCAGATCGAGCCAGATCACCGTGTCCGCGCGCGCCAGCCGCTCGCTCCAGGTGCTGGAATGGCCGCCCTCGAAGATCCATTCGGGCTTGGCATGGATCTCGGCGCAGAGCCGGTCCTTTTCGTCCCGTGTGCGCTCGGTCCAGCCCGGCGCCCAATGCACCCGGTCGATATGCTCCACGGGCAGGTGGGTGATCGCCCCCATCCGACGCGCCAGCGTCGACTTTCCGGAACCCGGCTGGCCGATGATCATCACGCGCCGCATGGCCCATGGATCGCCGGCCCCTCCCCGGTCGTCAAGCACGACCTTGGACGCGAAAGGGGCGGCCCGAAGGCCGCCCCCTGCAATCCCGTTTCGGCGAGTGATCAGAGCGTGCGCTCGACCGACTCCCGCTCGAAGATCTCGATGACATCGCCGGGGCGGATGTCCTCGTAGTTCTCGAAGGCCATGCCGCATTCCTGGCCCGACTGGACCTCTGCGACCTCGTCCTTGAAGCGCTTGAGCGTCTTCAGCGTGCCTTCGTGGATCACCACGTTGTCGCGCAGCAGGCGGACACCGGCGGAGCGGCGTGCCACGCCCTCGGTGACGAGGCAGCCCGCGACCTTGCCCACGTTGGAGACCTTGAAGACCTCCTTGATGTTGGCATAGCCGATGAACTTCTCGCGGATCTCGTTCGACAAAAGGCCCGAGGCCGCCTGCTTCACGTCGTCCACGAGGTCGTAGATCACGCTGTAGTAGCGGATCTCGACGCCCTTCTGGTTCGCGGCCTGACGCGCGGGCGCGTTGGCCCGGACGTTGAAGCCGAAGACCGGCGCACCCGAGGCTTCGGCAAGGCCGATGTCGCTCTCGGTGATCGCGCCGACGCCCGAATGCAGCACCCGGACCCGGACCTCGTCGTTGCCGATCTTCTCCATCGCCTGGACGATGGCCTCGGCCGAACCCTGCACGTCGGACTTCACCACGATCGGCAGCTCGGAGACGTTCTTGTCTTCCTTGGCCTTCGCCATGAGCTGTTCCAGCGTGGTCGCAGCACCGGCGGCGGCGCGCTTCTCCTTGGCGGCGTTGGCGCGGTATTCCGCGATCTCGCGGGCCTGCGCCTCGGTCTCGACGACGTTGAGCACGTCGCCCGCCTCGGGCGTGCCGTTGAGACCCAGCACCTCGACGGGGACCGAGGGACCGGCCTCCTCGACGCGATCGCCCTTGTCGTCCACGAGCGCGCGGACCTTGCCCCACTGCTCGCCCACGACGAAGATGTCGCCGCGCTTGAGCGTGCCGTTCTGCACGAGGACGGTCGCGACCGGGCCGCGGCCCACGTCGAGCTGCGCCTCGATCACGGCGCCCTGCGCCGGACGGTTCGGGTTGGCCTTCAGTTCGAGGATCTCGGATTGCAGCGCGATCGCCTCGAGCAGCTCGTCGAGACCCTTGCCGGTGATGGCCGAAACCTCGACGTCCTGCACGTCGCCCGACATCTTCTCGACGATCACCTCGTGCTGGAGCAGCGAGGTGCGCACCTTGTCGGGGTTGGCGTCGTGCTTGTCGACCTTGTTGATCGCCACGATCATCGGAACCTTGGCGGCCTTGGCATGGTTGATCGCCTCAACCGTCTGCGGCATCACGGCGTCATCCGCCGCAACCACCAGCACCACGATGTCCGTCACCTGCGCGCCACGGGCCCGCATCGAGGTGAAGGCCGCGTGGCCGGGCGTGTCGAGGAAGGTCAGGCGCGTGCCGTTGGCGGCGTCGACCTGGTAGGCACCGATATGCTGGGTGATGCCACCGGCCTCGCCCGAGACGACCTTGGTCTTGCGGATCGCGTCGAGCAGCGAGGTCTTGCCGTGGTCGACGTGACCCATGACGGTGATGATCGGCGCGCGGTCCTTGAGATCCGCGGGCTTGTCCTCGACCTGCTCGATCACCTGCTCCACGTCGGCGTCCGAGACGCGCTGCACGCGGTGGCCGAACTCCTCGATGATCAGCTCGGCGGTGTCGGCGTCGATCGACTGGTTCTGGGTCGCCATGATGCCGTTGTTCATCAGCGACTTGACCACGTCGGCGACGCGCTCGGCCATGCGGTTGGCCAGCTCGCCCACGGTGATCACCTCGGGAAGCTGCACGTCGCGCGTCACCTTCTCGCGCTCGACATGACCGCCCATCGCCTTCTGGCGGGCACGCTCCTGCTTGCGCTTCATCTGCGCCATGGAACGCTGACGGCCACCTTCGCCCGAAAGCGCCTGGTTCAGCGTCAGCTTGCCCGAGCGACGGTTGTCGCCCTTGCCGGCCGGCTTGGCCTTCTTGTCGGCGCGGGCATCGCGGTCGCGATCGCCGGTCTTGCGCGGGCCGGAACCGGGGCGCGGGCCGCCGGCGGCTTCGCCGGGCACCGGCTGCTGCGCGGGTTGTTGCTGCTGCGGCGCCGGCTGGGCAGCGCGACGCGCGGCCTCCTCGGCCTCGCGCTTGGCACGCTCCTCGGCCTCGGCCTTGGCCTTGAGCGCTTCTTCGCGCTCGCGGTCCTCGCGCTCCTTGGCCTCGATCTCGGCGCGGCGACGCTCGCGCTCCTCGGCGCGGGCTGCCTCTTCGGCGGCGCGCTTCTCGGCCTCTTCGGCCTCGCGGGCACGGGCCAGCGCCAGAGCGCGCATCCGGCGCTCGAGTTCGGCCTCGCTGATTCCGGCAGGCCGCTTCGAGGGATCGCCCTTCACGCCGCCGGCCGCCGAAGCGCCGGAGGCGGCACCGGGCTTGGGTACCACGACGCGCTTGCGTTTCGTCTCGACCACGACGTTCTTGGTCCGGCCATGACTAAAGCTCTGCTTGACGTTCCCCGGACGGGACCCGCGCAGACCAAGAGGTTTCTTGCCGTCGGTATCGCTCATCAGATTTACATATCCTTCCCGGAGGCCGTATCGCCGCCGTTGCTCTCTCGTAGACCGCGCAGTTTCGCGGCCTCCTCTACAACACGATCGCTGAGTCCGCCAGCGGCGAGCGCGCCGTGTATCACACTTTGACGGCCAAAGGCCAAACCCAGCTCGTTCGAGGTCAGGCAGCCGTAATATCGCGCCCCCGTGGGGGTCCATAGCTTGGTCTTGCCGCGCACGGATCCGTCCGAGGCCTGCAGCAGTACCCGCACCTGGTCGTTGGCGAGGGCCGATTTCACCTTTTCGAAGCCCGCGATGGCGAGCCCCGCCTTGCGCGCCAGCGCGATCAGATCGATCACCCGCCGCGCCTGCTGACGCTCCACCTCGGAGGCCAGTCCGTCCGGCACCGTGACCGGCGCCTTGGCGGCGCGGGCGAACTGCCCGCGCTTCGCCTTTTCTATCACCTCCCGTTCGGAGGTAACGTAAAGGCCCCGTCCCGGCAGCTTGCCGAGAATGTCGGGCACCACCTGGCCGTCGGGGCCGATCACGAAGCGGATCAGCCCGGATTTCGGCTGCACGTCACCGGTGACGATGCATTTCCGTTCCGGCCCGTCGGCCCGCTCCGCCTTCATTCCACCGCGACCCATCTGTGCCTCAGGCCTCTTCTTCGTTCTCGGCTTCGGCCCGGGCGGCCTCGTCGGCGGCCAGTTCCTCGGGGTCGACCCAGCCCAGCGCGACGCGCGCCGTCATCACCAACTCCTGCGCCTCCTCGAGGCTGACATCGAAGGGCTCGAGCACGCCGTCATCCTTGATGCGCTCGCCGTTCTGCACGGTCCAGCCGCCGGCCAGTTCCCAGTCGGCGCAGGTGGCGAAATCCTCGAGCGTCTTGACGCCGTCCTTGGCCAGCGCCTCGACCATCTGCGGGCTCAGCCCCGGGAAGCCGATCAGGCTCTCCTCGGCACCCAGCTCACGGGCGCGCTCCAGCGCCGCCTTGTTCTGCGCGTCGAGATAGTCGCGGGCACGCGCCTGAAGCTCGCCGGCGGTGTCCTCATCGACACCGTCGATCACCAGAAGCTCGTCCTGATCGACATATGCGACCTCTTCGAGATTTGTGAACCCCTCGGAGACGAGAAGTTGCGCAAAGAACTCGTCGAGATCGAGCGTGTCCATGAACAGCTTGGTGCGGGTCTCGAACTCGGCCTGACGGCGCTTGCTCTCCTGCTCTTCGGTCAGGATGTCGATGTCGAGACCGGTGAGCTGGCTGGCCAGACGCACGTTCTGGCCGCGCCGGCCGATGGCCAGCGAGAGCTGCTCCTCGGGAACCACGACCTCGATGCGCTCGGCTTCCTCGTCGAACACCACCTTCGACACCTCGGCCGGCTGCAGCGCGTTGACCAGGAAGGTCGGCATGTCCTCGTTCCACGGGATGATGTCGATCTTCTCGCCCTGAAGCTCGCCGACCACGGCCTGCACGCGCGAGCCGCGCATGCCGACGCAGGCGCCGACCGGGTCGATCGAATTGTCGTAGGAGATCACGGCGATCTTGGCGCGGCTCCCTGGGTCGCGGGCCACGGCCTTGATCTCGATGATGCCCTCGTAGATCTCGGGCACTTCCATCTTGAACAGCTCGGCCATGAACTCCGGCGCGGTGCGCGACAGGAAGATCTGCGGGCCGCGAACCTCGCGGCGCACGTCCTTGACGTAGCAGCGGATCCGATCGCCGGGGCGATAGGCCTCGCGGCCGATCTTCTCGTTGCGACGCAGCACGGCTTCGCCGGCGCCGGGAAGTTCGACGACGATGTTGCCGTATTCCTCGCGCTTGACGGTGGCGTTGATGATCGTGCCGGCGCGGTCCTTGAATTCCTCGTACTGGCGATCGCGCTCGGCTTCGCGGACCTTCTGCAGGATCACCTGCTTGGCCGATTGCGCGGCGATGCGGCCCAGCTCGACCGGCGGCACCTCTTCCTCGTAGACATCGCCGATCTTGGGATCGTCGAGATACTGCTTGGCCTGATCGACGGTCAGCTCCGCCTGGTAGTTCTCCAGCTCGTCATCGGCGACCACGGTGCGCACGCGGGTAAAGCGGGCGCGGCCGGTCTTGCGGTCGATATTGACCCGGATGTCCATCTCGGCGCCGTAGCGGCTCTTGGCGGCGCGGGCGAGGCTCTCCTCCATCGCCTCGACGACGAGGCCCGGGTCGATCATCTTCTCGCGCGCCACCGCCTCGGCGGTCTGCAGAAGCTCCAGCTGGTTTGCGGACGTGATGGCCATCAGTCGTTCTCCTCATCACCATCAATGATGGTTTCAACATCGTCGAATTGGGTCTCGTCGATCTGCCCCGCATCCTTGCGCGAGCGCAGCACCTCGCGAATGAGCTCGTCGGTCAGCACCAGCTTGGCGTCCGACAGCCATTCGAATTTCAGCCCGATCGTGCCTTCCTCGATCTCGATCAGCACCTCGTCGCCCTCGATGCCGGCCAGCTCGCCCTTGAAGCGGCGGCGGCCGTCGATCAGCTCCTCGGTCTCGATCTTGGCCTCGAAGCCCTGCCACTGGTCGAAATCCTTGAGCCGGGTCAGGGGCCGGTCGATGCCGGGCGAGGAAACCTCGAGCGTGTAGGCGTCGAGAATCGGGTCCTCGACGTCGAGCACCGCCGAGACGGCGGTCGAGATCCGGCCGCAATCGTCGACCTCGATCGTGCCGTCGGGCTTCTGTGCCATGATCTGCAGCGTCGTGGACTTGCCCGACATCAGACGCACGCGCACCAACTCGAAGCCCATGTCGGTGATGACGGGCTCGATGATCTCCTGGACGCGGCGGTCGATCGCGGCCTTGGCGATGAGGTCGGACATGGGGTCCTCCAAGCACAAAAAAACGGGCCAGCGGCCCGTCGATCTTTCCCGGTGGAGCGCCGATCTCGCGACCGACGCACCGCTGTTGAAGGGGGATATAGGCGGCAGCGCCCGAGTCTGCAAGGCCGGTGTTCGCGGCCCCTTTTCAGTCGACCGGAAAGAAGGCCTCGGGCGTGCGTGCCGCCGGTAGCGCGCGCATTCGCTCGAGCCAGCCCGCCATCACCGGGCTGGGGGTGACGCCGGCCTCCGTCAGCCACTGCGCGTAGCCCCAGACCGCGCAGTCGCCGATCCCCGGCGCCGCGCCGTGCAGGAAGTCGGCCCCGCCCAGCATCCGGTCGAAGCGCGCCCGGTCGACGGCGAAGCGTCCCTCCAGCCAGTCGACCACCGCAGGGTCGAAATGCGCCCCGCCCAGCCGCCGCGCCTCCTTGAGCTGCGGCAGGCACATGCCGATGCGGTTCGCCTCCCACAAGATCACCTCGCGGCCGCGCCGGAGCCCGGCCGGGCTCTCGCCGCCGAGGCAGTGGAAGCGGGTCGCGAGCTCGATCAGGATTGCGCCGGACTGGGCATGCGCCACGCCGTCGATCATCAGCACCGGTACCTCAGCGGCAGAGCTTGCGGCGAGAAAGGCCGCCGGGCGGGTGTCGGGCGGGGCCCAGATGTCGATGCGTGTGGCGCGCCAAGGCAGACCGGCGAGGGTCAGCGCCAGCGCCACCTTGCAGGCATGGCCCGAGTCCGGGTGGCCATAGAGTTCGAGATCCGTCATGCCCTGTCCTCCGGTACTGGACCGAGCCTCCACCCGCCGCGCGGCGGGGTCAATCGCGGCGCATGAAAAAACGCGCCGCGAAGGCGGCGCGTTTTACGGGTGGGTCGGGGGTCGGAACGGCGCCGATCAGGCGTTGGCGCCGATGAACCAGGCGTCCTTGTCGAGCGTGCGGCTCACCTCGGTGAACAGGTCGGCGGTGTCCTCGTCGCCGGCATCGCCCGCCTCTTCCATCGCCTTGCGGACCTCGCCGCCGACGAACATGTAGCGCGACTTCAGCTCCTCGACGTGCTTCTTGATGTCGCTGACCTCGACCGGGTAGGCGTCCATCTGCGACTTCTCGGCGGCGACCTCGAGGGTACCGCGGGCGAAGCCGCCGAGGATCACGGCGCGTTCGGCCATCAGGTCAGCGCCCTCGCGCAGCCGGTCGGCGGCCTGGTCGAGCAGCTCGTGCACCCCGATGAAGCCCGGCCCCTTGAGGTTCCAGTGCGCCTGCTTCACCGCCAGCGTCAGGGCGAGCATGTTGACAAGGTTCTTGTTCAGCAGGTCCACCATCTGGGTACGGACGTCCTGGGTCAGCTCTCCAGCGAAATTCTCGGGCATCGTAGTCCTCGTTCCTGACGAAAGATCATGTGTCACGCAGCCAACGCCGCCGCCGGGTGTCGGTTCCTGCGCGGCGCCCCGCGCGCCGGGCAGAGCGCCGTCACCTTGCTTCGGGGAAAGACCTGTCATCGCTGCGGGATTTCCGCCTATCCTCGGCCATGCGTGTTCGACCCGAAGAACCAGGAGACGTGGATGCGGTCCGCGAGCTGACCCGCGAGGCCTTCGCGCCGATGCGCTTCAGCGACGGCACGGAGGCCGAGGCGCTGGACATGCTGCGCCGCGATGGCGATCTGACCCTGTCTCTGGTCGCGGTCGAGGCCGGCGAGATCGTCGGGCATGTCGCGTTCTCCCCGGCCATGGTCGGGTCCGAGCGCGAGGGCTGGTTCGGGATCGGACCGGTCTCCGTGCGGCCGCGCCGGCAGCGGAGCGGCATAGGATCGAGCCTGATCAGGCAAGGCTTGGAAAAGATCGCGACGGCCGGTGCGCGGGGCTGCGTGCTGACGGGCAGCGCGCTCTATTACGGACGCTTCGGCTTTGTCGCGGACGGGGCGGTCACCTATCGCGACACCCCAGCGCGCAACGTCATGTGGCTGGCCTTCAGAGGCGGCCCACCCGAGGGTGAGGTGCGGTTCAGCGCAGGGCTCGAGGCGTAGGTTTCGATTCCGGTTACGGCCCGGGATCAGGCGCGCAGCGCGCCGCCCCCTCCCCGGGAACGGCGCGCCAGCGGGGCGATGGCGTCAGGCCATCCACCACCGTTCGCAGATGCGGTTGCTGTCGAGATCGAAGACGTTGCCCACCACGTCGGGATGGCCGAGCTTGGTGTTGTAGCCGTCGACGAAGTTCGCATACATCGGGATCGCCGTCGCGCCCTCCTTGGAGCACAGGCGCTGCATCTCGTGATACATCTCGCGGCGCTTGTCGCTGTCGAGCTCGGCGCGCGCGTCCTTCAACAGGGTCTGGAAGCGCTGGTCGTCCCAATGGGTGTCGTTCCACGCCGCCCCGCTTTCGTAGCCCAGCGTGAACATCCAGTCCTCGGTGACCCGGCCCGACCAGTAGGAGGCGCACCAGGGCTTCTTGATCCAGACGTTGGACCAATAGCCATCGGCCGGCTCCTGCACGACGTTGATGTCGATGCCGCAGTCGCGGGCGCTGGCCTGATACAGAAGGCCCGCATCGATCGCCCCGGAGAAGGCGGCCTCGGACACCGAGAGGTCGATGCTCAGCCCGTCGAGACCGGCCTCCTTCAGGAGCGATTTCGACTTCTCGGGGTCGTACTCGTTCTGCTCGAGATCGGCGAAGTAATACTGGTTCGCCGGGCCGATCGGGTGGTCGTTGGCGACCGCGCCGTGGCCGAGCAGGATCTTCTCGACCATCTCCTCGCGCCGCACCGCGTGCTTGAGCGCCTGCCGGACCCTGAGGTTGTCCATCGGCGAGAGGTCGGTGAGCATCGGGAAGGTGTAGTGCTGGTTGCCCGTCACCTCGTTGAGCGCGAGCTGCGGGTTGGCCTTCAGGAGCGGCTCGACCTGGAACTCGACATTGTTCACGGCGTCGACCTGACCCGTCATCAGCGCCGTCATCCGCGCCGAGCCGTCATTGATCGCGATCACCTCGATCTGGTCGAACCAGCCTGCCTTGCCGTCCTTGTAATGGCCGTCGACGCGGGAGAGCAGCGTGCGCACGCCCGGATCGAAGCTCTCGACCTTGTAGAGGCCGGTGCCGATGCCCTTGGCGATCGCCTCCTCGACGTTCTGATGCGGATACATCAGCAGGTGGTAGTCCGACATCAGGAAGGGGAAGTCGGCATTGCCGGCCTCGAGCGTGAACTGCACCTGATGCTCGCCAAGTTTCTTCATCTCGGTGATCGGCGCGACGATCGGGCGGGCAGCGGATTTCGCATCCTCGTCGAGATGCAGTTTCAGCGAGGCGATCACGTCGTCGGCGGTGAAGGGCTGGCCGTTGTGGAAGGTCACGCCCTGCCGCAGGTCGAAGGTCCAGGTCTTGGCGTCGGGCGTCGATTCCCAGCTCTCGGCCAGCTCGCCCACCAGTTCGCCATTGGCGGCGATCTCGGTCAGGCAGTCGAACACCGCGCCATGGGCGGTGACGATCATGTAGGTGTCGGAATGGGTGCGCCCGTCCCAGCTGTCTGAGGTGTTGGCGCCGGCAAGCCCGAGCTTGAGCGTGCCCCCGCGCGACTGCGCGCGCAGCGGCAGGCCGGTGACGGACAGAAGGCCCGCGGCAGCGCCGGATCGGAGCAATCCTCGGCGGCTGATCTGTGGCAGCATGTGGTTCTCCCTCTTGTTTTTCTTCGGCCTTCTCGGACCGATTCGCTTACATCCTATCAGTGGCCGCCTCGCCGAGCCCCTCAACTCCGCGTTCGGCCAGCAGCCGGTCGAGCCAGTCGGGGTCCATCTCGGGCACCGAAGAGAGCAGCAGGTCGGTGTAGGGGTGGTGCGGCGGCGTGAACATCGCGGTCTTCGCGCCCTGTTCGATCACCCGGCCCGACTGCATCACCACCACCTCGTCGGCGATCGCCTTCACCGTGGCGAGGTCGTGGGTGATGAACATGTAGCTCAGCCCCAGCTCGTCTTGCAGCCGTGCCAAGAGCCGCAGGATGCCCTCGGCCACGATCTGGTCGAGCGCGCTGGTGACCTCGTCGCAGATGATCAGCCGCGGCTCGGCGGCGAGCGCGCGAGCGATGCCGACGCGCTGCTTCTGCCCGCCCGACAGCTCGCCCGGCAGCCGGTCGCGGAAGGTGGCGGGATCGAGCTCGATCTGTTCCATCAGCTCGTCGACGCGGGCGCGCAGGGCGCGCCCCCGGAGTCCGCGATAGAACCGCACCGGCCGGCCGATGATCTGCGCCACGCTCTGGCGCGGGTTCAGCGCCGTGTCGGCCATCTGGTAGATCATCTGGATCTGCCGCAGCTGATCCTTGCCGCGCTGCCGGTACCCGGCTGGCAGCGCCTCGCCCTCGAAGCGCACCGTGCCGGAACGGGGCGGCAGCAACCCGGTGATCACCCGCGCGGTGGTCGACTTGCCCGATCCGCTCTCGCCCACCACGGCGACGGTGCGGCCGGGATGGATGTCGAAGGAGATCTCCTCGAGCACGGTCTGCCGGCCATAGGCGGCGGTGACGCCCTCGACCGAGAGGATCGGCGTGTCGCCGGGCGCGGGGGCGGGCTTCTCGGGCCGGTGAAAGCCGCGCACCGCCCAGAGCGACTTGGTGTATTCCTCGCGGGGATGGGTGAGCATCTCCCGCGTCGGCGCGGTCTCGACCTCGCGGCCGGAGAGCAGCACCTTGATGCGGTCGGCCATCTGGGCCACCACCGCGAGGTCGTGGGTGATGTAGATCGCCGAGGTGCCGAACTGGTCGACGATGTCGCGGATCGCCGCCAGAACCTCGATCTGCGTCGTCACGTCGAGCGCGGTGGTCGGCTCGTCGAAGATGATCAGGTCGGGGCGGCAGGACATCGCCATCGCGGTCATCATCCGCTGCAGCTGGCCGCCCGAGACCTGGTGCGGATAGCGAAATCCGATCCGGTCGGGATCGGGCAGGCGCAGCTTCTCGTAGAGCTCGACCGCGTCGGCGCCGCTCTCCCCCCGGTCGCGGATGCCGTGCCGCACCGGCGCCTCGACATGCTGGTCGATCAGCTTGTGGGCGGGGTTGAAGCTCGCCGCCGCCGATTGCGCGACATAGGCGATGCGGCGCCCCATCAGGCTGCGTTTCTGCTCGGTCGAGGCGCGGAGCAAGTCCATCCCGTCGAACCGCACCGAACCGCCGGAGATCCGCACCCCGTCGCGCGCATAGCCCATCGCGGCGAGACCGAGCGTCGACTTGCCCGCCCCGGATTCGCCGATCAGCCCCAGCACCTCGCCCCGGCCCAGCGTCAGGTCGACCCCCTCGACGATCGGGTGCCACTTCTCGTCCGAGCGCCCCTCGATCCGCAGGTCGCGGATTTCCAGCAACGGGGTCACGATTTCAGCCCTGAGGCGCGGTGCAGCATCCAGTCGACGACGAAGTTCACCCCCACCGTCAGCAGCGCGATCGCCAGCGCCGGCAGCAGCGGCGCCAGTGCCACCATTGGCGCGAAGGCCGCGAAGTTGATGAATTGCGCGAGGTCGCGGACCATGGTGCCCCAATCGGCCAGCGGCGGCTGGATGCCGACCCCGAGGAAGGACAGCGAGGCGATGGTCAGGAACACGAAGCAGAACCTCAGCCCGAACTCCGCGAGCAACGGCGCCATGGCGTTGGGCAGGATTTCGCGGAACACGAGATGGCCCATGCCTTCGCCGCGCAGCTTCGCCGCCTCGACGTAATCCATCACCACGATGCCGATGCCGACCGAGCGAGCCAGCCGGAACACCCGGGTCGAATCGATCACCGCGATGATCACCACCATGTAGAAGGTGAGCCAGCCGCGCGCCCCCTCGGCCCAGACGCTGGCGATGGTCAGGAGCAACAGCGCGAAGATGAGCGAGGGGATCGCCATCAGCACGTCGACGCCGCGGCTCAGAAGCTGGTCGAGCCAGCCGCCCACCACCGCCGCCAGAAGCCCCAGCGCGCCGCCGAGGAAGAAGGCCAGCAGCGTGGTCGCGAAGGCGAGCCCGACCGTGTTCTGGGCGCCGTAGATCAGGCGCGAGAGGATGTCGCGGCCGATCCGGTCGGTGCCGAGGGGAAAGGCCGGGTCGCCGCCCATCGCCGGATCGCCGCCGGGCACCACATTGGCCGCGCCCAGAACCGCCTCCTGCCCATGCGGCGCGATCCAGCCCGCAAAGATCGCGACGACGGCGTAGATGATGATCACCAGAATGCCGAAGGCCGCCGTCAGCGGCATCTTGCGGAACTGCTTTCGCAGCCGCTCGGGCCCGAGATGGCGGCCGAGCAGGCGGAAGACGAAGGCCGCCACGGCAGAGATCGCAAAGCCGATCAGCGCCCAGCGGAAATAGACCGCACCGGGCCTGGTCCAGAGCCAGGCCGCCCCGAGCAGCGCCGCGAGCGCCAGCGCCCAGCCGAAGGCCTCGGCCAGCGACATGTCGCGGAACCGCCGTCGCCCGCTCAGCTGGCCCAGCGCCCGCCCGGCCCAGCCCAGGCCCAAGAGCGCCGCCAGCACGGCCACGATCCAGAGCCAGACGCTCATTTCGGGTGCCTCAGCCGCGGGTTCGAGACGATCGACAGGATGTCGGCGGTAAGGTTCAGCAGGATGTAGGCCGCGGCGAAGATCAGGCAGCAGGCCTGCACCACCGGGATGTCACGCAGCTTCACGCTGTCGACGAAAAGCTGGCCGATGCCCGGATAGACGAAGACCACCTCGACCACGACGACGCCGGTGACCAGATAGGCGAGGTTGAGCGCGACCACGTTGACGATCGGCGCCAGCGCGTTGGGCAGCGCGTGGCGCCAGATTACCCGGAAGGGGCGCATCCCCTTGAGGCGGGCCATCTCGATATAGGGCTGCGCCATCAGGTTGAGGATCGCGGCGCGGGTCATGCGCATCATGTGCGCCGTCACCACCAGCGTCAGCGTCAGCGCCGGCAGCAGCGTCCGTTCCAGCCGCTCGCCGAAGCTCATGCCGGGAAAGATGTTGGACAGCGACGGCAGCACCGGGTTCACCACCGCCAGCAGCAGGATCAGGATGTAGGCGAGGAAGAATTCCGGGCTCGAGATCGAGGACAGCGTGGCGATGTTGGCGCCCTTGTCGAAGGCGGTGTCGCGCCACAGCGCCGCGAGGATGCCCAGCCCCACCGCCAGCGGCACGGCGATCACGGCGGTGACCCCGGCGAGAAACATGGTGTTGGCGAAACGCGGCGCGATCTGCGCCAGCACCGTGGCCGAGGGATCGACCCGTCCGGTAAAGCTGGCGAAGTTGGCCTGCGCGAAGCTCACCCCCAGATCACCGCGCGCCGCGTCCCGCAGCCAGGCGACGTAGCGGATCGGCAGCGGCTGATCGAGACCGAGCTGGGTGCGGATCGCCGCCACCGCCTCTGGCGTGGCCGATTGGCCCAGCACGGCTTGCGCGAAATCGCCCGGAAGCAGGTTCACCGCGCCGAAGATCACCATCGAGACGATCAACAGCGTCAGCAGGCCGAAGCCCAGACGCTGCAACACGATCCTGATCACGCTCCCCAAACCGCCCGAGACCCCCCTGTGGCCCGAACGGGCCAGCACGGTGCATTTCCGCACCCTCTTGATTGCCTTCAGGTTAGCGATGTGGGGTTAGCTGTAAAGCCTTGCGGCCTTGACCTTACGTCGCGCGGCCGAAGACCGGCCCCTCATTGCCGCGGCCCAGCGCATCGGTGGCGCGCACCAGCTCGGCGGCGATGCCCGGCTCGGACAGGGCGTGACCGGCGCGCGGGATCATCCTGAGCCGCGCCGCGGGCCAGAGCGCCGCCAGCCGGTGCGCCCCGGCGGGCGGGCAGATCATGTCGTAGCGCCCCTGCACGATCAGCCCCGGGATCCGCGCGATCCGGTCCATCCGATCGAGGATCCCCTGCCCCGGCATGAGGAAGCCGCGATTGTGGAAGTAATGGTTCTCGAGCCGGGCGAAGGCGCGCGCATACTCGGCCGGACCATCGC
>Ga0066860_10000477_pt1 | contig 17609 bp, 16 predicted proteins | sample ETN07SmetaG_FD_65601 | JGI IMG/M metagenome (GOLD analysis project Ga0066860, IMG submission 65601) | Marine microbial and viral communities from oxygen minimum zone, Eastern Pacific Ocean - ETNP2014F14-07SV275 | ecosystem: Environmental > Aquatic > Marine > Oceanic ... | reverse complement strand
TGCTGGTTCCGCCAGAAAATATTCAGGAATTGTCATCCTCGTTGGAGCGGTTGATGGCATCGGTTGAACTACGAAACACTTTGGGTGAGCAAGCCCGAAAAATAACAGAAAGCTACTCATTGGATAAAATAGTTCAGTCATGGGAAGAACTGATTGGTGAGGTTGTCAATGAACAAAAAATATAAAGCCCCAGAACCTCTATTAGAATTTCGCCGTCAACACGGATTTGTTCTGAAAAAATGTTGACCCTTTAAACGCTATTATTCAGGATTCTATTTCTTATGTGCGGTCTTGCCGGATTTTTCACAAAGACACCTTTAAAATCGAACTCCGAGGATTCGCTAAGAAAAATGGGCCAGTCACTGGTTCATCGTGGGCCTGATGATAAGGGGATTTGGATGGACCCGACTGCGGGAATTGGCCTGGCTCACCAACGACTTTCTGTTATCGATCTGTCCTCCGAAGGTCGGCAACCGATGATGTCTGCCAGCGGCAGGTATGTGATCGCTTATAACGGAGAGGTTTATAATTTTCTCGAATTGAGAAAAAAACTTGACCATGCAGGGGACTCTCATTGGCGGGGACATTCTGACACGGAAGTGATTTTGGCCGTCATTGAAAAATGGGGACTGCTCCAGGCTTTGACAGAATTTGTGGGAATGTTTGCTTTTGCTTTATGGGATAAGGAAAAACGGGTTTTAACTCTGGCCCGTGACCGTATAGGAATCAAACCGCTCTATTACGGTTGGATGGGCGACACGTTTTTATTTGGTTCGGAATTAAAAGCTTTGAAAGCGCATCCTGAGTTTGAGGGCAGGGTGGATCGGGAAGCACTTTCTCTGCTGATGCGTTTTAATTATATTCCCGCACCTCGCTCCATCTACCAGAATGTTTTCAAACTCCAGCCTGGAACATTCTTGTCGATTAAGGATGGAAAAGAGGAATCGACTTCCTATTGGTCCTTTGGAGAAATCGCTAGAAAGGGTGCCAGGGAGGGGTTTGACGGAACCCATGAAGAGGCAGTCGATCAACTGGACTCCTTGTTAGGGTCTGCAGTTAAACTCAGGATGGCTTCTGATGTTCCTCTGGGGGCATTTCTTTCTGGAGGAATTGATTCTTCCACGATTGTGGCATTGATGCAGAAACAAAGCCAACAAGCTGTTAAAACTTTTTCGATTGGATTTCAAGAAAAGAATTTTGATGAAGCACCTCATGCACAGAAGGTAGCCCGGCATCTGGGAACGGACCATACGGAGCTTTATGTTTCATCCCGGGAAGCATTGTCCATAGTTCCGCGTCTGCCCAACCTGTATGATGAACCTTTTGCGGACTCTTCCCAGATTCCGACTTTTTTACTTTCTCAGTTGACCCGCCAAAAAGTCACAGTTAGCCTTTCCGGCGATGGAGGAGATGAACTTTTCTGCGGCTATGACCGGTATTTTTCATGGAAAAAATTTTGGCGAAAATTCAGTTGGATTCCAGGGCCGGGCCGCAAACTTCTGGCAGGCCTTATTAAGGTTATTCCCGCCGAGCTATTGGACTCGACCGGGTCTGCATTTAACCATATGTTTGACAGCTATGGACGCATAGGAACTTTGAGCGAGCGTTTTAGCCGGTTGGGAAATGCTTTGGCAGTGGGAGGACCTGAAGGTTTTTATCTTCAGGGCATTTCCCACTGGGAGGGGCCGGGGTCTCTGGTGCTTGGAACCGCAGAACCGGACACTACTTTAAACCAAATTTATTCCTGGGGTGATTTCTCTGCTCCCGAAATGAAAATGATGCTTCTGGACGGTACGCATTATCTGCCGGATGACATTCTCACTAAGGTGGATCGTGCCAGCATGGGAGTTGGACTGGAAGCAAGAGTGCCAATGCTCGATCATCGTGTGGTCGAATTCAGTTGGAAGCTTCCTATGGCGATGAAAGTTCATGATGGACAATCTAAATGGATATTGCGGCAGGTGCTTAACAAATATGTGCCTCGAAAGCTAGTGGACCGCCCAAAAAAGGGTTTTGGTGTACCTCTTGACAGCTGGTTAAGGGGACCTTTGAAAGAATGGGCCGGGGATGTATTAAGTGAAACGACTCTTCGCCATGATGGTTTTTTAGACCCGGTTCCTATTCTGCGAAAATGGAAGGAACATAGTTCCGGCAATTATAACTGGCAATATTTTCTCTGGAATGTTCTATCCTTTCAATCCTGGCTCCACAACCGTTAAGACTATTACCTTAAGTTAAGGAACTTTATTGGATGCGTTCAAAAAATTTTTAAGGTGGCTGGAAGTTGACCGGGCCGTTATGTTTGCGGTACTTTCCAAAGTCTGGTCGCTCTTTGCCGCTCCCATTACCCTGCTTCTGATAGCGTATTTTCTGGTGCCAGAAGTTCAGGGCTTCTATTACACTTTCCTGAGTCTGATTGCTCTGCAGTCATTTGTTGGGCTCGGATTTTATATTGTCATAACCCAATTTGCCAGTCATGAATGGGCAAACCTGAGTTTGGATGATGCAGGTTATATTTCCGGCGATGAAAAGGCGCGCCTGCGTTTGATCAGTTTGGGTCGCCTCGTTTTCAAATGGTATGCCTGGGCATCGGCTATTTTTGTTCTGCTTGTGGGAGCAGGGGGATACCTGTTTCTATCTCAGTCACCTGATCCCGGTATCTCTTGGAAAAGCCCCTGGTTTTTTTTGGTGGTGGTAGCGGGTTTGCAATTTTGGGCTTTGCCGTTCTTATCCCTGCTTGAAGGCTGTAATCAAGTTCATACAATTTACCGTTTCCGTTTTATTCAGGGGATTATTAGTTCCCTGGCCATCTGGCTGACCCTGTTATGGGATTTTGGATTATGGATGGCCGTTGTCGGGTTGGGGGCAGGACTTCTTAGCAGTCTTTATCTGCTATTGGTCTTTTATAAAAATTTCTTTCAGCCTTTTTTCACCATCAAACCGGAGGAGGGAATTCAATGGAGGGAAGAAATATGGCCCATGCAATGGCGCCTTGCCTTGGGCGGCAGTATGAGTTATTTCATGGTTTCAATTTATACTCCTGTCCTGTTTCATTATCACGGTCCGGTGGTTGCAGGACAAATGGGAATGACCTGGCAGTTGGTTGCCGCGTTGGGTTCATTGGCGATGGCGTGGGTGGCGACCAAGGTTCCGCGCTTTGGTATTCTGATTGCCCAAAAAAATTATGCAGAGTTGGATCGGTTTTTCTTCCGTACTTCAAGCATATCCATGGGAGTCATCAGTTTGGGCGCGGTGCTGTTATGGTTGTTGGTGTATGGATTGAATTATTTTGAACATCCTTTAGCTCAACGCCTGCTTTCCCCTTTCCCCTTTGGATTGTTTATTGCCGGAACTGTTCTGGGGCAGATTATACAGTGCCAGACTGCTTATTTAAGGGCGCATAAAAAAGAACCTTTTTTGATTTACGCTTTGGTTTATGGGTTTTCCAACGGCATACTGGTGTGGTTTTTGGGGAGCAGGTTTGGGGCCATTGGCGCGTCGGCAGGTTATTTGTTGGTGATGAGCCTGGTTGCTGTTCCTATGGCCAGTTATATCTGGATAAAATGCCGTAAAAAATGGCATGCGGATGAACCGCGTTGACGGGAATGCCTGGTTTTTTCAAATAGCGAAAGATATATGATAAGTAGAAAGCTAGAGCAAATATTATTTGCAGAAATTAATCTGAATTAATTATGGAAAATAATAAAAACTACAAGACTCTTGTCTGGGATCGGGAACTTCTGGAAAAATTTTGGGACTATGAGTCCCAGTTCCCGAAAAATTATTTTGCCTACTACGGTAGCGATGAAATCGTCAAACGCTTAAAACAGTTGGTCCCGTTGGGTTCGCATATAGTTGATTATGGGGGAGGGGCGGGTCTGATGACGGAAGCACTGCTTGATGCTGGATTCCGCGTATCTTTTGCAGACCATTCGCCAAGATCCATTGTTGAAGTGACCCGAAAATATAAGGATAGGCCGGGGTTCCTCGGTGCTTATCATGTTGACGACTTAAATCCACTGGAATCCTCTGCGGACGTGGTCATCATGATTGAATTGATCGAGCATTTGTATGATGAGCCTTTAAATCTGGCGGTCCAGCAAGCAGGAAAAATGCTGGGTCCTTCGGGAAAAATTTTTATCACCACGCCCAATGACGAGGACCTTGATGAAGGTCAGATTTACTGTCCGCAATGCGATCATGTTCGTCACCGATGGCAACATGTTAGAAAATGGGACTCGGATTCCCTCAAGAAGTTTTTGATTGAAAAGAATTTTGATGTGGAAAGCATTGATGCGGTGCATATGCTGGATAATATAAAAACTAGGGGCACCCTAAGACTTTTGATTAATGAATTTAAAAAGTTTGTCAAAATTGTGACCTCCAGCAAACCTGCGCGTTTGATTGCTGTGGTGACAAAGAACCGTTAGCCCATATATTACACTCTGTTAATTAGCTTCATTAATTCTGGTTGGTGCGCTTTGGCAATTCTTTCCATTTTTTAACCCGCCCGGTTACGTTGAACAAAATGCTTTTAAAGTTATTGCTTCTACTAATGGTTTTTCCTCTTTTCAATTCGGCTTTATGGGCGTTTGAAGCGGATTTTGAGGGTAGGTTAAAGGCGGGTAGTAGTTTTGTTGACAGTCCTTCCTTCCATAAAGATTTTGATAGTGAATTGGAGTTGCGACTGGGAGTGCTGGGAAACGTGATTGAAAAAGACGGTTGGGTTCTTGATTATGAGTTGTCTGCCGATGCGAAACAGGCGGATGGCCCCAGTGTGCAGTCGGGACTTCGCCGGGAAACGGAGGTGGATTTTTTCCGTGCATGGCTTCGCCTGGATAATGGAAAATTTAAAATCAGGGGTGGGCGGCAAAAAATTCTTTTCGGTTCCGGGACCATATATCGGCCGCTGGGACTTTTTGACACTCGGGATGTGACCGGTGTTGTCCCGGAGACTCGTGGGGTGGATGGTGTGCGTGCTACCCTGTTCCCGTCTGCGACGGCTCTTGTTGAAGGATGGCTGGTTCCGGCGAAAAAAAATAACGCCTTGATTTTCGGAATGCGTGGAGAGATGCTCCTGGGGGATATCGAAGCGGGAGCGGTGTTTCAATATCACCCGAAATCTGATTTGGAGGGTTTGCCGGGTTTCAATCAGGAAATGGTGCAGATAGGATATCATTTGAAAGGGGAAAAGGGACTTGGCTTCTGGAATGAAAGCCGTTTGGATGTTGAAATGGAGCCTTCTGCCCCGATTCAGTTCGATACGGTTTTGGGTGTGGACTATACTTTTGATATCGGTGAGGGACTGCATGTTTTGGCGGAATATTTTCTTACTACCCGGAAAAGGGATTTCAGTCTCTCTGACCTGAAGGGGCAACGAACCTTTCAGCAAATTGGTATTTCTCTCGACCAGCCGGTGGGAATTGATATTCAATGGCAGTTGTTTGGACTTTATGATTTGCGGGATGAAAGTTTTCAATTCGTACCGCAAATTGAATACGCGCTGACCGAAACTTTGTTTCTCTATCTTCATGGGCGGGTAGGAGGCACTTTAAAATCAGGAAAAAAAGATGGGCGCTTGTTTCGCAAAACCGATGTGTTTAATGGGACGGAACCTTTAGTGGGTTTGACTCTGGTGAATTATTTTTAGCCAGCGTGACGCTGGACCCTACTAGCAATAGTGTTATTGCGGACAAGGATTTATCTCGGCTAATGAGTCCTTGCTGGTTGTAGGGGAAATTACTGAACAAAAGAGATGTTCTTAAAATGAATGAAACTTTAATCACACTCGAAAGAGTGTCCAAGGTTTATCAGGTTGGGGAAGAAAACTTCACTGCCTTGAACGATGTCAGCCTGAAGGTGGAAAAAGGCGCGTTCATGTCATTTGTCGGGCCTTCCGGTTCCGGGAAAACCACCCTGTTGAATTTGATAGGAGGCCTGGATCGTCCAACAACAGGAAAAGTCTTTTTCAAGGTAGCCAGTCTGGAAAGCATGAGTCGGGAGCAATTGGCGGCATATCGCAGGGAAAATATTGGTTTCATTTTCCAGACTTATAACCTGCTACCGGTTTACTCGGTTTATGAAAATATTCTTTTTCCCTTACTCCTGAATGGACTAAAAGAAAGCCATGTCCGGGAACGGGTTGAGAACATGGTCGCCAAGGTAGGTTTGATGGATCAGATCAAAAAAAAACCGGCGCAGTTATCGGGAGGGCAATGCCAGAGGGTGGCGATAGCCAGGGCATTGGTCAAAGACCCTTTGCTAATTCTCGCCGATGAGCCTACCGCCAATCTCGATTCGGAGAACTCGCACCAGATTTTAAGGCTGATGCAGGAACTCAACCATGAATATAAAGCGGCAGTGATTTTTTCCACTCATGATGAAAAGGTAACCCGCTATATCCGGCGGGAAGTTCGGCTGGAAGACGGCAGGGTGAGTTGGGACGAGAGTAGAAATGGCGCGGAGATAGAAACTTGAACTGGGATATTGCCAATAAGAATTTCTATCGTCAAGGGTTGCGGGCTTTTCTGAATGTGCTGGTGACGGCGTTATCTATCATCGCCCTTATTTTCATGCTGTCTCTATTAAATGGATTCCAGGCGCAGGCTACGCAGAACCTAGTGTCAACAGATGTTGGAGGTGGTCATTACCGGCCACCCGGATTTGATATCCTCACACCAACGGAATGGGAGGATTACACAATGCCCGTGCCCGATGTATTGAACGGTCTATCGGCGAAGGACAAAGCGGAAGTATTGGTCCAGCAGGGTCAGCTTTATCCCAACCGCCGATTGTTCCCTGTCCAGTTGCGTGGGATCGCAATGGAGCAGTCTCTTCTCAGTTTGCCGCTGGCGGGTTTGAAACCTTTTGCGGATCAGCCGGGAGAAGTGATTCCGGCTGTCGTCGGTGTCAAGATGGCCAGAAAAGCTCATTTGAAAAAAGGCGATACGGTGGTTTTGAAATGGCGCGATAAGGGGGGTGCTGTGGATGCCCGAGATATCTTGATTGTGGATGTGGGGGATATTGTTAATCCGCGGATTGACGATAGCGTGGTCTGGTTAAGGTTGGACCATTTGCGATCCATGACCGATCGAGGTGGAGAAGTGAGTTGGGTGGCGGTGCGTGAATATTTGGGTCAGGTGCAGGGATTCGAGTTTCATAGCATCGAAATGCTGATGGCCGACTTGCTGGCTCTTTTACGTCAGGATCGAATCAATTCTAAAATCCTTTGGGGAATATTGATGGCGCTGGTCTGTACCAGTGTGTTCAATACGCAAATCCTGAATATTTTTAAAAGGCAGAAAGAAATTGGCACCTTGATGGCTCTGGGTATGGAGCCGCAACGGATTGTGAAAATATTCACATTGGAAGGAATCATAGCAGCCTTATGGGCTCTGGTTTTGGCGGTGATTCTGGGAGTGCCTTTTTTTATCTGGTTCCAGGGTGTCGGATTTGATGTAACGCATTTAAGCGAAGCTTCGTTCCCGATTCGGGAAACTATTTATCCGGATTACCAGGTCAGGGAAATTTTAGCGTCGGTCCTCATTGTTCTGGCTTTGATCATCGTTTCAGCATGGATGCCAGTGAAGAAAATTACCCGGCTGGACCCGACTTTGGCTTTGCGGGGGAGGGCGATTACTTGATTGGTTTTTGGTTTCGCGGACTGTTTCGCGACAAATCACGATTTTTATTTCCGTTTACCGTGGTGACAGTTGGGGTGGCTCTGGTTGTTGCTTTGGTGGGGTTCATGGAAGGCGTTTTCATGGGCATGATCGATATGACCGCCAATATCGATTCCGGCCACCTGCGTTTGGTGAACAAGTCCTTTTACGATGAGGAGCATCTGCGCCCCTTGGACCGTTCTCTGGCTAACCAGCAAGAAACTCATGACTGGCTGGATCAGCACTCTGCGCCGGAAGTCGATTGGTCGCCGAGAATTCGTTGGGGGGCAATTTTGGATGTCCCCGACGAACAGGGTGAAACGCGGTCGCAAACTCCAGTGGTGGGAATGGCGATGGACCTGATTTCGCCGGACTCCAAAGAGGTAGTACGTCTGCACTTAAAATCCTCCCTGATCAAGGGAACCCTCCCCAAGGGCTTCAACGAAATGTTGATGGGGATCAAACTGGCAGAAGTTTTGCAAGTGTCGGTGGGGCAGACGGTCACATTACTCAGCCAGTCTTTTGACGGCGGGCTGGTGACGGATAATTATAAGATCGCAGGTTTGCTGCAGTTCGGGATCAGTGCCATGGATAAAAAAATGGTGCTGATTGATCTGGCCTCAGCGCAGAATACTTTTTATATGGAAGATATGGTGACGGACTGGCTGGGTTATTTCCCTTCCAGTGCCAGCTTTGATCGTTATGAAGAAGTCAAGGAACGTATGAATGCAAGTCTGGTGGATTGGACGCCACCGAAAGACTGGGCGAAAGATGATGTTCCCATCGTGCTCAGCATTCGTGACCAGCAGAACATTGGCGCGATTGCGGATAAATTCAGCGTCATCAAAGGATTTGTCGTGGGTATTTTTACTTTTCTCATGGTTCTGGTGCTTTGGAATGCGGGCATCCTGAGCGGCATTCACCGTTATGGAGAAATGGGATTGCGCCTGGCCTTTGGCGAACCCCATTGGAAGCTGATTATGACTCTGGCAATAGAGGGACTATGGATAGGTATTCTGGGCTCGGTGGCCGGGTCGTTATTAGGCGGGGCGTTTGCCTGGTACCTTCAGGAAGTGGGAATCAATATGGGTGATAATTTTGCGCAAACCGGATTAATGATCAACGATGTGGTGCGAGCCCGCGTGACGATGGGAGGGTTTGTCCAGGGTATTGTGCCCGGTATCTTAGCCAGTGTCGCGGGAACACTTGTAGCCAGCATGGCCATTTTTAAACGATCAGAAGCCAACCTGTTCCGTGAACTGGAGGCGGGATGATACACATAAAGAATAAAATCAGTACCATCATTTTTCTGGCCTGTTGTTTTTGTTTTGCAGGCCCCGGAATTGCAGAAGAAATAAGCGCGCAACGACTGCTGGAACAGGTGGACGAAAATCTCTGGGCAGACACGAAATTTATTACCGGACGCCTCATCATCGACAACGGACGCAAAGTGCGTACTTTGACCCAGGACTCGTGGATGGAAGGCACTACGCGTTCATACAGTCATTACAAGTCTCCCGCCCGGGAAAAGGGAACTAAAATGCTCAAGATTGGTGGCAAACTCTGGATGTACACCCCGCGTACAGACAGGAAGATACTCATGGCCGGTCATCTGCTCAGGCAGTCGATGTTGGGAAGTGACTTGTCCTACGAAGATATGATGGAAGACCACAAATTGAGCTATTCTTATTCCGCAACTTTTTCGGAACAGGGCCTCGAGGATTCTGCGGGTATTCGAGTTTTAAATTTGGTCGCCAAAGATAAAAAAACGACTTACCAAACTCGGAAAGTCTGGATCGACCCGAAGAAGCGCATTGTCTTGAAAGAGGAACGCTTTGCCAAAAGCGGAAAACTTTTAAAGAGAATCCTGTTCGAGGACTACGAAAAAATTGGCAACCGTTTGTTTCCCCGCACCATGATTTTCCGCGATATGCTCAAGGAAAATACCAAAACCACCTACAAGTTTGATGTCATCGAATTTGATGTCGAAATCCCCGCCCGCTATTTTTCGCAGAGCATTCTTAAACGGTAAAAATGGGCTTCCAATTAAGCAAGTGAGAAGTCTTTTCCTTCGGCTACAATTTTATTCACCATATTCATCATTGTATCTTTATCAACGGGCTTGACAAGATACTCCTTGACACCTTTTGCTATTAGTTCATGCTCCATTTCCGGATCCGGATACCCAGTCACAACGACCACCGGAATTCCCGGTGCCTGTTCTTTCAGGAAGGTGATGTATTCAATTCCGTTAACCTTTGGCATGCGAATGTCACACAAAATAAGGCCGACATTCATCATGTTGTCGCCAGACCGAAGGATTGTAATAGCATCTTCCCCGTTTTCTGCCACTATAGGGTTGTATCCGGCTTTTTCTAATCTATCTTTGAAAATATCTCTTACGTCCTGCTCGTCATCAATAATTAGAATTTTCCCTTTAGCCATGCTGAACCCCCTGTTTTTTGATTAGAGCCCTTGTTTTAAAACAATATAAGGTTGTACCAGTTCAAATACCTTGTTATTTTTCCCGTCAACCAGTGAAGGCAATCCCTCTGAAAGGAAAGAATTTGGTTTTTTTTAAAGTCTGATTTATTCGATTTGCTTCAAGGAAAAGGCAATTACGAGCAATCCCACAACAGCGATTGCTAGCACCAACTGTATTCCAGTAATATCGCCGGCGACTTCGACCCACTTGATGGAGAAAAAATTCCAAGAATCTTGATCATTCATTTTCCGCCCTCCATAAAAATTTCCGTTTGGCTATTTCTTTGGGCGTCTCTGGTTTTTCGGTCTCTTACCCTCGCTATGGATCGGGGGGTGAGGTCATAAAATCTAATGACCGGAGCTGCCCTTATGAAATGACCGTTGCCAATTCATACAGGAAACATAAGTAAATATTCTTCCTGGAAGGGACTTTGTCAATACTAAGACCAATATTTCAGGTTTTTTCTTTTCTGAAAACCAAAAATATTCAATGTTTTCATGCTATGGGCATTCAATGGTTATCAGGTTATGCCGCGTAAAAAGCGTTTCATAGCCGATTTATCCATAGTTGTATGGAAACCTCCCTATTATTCTCAAACGCTAGAAAAACTTTATCATCAGCCTAAACCCCATACGGGGCATGAAGGCTAATGAAGAAATATCACGCCCCACGCCTAGTGGATGAAGGCCAGCAGGCGCATCAGGTCGATTAAATGAGCTTGGGTACTGCCAAAAGGGGTTTGCGACTCCTCAGTTTTTAAGCTCACTTCGTGACCTCTTTGTATGAGGTGGTAGATCAGCGATGCGGCTTCACTCACCCGTTCTTCCAGGACTTCTTCCTGAACGGGCTGGTTTGTAGCCGGATCTGTCAGGGTCAGAAAAACCGTGTAGTTTTGCAGACCCTGGCTCTGGAATTCCTTCACTCTGAGGTTCCCTGTTTTGGCGGAAGATTTCCAATGCACGGAACTCAATGAATCGCCGGGTTGAAATTCCCGGATTGCATAGAGTTCATCCCCTTTTGGTTGCACAATACCTCCGCCTTCCAATCCGGCCTCGGACTGCTCGGGAAGCTTGACCGGACGAATGGCAGGGAAAATTACCATTTCTAATTGCAAGGGAATGGTTTTGGTTTTATAGAAAAATCCAAAGGGAAAACGGGTTGCCAGTCGGCAGTTGGTTATTTTTAAATGTCCGCGTTTTTGGGCCGTCAACAAAACCGGTTGTTCGATGGTTTCCCCGGACGGAATGAAAAAGAAATAAGGTTCCGGTTCGAGAAAGAAAGATTGGTGGGATTTCGCCCCTTTAACGCGAATGGAATAGGACGGTGCCCATTTTTTATGATTGGTGAGCTTCACCTTTAGGGAGCCGGGTTCCTGAGCGTAAAGATAAGCCGGCCCCTCGCCCTGAATGCTGAGCTTTTTCAGGCTCATTTCCGACAACACCCCGGAGACAGCGATAAAACTGCAACACATGGCCAGTATCAAATATAAAAGATTGTTCCCTGTGTTGATTGCGCCGAGTCCTACTCCAAACAAAATTATGATGAACCCGAATCCTTCCCGGGTCAATTGCAGGGTGCGGTTCTGCAGGGAGATGGTCAAAATGGAACGGGGCGAAGTGACGGTCATTTCAGCCTCCGGATGTTTCCATTTTAAACAGGAACGGAGACCTGCTCTAAAATCTGATGGATGATGGTCGCGGTATCGGCGAAACGTCTCTTGTGGGACAGATTGTGGGACTGGGGAATAACCCGGTGGCACAATACCGGAATGGCCAGGTATTTCACGTCATCAGGGGTGCAGTAATCCCTTCCGCAGACCAGTGCCCGAGCCCGAAGCGCTTGCTGAAAGATCAACCCTCCACGGGGGCTCACGCCCAGGGCGAGATTCGGGTTTTCCCTTGTTGCGCTGATGATGTTGAGAATATAGTCGGTCAGGACCGGTTCTATATTTACTGAATTAACCAGGGTCTGGAGTTTTAAAACTTCCTCTTTTTCCAGAACTGCCTGGATACTTGCCGGGCTGGGTCGAGTGGATTGTCCCTGTAGCAGACGCCGTTCCTCATCCTGGGAAGGATAGCCCATGGAAATATAGAACATGAAGCGGTCCAATTGCGATTCCGGCAGGGGATAGGTCCCCTGGCTTTCTATCAGGTTCTGAGTGGCGATGACCATGAAGGGCTCATCAAGGTTATAGGTGTTGTTGTCGGCAGAAACCTGTTTTTCGTTCATCGCTTCGAGCAGAGCGCTTTGGGTACGTGGTGTGGAGCGATTGATTTCGTCTGCCAAAACAATGTTCGCGAACAGGGGACCTTTTTGAAAATGGAAGCGTTTCTCCCCCTGGTCGTAAATGGAAACACCGGTAATATCGGCGGGTAAAAGGTCGTTGGTGAACTGGATACGTTTGAAATCCAGATGAAGTGAGTTGGCCAGGCAATGGGCCAGTGAGGTTTTGCCGACACCGGGAACATCTTCAATGAGCAGGTGTCCCTTTGCGAGAAGGCAGGTGATGGCAAATTCAATGGCCTCGCTTTTTCCAAAAATGACTTTCTCGATATTTTTTTTGAGCCGACTCACCTTTTCCTGTACTGAATTCATCTTTGCGACTCTTTCAGTACTTTCAAAACTTTTTTAACATCGTCATGGACGGCCCTACGGTTTTCCAGAGTAGGAAACCGAATCAGGTAGGCTGGGTGGAAGGTAAGCATTAACTTGATGCCTTCATATTCATGCCAGGTGCCGCGTTCTTTGACGATGGGCACATTCCTTCCCAAAAGGGTTGAGGATGCGGGTTTCCCCAAGGCGACAATTACTTTGGGTTTGATGGCTTTTAATTGCTGGATCAGAAAGGGTTTGCAGGCAGCAATTTCATCTGGTTCCGGATCGCGGTTGCCCGGCGGGCGGCATTTGACGATATTGCAGATATAGGTGTCTTTTTCCCGGTTCAGGCCCATGCCTTTTTCAATAATTTCTGTCAGTTTTTTCCCTGCCCGGCCTACGAATGGGAGCCCCTGTTCATCCTCGTCAGCACCCGGTCCCTCTCCCACAAAGACAAGGTCCGCATTGGGGTTGCCCGAGCCAAACACGATATTTTTTCTTCCCTTAGAAAGTTTGCACCGGGTGCAGTCGCCCAGCTCTTCTTGAACAGCAATCAGGGATTTATTTTTTGCCATTTCGTTTGACGGTGTAGATGAGTGTGATTGTTGGGGAGCAATTTCTGCATTTGCAAACAAATCCGCCTCGCAGGGAATTTCTGTATACCCCAAGTCCTTTAAGTGGATGAGGTAATTTTTTAATTCTCGTAAGAGAGGCTCTCGTTTGAACGTTTCCATATTAAAGCCCAGAATAGCAAACAGACATAAATAAAACAATCTATTCAGATAGAAGCAATAAGGCTTAGTATCGAAACTCCATTCCGGCACCCGCACCGAAATCTGAATGGTATTGGCCAGTCAGAGCCAGGCTTTTTGACAGGGTATATTTTCCGCCAAGCAACCACTCCTCCTTGGTTTCGGAATCATATTCGATGTCGCCAAAAATTCCAAAGCGGCTGGTTAACTGTAATCCTTGAGCTAACTCAATGCGAAACTCTCCCTCGCTATCTACCCTTAAGGCACTGTCAATATTAAATGGAAGCAAATATCGTATTCCAAAAATGCCACGCTCATAATCATTGGTAAGGTTTAACCCGGCAAACAAATTGAAAAAACGGTTGAAATAACGGTCGTAGGTCAGTTCTACATCGTAATCTGTTTTATCAACCCGTTGCCAGCCGACTTGCCAGGTTGTACTTAGAATGTTTCTGGAGTTGCTGAGGATTGCAATGCCGTCCGTCATGTGAGACTGGGCCGTTCCAATAATTGTGGGATACCACGAATCCTTATAGAGTTTATGGCGAATTTTTTTGAGGTCCAAGGCCAATTCTTTGTCCTCATAGCTGACCACACGCGCCATCCCGGCTTTGGCATGGTAGAGGATATGGCAGTGGAAGAACCAGTCATTGTATTCATTTGCCTCAAATTCGATGATTTGAGTGGCTAAAGGTGGCACATCCACCGTGTGTTTGAGAGGTGAGTAGTCCCCCTGTCCATTGACCACACGAAAGAAATGTCCATGCAGATGCATCGGGTGATGCATCATCGTCTTATTGATGAGTACAAATCGTACATTCTCACCATGGCGAATTCTTATCATATTGTCAGCTGAAAGCGTTTCCCCATTCATGGACCATATATAACGTTCCATATCCCCCGTGAGAGTGAGCACTACCTCTCGCGTTGGATTTTTCTTAGGTAAAGTTGATTTGCCAACAGAGCGCAGTTTTTTGTATGGGGACAACGGACGTTCATTACCCGCATTCATTGAAACCATGCCCGGCATTTTATCCATACTGCTACCCATGGGCATTTTCATCTTACTGTGATCCATAGATATTTTTTTCTTTGAATCCATGCTTTTCATTTTCATCCCACTGTGCCCCATGGACATTTTCATCTTGTAGAGGTCAGGTTTTGGGACATTGGGAGCCAATATGCGTTTTCCACTGCCTATAAAGATTGATGTGTGTCCGGAACCATCCTGAGCTGTGGCGCGGAATTCATACGACCCATTTTCAGGTACCGTAACAATTAGGTCATAGGTTTCTGCGATAGCCATGAGAAAACGATCCACCTTTACCGGCTGAACATCTTTACCATCAGAAGAAATGATTTGAACCGGGCCACCGGCAAATTGAAGATAGAAATAAGTGGCTGTAGCAGAATTGATAAACCGCAGGCGTATCTTTTCGCCAGGTTTGGCCGGGAGGGTCATTTCCACTTTTCCGTTAGCTAGAAAGGCGTCATAGGCAATATCTGAAACATCCATAGGCGGCATACGCATTTGACTGCGTTTAAATACATCCATGAGGGCACCTTCCTTTGCCGCACCCAACAGGTTTTGCATGGTGCCCTTTTTTAAGCTGTAATAGTCACTGCCACTTTTTAAAGTGCGTAAGATCTCGTCCGGGTTTTCATTGGTCCAATCAGATAAAACTATTACTTTATCCTGGTCTGAAGAAACCCGTTCTCCATCTTTGGGGGTGATAACGATAGATCCATAAACACCACGTTGTTCTTGCAAGCCGGTATGGGAATGGAACCAATAGGTACCCGTCTGTATAATAGTAAACTCGAAAGATTTTGTTTCGCCTGGTTCAATGGGCAGACTGCCTACATAGGGGACGCCGTCCTGGCGGTAGGGTAAAAGAATCCCATGCCAATGGACAGATGTTGCCACATCCATGCTGTTTTTGAAACGGATTCGGGCTACATCCCCTTCCTGAAAGCGTAGTGTAGGGCCCGGGATCGAATCATTTAGGGCCATGGCTTTTACATTCTTTCCGGTGATATTCAGGGTCTTGTAGCTGATATTGAGGTCATATTCGACAACTTCAGCAAAACCGAAAGAAACCCAGTTAAGCGTAAATAATATGAATGAAACAGTCGTTAATCTTTTCATGACGCTATACCCTTTTGATTGATTTCAGAAATCCATGAACCTTTCAAAAATTAATGTGAATGCCCGGAATGCCCATCATCGTTTTTACTGCCCGATCTTTTCATATAAGGCGGGGTTTTGCACCCTGCCGAACTTAAAAGAATACCGCCAATAAATACCGATAAAATTAGAACACTGATTGTTTTTTTCATTGGGACTTCTCCTTTGAGTGATTTTAACAGAAATGTTGATGGACAAAACCATTACCATTTAGAGAACATGGCTAATTTCTAAAGCCGAAAAAGGGCTCTATTAGACGCAACTCAAACGCAGGGTTGAATAAACTTTATGGATTATTTAAGGAGAAAATTAAATTTTTGGAGGGGGGGAGGGGGGTGTTATTGGAGTAGATTCAAAAAAGGTGGACGTCTGCGAAATTGGAGAAAAATTTGAACAGGAGAACTCTGCCTCAGAAGAATAGGCTACGGCGGAAATGAAGCAACTGTTGCATGTGGTTTGCACCATGCAGTCGGAGTCATCCATATGGTGCATGGATGCAGAGGACAGGTTGGCCGACAACATGCATACAACGAGTGCCAGGATGGTGAGAAATAATTTGCTTTTCTTAGTGATATTCATTTTGATTTCAAATTTCATCAGCTAGGTTAGAATATAGCCTCTAATTCTCCCAAAACCAAATTAAAAAAATTAATATTACCGTATGTATTGTTAATCCCTAATTAGTATCAACAAGATGATATGGCTATTGAGTCTGGTTTATAATTCCTTTATAATTAAGCAGTTAAACTTTTTTGAGAGATGGATATGTCGGGACTAAAAAGTGCCTGGGAATTGAGCCTAGAGCGTTCGAATAAGCTGGTTCCTGAGCTGAAAAGCCAGAAAAAGCTGACCAAAAAACAAAAACAGAAAATTGCCGAGGTTCGAAATGAATACTCTGCCAAAATTGCCGATCTGGATGTAACCTCCCAAGACAAGATCCGTAAATTTTCGGACGGGGTTCCTCCTGAAGAGATTGGTGCGATAAAAGCAGAATTGGAGAAGCAGTTTCGATCTGAGAAGAAAGTTTTGGAAGAGAAAATGGAAAAAGAAGTGGAAGCTGTCCGTAACCGGAAAAATTAACCCTCCTGGTCTTTAAAATCAACCCCGTCTTATATTTCTCATTAGACCGTATTTTTTTACGATAAAGCCTGAATGAAAACCGCAATACAAATAATTATTCACGATGCCCTGGAGAAAGCCCGGCAAGCAGGAGAGCTGGAACTTTCCCCGTTTCCGGAAATTGTGGTGGAAAAACCCAAAGATGAAAAAATGGGAGATTTTTCAACCAATATTGCCATGACGCTGGCGCGGAGTGAGCGCAAGAACCCGAAAATGATTGCGGAAAGTGTTGTCCGTTACCTTAAAAATGGTGATTTAAGCCAGGTGGAAATTGCCGGGCCGGGATTCATCAACCTCAAAATGTCGCATGAGTTTTTTCTGCAACGGTTAAAGAATGTCGTTAAACAAGGGGATGATTTTGGTCAGACGGATGTTGGGCAGGGCACTAAGGTTTTGATCGAGTTTGTCAGCGCGAACCCCACAGGTCCATTGCATGTCGGGCATGGGAGGGGAGCCGCAGTCGGGGATGCACTTGCAAGGATTCTAAAAAAATCCGGGTACGATTTAAGCACCGAATACTACATCAATGATGTGGGAAACCAGATGAACTTTCTAGGTCGGTCTACCTGGCTCCGTTACCGGGAACTGCTGGGGGAAGCTATTGAATTTCCCGATGACCATTACCGGGGCGAATATATTAAAGATATTGCCAACGAAATAGTAAAACAGAAAGGAAACGAGTTTTTAAACAAGCCGGAAGAGGAGTGCCTTCCTTTTTTCAGAAAGTTTGCCAAGGATAATATTCTTAAAGGAATTCAAAAAGATCTTACGGAATTTCGAGTGAATTTCGATAACTGGTCCAGTGAGCA
>Ga0066860_10000474_pt1 | contig 17633 bp, 18 predicted proteins | sample ETN07SmetaG_FD_65601 | JGI IMG/M metagenome (GOLD analysis project Ga0066860, IMG submission 65601) | Marine microbial and viral communities from oxygen minimum zone, Eastern Pacific Ocean - ETNP2014F14-07SV275 | ecosystem: Environmental > Aquatic > Marine > Oceanic ... | reverse complement strand
CAGGACGGAGACGGTCAGCTCGACAGCAGTACCGACGTTGATCAGGACGGCCTGATGGATGTTGTTGATAACGCGATCGGAGCCTTTGGTTCTGCCCGTGACTTCGATGGTGACGGTATCCCGAACCACCTCGATCCGGATGACGATAACGACAATATCTCCGACATTGAAGAAAACGCTGAACTTGCAGAATTCTTCACCGGTGAAGATGCGGACGGTGACGGCATTGATGATGGCTTTGACGCTGAAATCAACGGCGAGACCTTTGGTACGGACGATAACGGTAACGGTGTACGGGATGACCGTGAATTGCCGGATCTCGATGGCGATGGTCTGGTCGACTATCTCGATGATGACGCCGACAATGACGGCATCCGCGACGATATCGACGATGAAATTGCACTGCCAGTCGATCTGGCTCCGGGCGCTACTGAGGGCGACCTTGATGGGGATGGCGTCCCCGATGATGTCGATCCTTCTGTGAATACCGAAACAGATGTGAAAGTGGCGGGGAAAGGCAGCATGAGTCTGGCTATTCTTATGTTGCTGGGTGGTGCGCTTGTCCTGATGCGCCGCCGTACCCGATTGCTGGTAGCTATGCCACTGGCTATCCTGACCGGGCACTCTCAGGCAGCCGGTGATCAGGCGATGGGTGAAAAGAAGCAGGACTCAAACTTCAGTTTTGCCACGTCGGCGGGGTTATCGAAATTTGATACGGAGCTGGCGGATACGGTAGAGCTGACAGACGAAAACAGCGCGGGCTTTGTACTGGGCCTGGGGTACAGTGTTTCGGATGAGTTGGCGGTTGAGGCGTCCTATGGGCTGTTGGGTAAGGCAGGTGTCAATACGGGCTGGGTCGATTACAGCAGCCTGGCCTTGAACCTGCAGTATCGTCCAGAAGTGGTGAGTTACGGCAAGCTGCGCGGTCAGTTCAAGCTCGGTATGAACCGTTTGTTCTATGACGGAGCAAAGGGGTTGAACCTCGATAAGAAGTCGACGGATGTTCTTACGTTTGCAGTGGGAGTGGACTACACCGTTAATACCAACGATGCGGTCGAGTTTATGTTTACGTCATATGCGGAAGACGCGCATTTTTATAGTGTTGGTTACCGTCATAACTTTTAAATAAAGCCGTTACGGAAGCAGTAATAAACGCGCCCTCAGAGTTATTCTGAGGGCGCTTTTTTTTGCGCCCCAGACTCTTGATATCGAATTGTACTTAAAGGTATCTGCACGGTGACGTCATCAAAAGAAATGGGTATTTGTGCTTGTTCTCCATCGACACTTGCTCGGAAACGATTCTTAATGGGAGCCCTTGTCTGGTGATCAAGTTGCATACTCGTCGAGATGACATGGTCGGTTTCCGGTGTGATGGTCTGATCCATTGAGAAGGTCACGGGACCGCTATACCTGAACGGCATTTTTGTTTTGACCGGCATTGAAAAAGACACCGGTAATTCAAATCGAATCGGAATAATGCCCCTGACCGGCAGTTTTGGCAGCCAACGGTTCACTAACTCGATATCAGAAATGACATCCAGGTTGGTTTCGATCAGAATTTTTTCGTTAAATTGCGCCTCAATATCAATCGGTATCTGCGTATCAATGTCGATGTCGGCGGTGTATGTACCCTTAATAGCGAGGGGTAGCTCAACCGCCTTCAGCGGTAGTTCAACCGGGACGTTACCGGAAAATCTGAAATCAGCCACATTCGTGGTTTCGCTCTCTATAGCGAACGCCTGACCCAATTGGATAAAACTCAACTGCCGCTCAATTGATACCCCAATAACGAGCCTGGAATACAGCGCAAAGCCGATCGCGCCGCCGATAAGACAAAGCAACAGGGCCAGCCAGCCACCGATAATCACTCGCCTTAATGCAATCACGGCGTCACTTCTTTTGGTTCTTCATCGGTCAGTGTGGTACTGAAACGCAGGTCTTTTAGCGGCAGCCCCAGGTTCATCTCTGTAATCGCGATGTCGGTCTGCTCGACGAGCGTGACATTGGCATTCAGAGAGTTGAGCACCGGCACAGATAGCTCCGCCTGAATCGGGATGTCTGAGGTAATCAATGTGTTGAGCGACACAGTGATATCATCGTTAACGTTAACCTTGGCTGGGGTACTGAACGACAGATCAATTGAGCGATCAACAGGAATATTGAGGTTTACGGGGATGTCGGTCTTTACTGGCAGTTCGCCGTTCAGAGGTACGTCTACCCAAAAGCCCAATATTTTAACGCTGACTTCTCCATCTACCGGAATCATCTGGTCAATATGAATGGTCTCGCGCACCGGAATGTTCATCTTAACGGGCACTGCGCCTTTAAAGTCGACAGACACGTCCAGTACTTCACGCAGTGGTATGGTCAGTGTCTGATCAATGGGCACGCTCGACGCAATCACCGTATCAATATCGACCTGTAATGGGTCAAGAATATCGACAGTGACAGGGAAACTGTGCGCGATGTTAATGCGTGCCTGTTGATCATGCAGTGGGATATGCGCTGAGACATTGCTCCATACCCAAAATGCGGCGTAACCACCGGCAGCGATGGCTACCAATAGGGTAACGCCAGAGAGATAAAGCCAGCGCGGCCCGCCCCTGGTGGGAGTGCTCATATATTGCCTATGTCTGAATACAAAATCGAAGTACCTTATTTTTATCTTCTGATGTTACCTCAGTGCAGCCCCCAAAACCGAAAAATAACAAGCAAAAGCGTGATTGGTGGCTTGTCTCTGATGACCCTGTGGGTAGAGGCCAAGTTTCGCTTCGTCTGACTTCAATGTGCCTTTCACTAAGAAACTATTCTTGATCGACGCATCCTGAATGAAGGCTTCAAATGCCCGTGCGCACATTTCTTCGGGTTGGGAGTAGTAGAGCGTACCGAAGTGCCGGTCGGCCTCTGCGGATGCCTGAAACTGTTGGCTGGGTGAATCCCCGGAGTCATCCAGCATAACGCTTCGGAAACAGTCAAACAGCGCGTCGTTCAGACGGTGCGGCACCGGCGTTGCCTGCTGGGCCAGCCAGGCGCTTGAGGCAAATGCATGTGGGGGAAGGTCAGAAAAAGCCTGTTGGCCAATGTAATGATCAAAGGCATGAAACCACTCATGAGCGATGCTGCCGGGGCCGGCGTTCTTAGCAAGGGCGAAGACCTTCTCCTGCGGGCTGTAGTGCGCCGCGACTCCGGGGCGTCCTCCGGTGCCGTAGTGCAGGGCCAGCGTTCCGCGCAACGAAATCACGGTTTCCGGTACACCCAGGATGCACATCAGATCACACAGAGCGTCGTAAAAATTTACCGCTGCAGCCTCCTGCTCGGTACGCGTCACCCAGCGTCCGGTTCTGACGCCATAAAAACCAAAGCGCTCCCTGACTTCACGGAATGAAACGTACTCGTCTTCAGAGCGATGCACCGGGCCGTGCCGGTAAAGTTTTGAGTGTCTGGGCATCAGCACATGATAAGCCGGTAGTGAAAAAAGTTCATGCCCGTGTCAGTTTTACATATCTATAACCAAGAGGTGTGCGGTGGTCCCCTCAGGTCGGTTACACTAATTACATTCAAGAAAGCTAACTATCTGTTTGTGATGGGCAATATATGGGCAGCCAATACTCTCCGGACTCCAACCTTTTTACTGATGCCGATATTTCCCGGATCATTGAGATGGCATGGGAAGATCGCACGCCCTTTGAGGCCATCGAAACACTCTATGGGCTGCCTGAAAAAGACGTTATCGCCTTGATGCGCAGAGAGATGAAACCGTCGTCATTCCGTATGTGGCGTAAGCGAGTAAGTGGCCGGGCCACTAAGCACCTTGCTTTGCGGCCAGCAGGTATTGATCGGGCCTACTGCCCGACTCAGTACAAGCATCGCTGACCAATACAGGCACTGTTGAGCAGTAACTTGAATAGTCTTTCGATCTTTGGTGTCAGCTTTCCTTTGATTCCTTTTTTTGGACTCAGCGCTTTGCTGCTGATTGCCATCGTGAATCGAATTCTGCCTTCTGGCGTTCCCGGGTTAGTCGACCGGATTCTCTCACGAGTGTTTGTGGCTCTGGTGATATCACGCATGGTATTTGTGGTGCAATTTCGCGACCAGTACTTTGCTGCAGAAACGCCGGCTTTCGCTATGGTTGATATTCGGGACAGAGGGTTTGAACCTGTCGCATTTTTAGCTGTTATGGCTCTTGGTCTCGGGCATATGCTGTTGAGAGAGGGGGCTGTGCGTAAACCACTGATAATAATGGTAACGATTGCCCTGCTATGGGTGGGCACGGGTTTCAGCGTGTTTAAATATACCCATGATACGCCCGAGGTATGGCCGCAATTCAGCTTCAACGATCTGACGGGGAAGTCATTGCCGCTCAGGTCTGATCTTGCCAATATCACGGTTGTGAATCTTTGGGCGACCTGGTGTCCGACGTGTAGGGCCGAAATGCCAGTGTTTGAACAAGCCCAGCAAACCTACCCGCATGTGCGCTTTGTTATGCTCAACCAGGGAGAGAGCCGGGCTGACGTCGTCCGCTTTCTCGAGGCTGAGGAGTATCAATTTGATAATGTCTGGCTGGACCCTGACGCAAAGATGGGGCGTTGGCTGGGGCAAACCGCGGTTCCGGTTACGCTTGTCTTTGGTCTCGATGGTGAACTCCTCACAGGGCACACAGGAGTTATGTCGGCTGCCACGCTCTCCAGGCTACTCTCTTCGGAGTCATCCTCAGATCTGTTGAATTAGTCCGCCCTGTGGTCAGGAACGTCCTCGCTTCAGAGCGGATGCCGCATTACTTCTCTTTTTGGTGCAACTGGCCTGTATCTTGCTCTATTTGTGCACAAGAAAATGAATACATTAGTGGATACAGCATTTACCTCATGTTGCAGGCAGTGAAAAACGCGCGTCCGGGCTGGCAAGCCGAGATGGATATGCGCCTCGAAAAACGCGGCAGCAAAACCGTGATGGCAGGCCTGACCCATCGTGGCCCCCTTCGTGTGCAGCGTCCCTTCTACCCTGAGGGCGATACCAGTCATATTTACCTGCTGCATCCCCCCGGCGGTGTCGTCGGTGGCGACGGCCTGACATTCAAAGTGAGCTGTCAGCAGCAGGCGCATGGTTTGTTTACCACGCCCGGCGCAACCAAGTTCTATCTCAGTGCAGGGCCGATGGCAGAAGTACAACAAATGCTCCATGTTGGTGCAGGGTGTGCACTGGAATGGTTCCCTCAGGAGAGTATTTTCTTCACAGGATCGAAAGTAGCCTCGAAAACACAGGTCGATCTTGAAGGCGATGCGCATTTTATGGGGTGGGAAATCAGCTGTTTTGGTCGCCCAGTCAATCAGGAGCGCTTTCTGCATGGTCAGGTAAAAACCCGCTTTCAGGTACGCCGCGATGGCCGCCCGTTGCTGACCGACCATCTCCATGTATCGGACCCTAAGCATCTCAGCGCGGCAGCGGGTTTGCGCGATTACCCGATGCAGGGGCTGTTTGTCGCGACCGGTGGCAATGAAGCTCTGTTAGAAGAGTGCCGCGAGGTACTGGCCGCTGCTCAGGAGAAGTTAGTACAGCCGCTGCCTGCTGGCATGACCCTGCTTGATGACCTTATTGTGCTGCGCGTTCTGGGTGTCAGCACCGAGAAAATGCAATCACTGATGATTCCGGTGTGGCAGTTGCTACGCCAGAAAGTTTTAAATAAAGAGGCGGAAATTCCGCGCATCTGGAATACCTGACGGGCAAATTTATGGAACTGACACCAAGAGAAAAAGACAAGCTGCTGATTTTTACCGCAGCGCTTCTGGCCGAACGCCGTAAAGACCGGGGCCTGAAATTAAATTACCCAGAAGCCGTCGCTTTTATTACGGCCGCCATTATGGAAGGCGCACGCGATGGTCGGACGGTCTCTGAGCTGATGGGGCATGGCCGTACCCTGCTTACCCGCGATGATGTGATGGAAGGGGTGCCAGAAATGATCCATGAAGTTCAGGTCGAAGCGACGTTTCCGGATGGCACCAAGCTGGTGACTGTTCACGATCCGATTGTTTAATTCTGCAGATTAACTGAATTCAGGAGCACACTATGATACCCGGAGAAGTTAAAGCTGCAGAAGGCAGCATCACTCTGAATGATGGCCGGGCGACGATTGAAATCGAAGTCGCAAATACCGGTGACCGTCCCATTCAGGTTGGCTCGCACTACCATTTTTATGAAGTGAATAATGCACTCACGTTTGATCGTGAAAAAGCCCGTGGTTTTCGGCTGAATATTCCAGCCGGTACGGCTGTCCGTATTGAACCCGGCCAGACGCGAACGGTTGAGCTGGTGGAGTACACAGGTGCACGTAAAGTGTTTGGTTTTCAGGGCAAAGTGATGGGAGATCTGTAATGTCAGACAGCAATAAAACAATCTCGCGTCAGGCCTACGCCGACATGTTCGGCCCGACCACGGGCGATCGTGTACGCCTTGCAGACACAGAGCTCTGGATTGAAGTTGAAAAAGACTTCACCACCTACGGCGACGAAGTGAAGTTCGGCGGCGGTAAAGTGATCCGTGATGGCATGGGTCAGTCGCAAAGTACCTCCGAAAAAGTCATGGATTGTGTCATGACCAACGCGCTGGTTATCGATCACACGGGTATTTATAAAGCCGACATCGGCATTAAAGGCGGGCGTATCGCTGCCATTGGTAAAGCCGGTAATCCTGACGTACAGCCAGACGTTACGATGGAAGTGGGCCCAGGGACAGACGTTATTGCCGCCGAAGGTAAGATCGTCACCGCAGGCGGTATCGACTCTCATATTCACTTTATCTGCCCCCAGCAGATAGAAGAGGCTCTGGCGTCTGGTGTTACGACCATGCTTGGTGGTGGTACCGGCCCAACCACAGGTACCAATGCGACAACAGTCACGCCGGGCCCATGGAATATGGCGCGCATGTTGGAAGCTGCGGACGAATTTCCGATGAACTTAGGTTTTCTGGGAAAAGGCAACGCCAGTCAGCCAGAAGGTCTGCGCGAGCAGATCGCAGCGGGAGCCATTGGTCTGAAGTTGCATGAAGACTGGGGGACGACTCCGGCGTCTATCGACTGTGCATTAACGGTTGCCGAAGAAACCGACACTCAGGTCGCCATTCATACCGATACTCTGAATGAATCGGGGTTTGTTGAAGATACGATTGCGGCATTTAAAGGCCGCACCATTCACACCTACCACACCGAAGGTGCCGGTGGTGGTCACGCGCCGGACATTATAAAAGCCGCAGGGCTTGCCAATGTACTGCCATCATCAACCAACCCAACGCGTCCGTATACCGTTAATACGGCAGACGAACATCTTGATATGCTGATGGTGTGTCACCACCTTGATCCGAGCATTCCAGAGGACGTTGCCTTCGCTGAGTCACGTATTCGTGTTGAAACCATCGCGGCGGAAGATATTCTTCACGACCTTGGCGCATTCTCGATGATTTCGTCAGACTCTCAGGCGATGGGCCGGGTTGGTGAAGTGGTGACCCGGACCTGGCAGACTGCGCACAAAATGAAAGTACAGCGTGGTAATCTCCCAGAAGACCCGGAGACTCATGATAACTTCCGGGTAAAACGTTACATCGCGAAATACACCATTAACCCTGCCATTGCCCACGGTATGTCGCACGAAATCGGTTCCGTCGAAGTCGGGAAACTTGCTGACCTGGTGGTCTGGAGCCCGGCATTTTTTGGTGTTAAACCCGACCTAATTCTGAAAGGCGGCTTTATTGCGATGGCAAAAATGGGTGACCCGAATGCGTCTATTCCGACGCCACAGCCTGTCCACTACCGTCCGATGTTTGGTAGTTATGGTAAAACCCGTAACGCAACCAGTATGACCTTTATTTCAAAGGCCGCGCTGGATGCAGGTGTGCCGGAGAAACTGGGCCTGAAAAATCTTATCGGGGTTGTTAAGGGCTGCCGTACTGCAACCAAAGCGAGCATGGTGCTTAACGATTGGCAGCCGGATATTTCGGTCGACCCTCAGACGTACGAAGTGCGTGCGAACGGTGAGTTGCTGACCTGTGAACCTGCGGAAGTATTGCCTATGGCGCAGAGATACTTTCTTTTTTAAGTACAGGCGCAGCCGCTTTGTTCTAACTACAGGCGCAGCCGCTTTTTAAAAAAGCTTTTCTAAAGTGAAGAAAAACATGATTGAACTGATTCAAAAATTAACGAAAGACGAAGCGCAGAGCGCAGACCTGTCTGTCTGTGTCGAGCTGAGTCTGCCGATTGATCTGCGTATTAAAAGCCGGCAGCGCGTTACTCTGTCGGATGGCCAGGAAGCAGGCCTTTTTCTGGAGCGCGGTACTCTGTTGCGTGGTGGTGACATCATTACTGATGGGCAGGGCATATTGGTACGAGTAGTGGCTGCCGATGAAACGGTATCTACTGTTCGCTGTGCAGATCCTCTGTTACTGGTAAAAATCGCCTATCACCTGGGTAACCGCCACGTTCCGCTTCAGATCGAGTCCGGCTGGTTGCGCTTCCAGCATGATCATGTCCTTGAAGATATGGTGCGTCAGCTGCCGGGTGCCTCCGAAGCTGCAGAGGTGATCTGTGAGCAGGCTCCTTTTGAGCCTGAGTCGGGCGCCTATCAGCAGGGCGGTGGGCATCACCACCATGGGCACGACCATGATGACCATTCACATACACATAGCCACTCGCACTGAATGCGAGTGGTTGAAATATCGATTGGAGATTTGAAATGAAAAAATTACTGGCTGGCCTCGCGGCTTCTGCAATGTCTACTGTTGCATTCGCGCACGAAGGTGATCACTCCGGCGAATCTTTGGGTGGTCTGGTGCATCACTCTCTATTTGATGCCGACCACTTGTTGATGTTGCTTGGCGCTGTACTGGTCATCGGTAGTGGTGTGGCGATGTTTGTGCGTAGCCAGAAAGCGCGTGCGAATTCTGAGAACGCAGACAAGTAATACGCTATGTCCGCAGCCTACTTTCGCTTGCAGCAACTGATCAGCCCGTCATTGCCTATTGGCGCATTCACTTATTCACAGGGGATGGAATGGGCCGTAGAAAGTGGCTGGATTAAAGATGCAGAAAGCCTGTATGCATGGCTGGATTCTGTACTCAGCGGCACCATGGTGACGATGGAGCTACCCCTGCTTCTACGTATCGCAGACTGCATTGAAAATAAAGATGCGCAGGGTTGCCATGACTGGTCGGCCTATCTTCTTTCCTGCCGGGAAACCAGTGAATTGCGCGCAGAAGAACAGCAGCGGGGTCAGGCGTTTTCTGCTCTGCTGGATAAGCTGCCTGAAGCCGCTGCCTGGCCAGAGTTAAGTGACCCGGTCTGGCGCGGTGCTATGGATATCAGCCAGCTCACAGGCTTCGCACTCGCTTGCTACAAGTGGAATATATCCCGCGAAGATATGCTGAGAGGGTACCTATGGAGTTGGCTTGAGAATATGGTTATTGGTGCCGTTAAGCTTATTCCCCTAGGGCAGAGTGATGGGCAGCGGGTACTGTTCCGCTTTACGGATTATCTGAGTACGGCCTGTGAGGAGGCGTTCGATGTTGAAGATGATGACATCGGGGCTTCTTCACCAGCGCAAGCGATTGCCAGCAGTCTGCATGAAACACAATATTGTCGTTTGTTCCGCTCATAAAAATAGCGGGAAAAACCAGAATTAAAGAATTGATAAAACAGGAAATAAAAATGGCTGATTACAAATCTCCACTCCGTGTTGGTATTGGTGGCCCGGTGGGCTCAGGAAAAACTGCACTGTTAGAACAGCTCTGTAAAGCCATGCGCGACGACTATCATATTGCCGTGGTGACCAACGATATTTACACCAAAGAAGATCAGCGCATCCTGACTCAGGCGGAAGCTTTGGAGCCAGAGCGTATCGTGGGTGTTGAAACAGGTGGCTGCCCACATACGGCGATTCGTGAAGACGCATCGATGAACCTTGCGGCGGTAGAAACGCTGGCAAAGAAATTCGGTAATCTGGATGTCGTGTTCGTTGAAAGTGGCGGTGACAACTTATCGGCAACCTTCAGCCCTGAACTGGCGGATCTCACTATCTACGTGATCGACGTAGCTTCGGGCGAGAAGATCCCACGCAAAGGCGGCCCGGGTATTACCAAGTCAGACCTGCTAGTGATTAATAAAATCGACCTGGCTGAGCTGGTGGGTGCGAACCTTGAGATTATGGATTCAGATACTAAGCGTATGCGTGGCGAGAAACCGTATGTGTTCTCGAACCTGCGCACCGATATCGAAGGTCTGAATGACATCGTTAGCTTTATTACCCGCGAAGGGATGCTGAAGAGTCATGCAGAGAAGATGGCAGGGTAACCTGCCATAGTTTTCAAGAAGTCTGGTTCAGGGCAACTAATCCAGCGTCCATATCAGACCTGATTTTCTGTCAGTTTGGGTGTTCTCGACATAGGTTCGCACTTGCAGCGAACCTCCTCCTACAGTCGACTTTCCTACTTAGAAAGGTTAATCGGCATTACGTTCTGATACAAATTTACATTACAAATATCAACTTTATTGACACGATGTGAACTCTTGTATTGCGAAAGTGAATGATACATTTCTGGCCTGATTAAATAATAAAAACGGCATGGTCACATGGTGTCATCCATCAACGAACGCACGAATATCAAGGTCCGGTTTACTTCACTTTTGATTGCCACACTTGTGGCTTCTTGTGGCGGTGGTAGCGGAGGTGGAGGAGCTTCAGACCAGTTGATAGATGCTCCGAGTGCTCCAGACAATGCGCCTGCCATCATTGACTTTGACCAGGATGGCGTGGCGAATGAAATTGACCAATGCCAAGGCACAGCCCCCGGTGCTGCCGTTGACAATACTGGATGTGCGCCATCACAAATCCCTGTCGCACCATGTAGTGTTGCCTCTGAGACCGTCGTTGGTAACACCTATCAGGTTACGCTGGAAACCTACGACGGATTACCACTGAGCTTTTATGTACTGGAGCCAACCAGCGGTGTTGAGTGTTCACGTGCCGCACTGGGCAAACATCCTCTGATGCTGCATGGGCCGGGTTACAGCGCTACAGCGGCGACGAGTGGTTTTGAAGATTATCGTGCTGACGGTTATACCGTGATTTCCTGGGACCCACGGGGTTATGGAGGCACTGGCGGAACAGTTCGTGTAATGGACCCTGAATTTGAGGGCCAGTACCTGGTGCAGATTCTTGATTGGGCAGAAAGCAATTTGGAGTACTTGTCATGGCACAACAGCAATGGGGATTTTATTGGCCGTCCAGAAAACGGTAAGAGTGTTGCCGGTGGAGATAATCTATTGGTAGGTGCTATGGGCAGCTCTTACGGCGGCGGTTACCAGCTGTTGACCTTGGTATCGGATGATAAAAAGCGCCTCGATGCAATCGCACCCGACATTACGTGGCACGATCTACGGAACTCGTTAAATCCGGGAGATACGGTGAAAACCCTGTGGGACCTGGCGCTTGTCGGCCTTGGGACGAGCTCTGGTTACCAAAGCCTTCTTGATAATCCAGTGCTGCCTACCGAAGACGGACAGGACCCCTTCATTCAGGAAACCGTCGTTCGCGGCGTGACGCTTAATGAATTTCCACGTACGGGTCTGGATTGGTTTGCATACAAGGGTGGATTTGGCGCTTGGTGTAAAGCGTCCGGCTTACCTTCCTTACCTTATGTGGATTACACCACGGATCAGATCCCAATGGTGAGTGCAGAGACGAATTATGGAAATACTCCGACACTTGATGCCGAGAAAACATTCACTTTCGGAGACGAACTCACTAATGGTCGTGATTTCTTGCAAGTCCCTGATGAAGCAAGTCGTTATTTTGATGGTGTGAAGGTGCTACTGACTCAAGGCATGATCGACACCTTATTCAACTTTAATGAGGCTTGGTGGAATAAGCAGTGTTTGGAAGCATCCGGTGCGGACGTCACGCTTTACACTCATAACACCGGACATGCATTACCACCCGCTCAGGCTCCAGATGAAATTCCCAAAGATGTTGGAACCTGCCCGTTAGGTGTCTCTGCCTTGACCGGAGAGGCTGACCAAAAGGCGTGGTTTGATGATGTGCTGAAGGCGCAGAACGCTTTCCCAACCGACGATGTCTGCTTCGCCTTGGGTGCTGAAGATGATCTCCTCTATCTGGATACTGACGACGTCATTGCACCGGGCGCTAATGAGTCGGGTTATTCAACCTACAATGTTGTACCTGAGATACCTGTACCCAATGGCGCGACGGGTGCTGCTAACGTTAGCGGTAATCTGGGCGTTGTCGCACCTTTGTTTAGTGTCACTGAGGAGATGATTCTGGCGGGTATACCGCAGGTCGATTTAACCATTGCCAGTCCTACCGGCGCCAACGAGCAATTCTGTGATTCGTTGGGAGACAATTCCGCGGGTTGTGACAGCATTACTTTCGTGGGTGTTGGTGTGCAGGTCGATGGCGCGCCGAATTACTCTCTGGTAGATGATCAGATTTTACCTTTGCGTGGCTTGGGTCAGCATTCTGTTGACTTGGTCGGTATAGCGGAGCGCTTACAGACTGGCGACCAGGTGGCGCTATTATTCTTCGCTACTCATCCACAATTCTTTGGTTCTGTATCGCGAGATATTACCCTTCCGGCGGTGAATGTCACTGGCACGGTTAACCTGCCGCTTTATCGCGTAATTGAGGGTGGGGTTGTGTCTGCCGCACAGGGAGAGTAGTGCTAAAAAATTTGATGTTTATCTGGCTGCAGGGATGCGGCCACGTTGATGATTTTACTGCTGAGCGACTTACAGCTAATAGTCGATTTTATTCAAATCTAATCCTGAAAAAGAACAGATTGAGTAGAGGGACCGTCCCTAAACTCCCCGTGAATGATATACAAAAGTCGCTTCGCTAATTTTTAGTCCGTTTGCAAATTTGCAAGCCTCCCCTATCTGAAATTTGACTAAAAAATCAAAAAAAGTCCGTAAATAATAGAGTGGTGAGAAGGCAACTGATCCAAACGAAATGTAACATAATAGGTCATGGCAGATGAGGTATGTGATGAGATTCATTGTATTAGTGTGGCTGATATTGTTATCAAGTATTTCGCATTCTGATGACGCGGATCGCATTAATGAATTGCGTGAGCTTATCAAAGACGGACGCCTGATGTGTGATGAGATCAAGGCCAATGAGGACTTATTTTATCAGTACATGCACTTGTTTTATTATGATTATGTTGGCTCTCCGCCAGCCTATGTCCAATGGGAATGCGATGTATTGCAGCGAGTTCAGAAGGCGTTTCCAGAGACAATGAAGCTGTCGGCCATGATTAATGGGTTTGATTTTAAAGCCCAGTGTTATGGTATGGGCTACCAGTACAAAAGAGCATGGAATCGAGATCTTGCGCTGGCCAGAATCAGTCTGCTTAACCCTGAGAGGCTCGAGGACTACGGCACCTATAGCCGAGATGCTTTGAGGAGTGTGATAGCTGACAGTATCGTTTGGAAGGAGGTGGATCAGTACAACAAGGGCATGCAGGAGAAGTTTGTTTCAGCGCTGCAAAAAGAGGCCCGGGAGTACGAGAAGCAGTTGATCTCGAACGGTCTCTCTGGTGTTCAGTCTGAGAAAATTATCCGGTCTATTTATTATCGATTATTTTACCATACGTTCGATATCGGTTACGACACTCACTCCAGAATCACAAAGCCAATGCGAGAGGCTGTCGCTCAGAGCAACGATGCGGCAATACGAGAGTATTTGACGAGTGATGATGTTGATGAGGTTCATCGCATGTTGCGTGCGCTAATGCTCTACGGTGAGCGGGCTGGTGACATGCTCTCTGTAATTACGCCGACGATGGTCAGGAAGTTGGATGATACCTTTGCTGACGTGATCGCACTGGCAGGAGAATCGGGAGAGAAAACGATTGCGTTGCTTGAAGCGGGATTTGATCCGCACCGGGATAATGACTTCGGCAAGACGCCTCTCTTTTATGCCATTCAATTTAATAATCTCGAGGGGGCAAACGCGCTCATTGATGCTGGAGCTGATGTGAATGCAGCGTATCACAACAAGAATAACCCAAACGGCAAGCGCCACAAAAGAGGCGGAGACCACTGCATTGAGTTGACTGGATATGGTCGAACACCACTGATGCACGCTGCCCAGCATGGAAGTATTCAGATGATTGATATGTTGATAGATATGGGTGCAGATACTTCTATGATCGATGTCCATGGGGATGGCGTTGAATACTACGCAGGTAAGCGAAGTGATGGCAAAGGTGATGAAATATTGCAGCACATCAAAAAAAGGAGTCCTACAAGAACGCTTGCTTACCGATTGGATCTTGAGGATAGCGTGGCGGCTGATATAAAAAGACGATTAAGGGTTCCTACAGATACAAATATGGTAGCGCAAGACCGCGAATCGGTGGCCATCGTTTATGGTGCAGGTCTGCGTGGTACAAAGTCTGAAAACTACTATCTAATTGTTAATTTTCGAGGAAGAATCTTGGGGCCGATTGATGTCGGCGTCTTTAATGACGGTTCACCACTTATGCTAGAAGGTGTGGATAGATTTTCACCCCGGAAGTTGAAATTCAGCTCAAAAGGCGATATCCAGATAATCGGGATGAATCACCTGGATCGGGATCCTCCGTGCTGTCCTTCCTCCGCATCCTACAAGACATTCCGCGCCCAGGGTTTCAATTTATTTAGGGTGAGGTAACTCGCTCACGTTCTCGCCAGTACCTGGCGGGGAATTAATCTTGAGAGGAAATATGAAGATTTTAATGATTCTGGCTGTTTTGGCTTCATCTGTGTTCATCACTGGGTGTAATGGCATCTTAGGTGATTCTGTATCTGGGGTATGGAGGGGGAAGGTATTGGATGAAAGGTCTGTTCACTATATAGAAATGGAGCTCAAGGAGCGGAGAGGTAAGATTACTGGAACAATGTCAATATTAAAGGGACGCAACGATACTCTCTGGAAGACTGATACTTTTCCAATTATTCAAAGCGAGAGAATGAATGAAAAAGTAAAGATTTTGGTCGACCTGGATAGTGGGGTTTCATTTGAATTGTCACAAGATGGAGACGAAATGACTGGGATAGTTTATGAGATCGCCTATAAGAATCAGCCTGACAAAACGACGTTACAAAGACTTAAATAAGCTATTTTTTGTTTATTAGTTTTTTCACGGGTTATTTTTCGAGAGGTATATTAATGCGGTCTGTTTTCATACTAACAGCGTTGCTGATTTTTAATTCTGCATCAGCTGACTCCAGTCTTTTCAAGGGCTTGGGCCTGGTTGGCGATTCTTTGATTAATATTGAATTGACGCTATCAGATGATAGTTCTGTAACGGGCTTCTACGAGTACAGCCGATTCAAAAAACCAATTGCTGTCACCGGCTTTCACAGTAAGGGAAGGGTCGAGCTCCTTGCGGATGTAGATGGTATTGAGAGATTTTCATTGAAGGTTGGTGATGGTCAGTTGAATGGTACTTGGTTCCGAGATGAGAAACGGCGTCGAGTGATAGCTCGAGTCCCTTACTCAAACACAATGTGGGAAAGTCATCGAACGTTTGAGGAGTGCTTGTCTTCCCAAGGTGAAATTGCAATCAGCGAAGATGTGTCGCGCAAAGCACATCGGACGGCAAAAGAGGTCGTGGAACTATTCCGAAGTGGCGATAAGGATGAGTTGATCAGTCGTTTGTCGAAGTATTCTCAAGAAGAAAAAGCATGGCTGTCCAAGCTTCCGATTGAGTTGGTGTTTGATGAAAGCTTGATCAAAGAAATAGGTTCAGCAGACTTGCCTTGTGCTAGTAGGGATGACGGCATCATGATCAGTCGTGGCAAGCTCTGGATCAGTGATGACGGCATGATTGTAAACAAGCCAGCGACTGAGTTTGAGAATCTGTATCGTCCATCACCAAAGATTCTAACTTACAAAGGCAAGATTGTGCCGATGCAGTGCTTGGTTGCCGAGTGGGGTAATTCGGATAACTTTGAGGCTTTGGGTAATCTTGTCAGTAGTATCAATGACGAGATTTCAGAAGATTTAGGGCTAGGTAGTCCGAATTACTTAAAGAGGAAATATTCGGGTCAATTTTGCGAGGATGGAGAGTGTGAAGCACTGATCCCATCGTTAGAGCAATGCGTTAGATTTGATGGTGACTATGTATCGACGGGCAGTGTCCTGATAGGTGGAAATACTGATACCAGTGAAAGCTACATATTGCGTGAGAAGCTGGATAATGAATTTTGCCGTCAGTTCATTGAAGAGTCAGAGTTTTCTGTGAAGCACTGCATCATGATTGAGCGGTTCAGATATCGTGGCGAGTCAACATACGAGGCATTTGCGATAAGCGATGACCATTACGTGATTCCATTAATAGAAGAGACTTCTGATGCGCCGCTCAAGGCGAAATACATCAAGATGGAGCACATACTTGAAACAACAACTTTATCGGACGAGCAGATAGCTCTTCTCAGGATTGAGAGAGCTATAAAGCGCGATCTCGAAAGGCGCGGGTTGTTGTGTTGCGGTAAGGTTGAAATAGTTGCTCAGTCTGGGCTAAGAGTAGCGAAGGTTTACAATGGGTTTTACCCTGGTGGTAATGCTCAGACGCCTTTCTTAATAATCAACGATGGGGGAGGGATTTATGATCCTGTTCCAGCAGGGGGAATATTCGAATTCTCGCCCAGAGCAATGAGTTTTAATGAGGATGGTGATTTAGTTCTTGAAGGTAGCGATTACGCAGAAGGTGATGCACGTTGCTGTCCTTCGCTAAAGGCTGAGAGAGTGTACGGTGTTCGGGACAATAAAGTGGTTCGGTTGAAATAGACTCGATAAAGGAAAATAGAATGGGATTTTTCGCTCGAAAGAAGAAAGAAGCGGCAGTGAGGCGTATCTTTGAAGAAAAGATTTACGAGATAGTTGCTGCCGAAATTGAGGAGGCTGGTCGTCGGCCTGGCTTGTGGGCAAAGGCTTTGGCGAACAGTGATGGTGATGAAAACAAGGCGAAATCTCTGTATATCAACTACCGGGCACAATCAATGCTGGATGAGGCTGAACTTGAGAGCGAGGCTGCACTCGAGAGGATGGCTGCACTCGAGAAGGAGGCTGCCGAGAGGTTAGCTAGAAAGACGGAAATAGAAGTTGAAGCGAAGAAGGAGGCTCGAAGATCTCGCGAGATTCGTAATGATAAGGATAGGCTTGAAGTGGCAAAGGAGATCTTGAAGGAAAAAGGATACAAGGTGAGAGATTATTATAACTTCTGGGTGGTGATCGAACCGCTAGGTGGCAGGCACAAAGCATCTACCTCTGAAGAACTACTGCAATATGCTTATTCGCGACAATCAAGTAAATAGGACTAAAAAATGCCAAAGATCGCTATCTATGCCCTTGCTGGGCTTATGTTTCTAGCTATTCCTGAGTGGCCCTACGAATTCTATATGGCGATGAAAGTCGTAGCTTTCGCCGCATTTGCCTGGGCGGCATACACTGTGTATGAAAAGGAGATGAACGGAATATTCTGGGTATTGGCTGTCCTGGTTCTCCTGTTTAATCCATTCCTTCCTATCCTTCTGCCTAAAGAAGTCTGGATGTTTGTTGACGTTTTTGCTGGAGTATTTCTCGTCGCGGTGG
>Ga0066860_10000472_pt1 | contig 17662 bp, 16 predicted proteins | sample ETN07SmetaG_FD_65601 | JGI IMG/M metagenome (GOLD analysis project Ga0066860, IMG submission 65601) | Marine microbial and viral communities from oxygen minimum zone, Eastern Pacific Ocean - ETNP2014F14-07SV275 | ecosystem: Environmental > Aquatic > Marine > Oceanic ... | reverse complement strand
AACGAACCTGCTCGGCGAGCAGGGCAAGGGCTTCGCGATCGCCCAAGAACGTCTCGCCACCGGTCGCATCCATCACTGCATGCGCTGGATAGGCATCTGTGAGCGCGCGTTCGAGATGATGTGCGAGAGGGCCGCCACTCGTGAGGTCGCGGGCGGACTCCTGGCGAGCAAGCAGACGATTCACAACTGGATCGCCGAAAGTCGCGCGGACATCGACGCGGCGCGCCTAATGGTGCTCGATACGGCGAAGAGGATCGACGAATCAGGGCCCGATGCGGTCCACATCGAGATTTCGCTGATCAAGTTCTTCGTCGCGCGAGTGCTCGACACGGTGCTCGATCGATCGCTGCAGACGCACGGAGCGCTCGGCATGACCGACGGGACGCTGCTCTCCTTCTGGGTGCGCCACGAACGCGGATCGCGCATCTACGATGGCGCGGACGAAGTGCACAAGAGTCGCGTCGCCCGAAGGATCCTCCGGAATTATGGGCTCCGGATCTCTTAGCAGGGATCTCGACTCCACGGGACGGATGAACGCACCGAACTGGCTCGATAGGCCCGGCGCTCAGCGCGACGGAGAGGAGCTCGATAACGATCGTTTGGCGGAGTACCTGCCAACGGTTCTGCCGGACTTCGGCAGCGGAGAGGTCAGGGTCGAGCAGTTCGCCAAGGGGTACTCCAACCTCACGTACCTGGTTTCGGTCGGGGACCGGTCCGTGGTGCTGCGGCGTCCACCGTTCGGCGTGAAGATCAAGACGGCTCACGACATGGGTCGCGAGTACCGGATCCTTTCCCATCTCCATCCGGTGTGGGCCAAGGTGCCCGAGCCGCTGGTCTTCTGCGAAGACGAGGACGTGTTGGGTGTGCCGTTCTATCTCATGGAGCGCGTCGAAGGCATCATTCTGCGCAAAGAAATGCCCGAGGCCATGACTCCGGCCCCCGAACTGACCGCCCGCATCACAGCCACGCTCGTGGGCTCGCTCGCCGAACTGCACGCCGTCGACTACGAGGCCGCCGGGTTAGGTGAGCTGGGCCGTCCCGAGGGGTACGTGCGTCGCCAGGTCGAGGGCTGGGCCAAGCGATACGTCCGGTCGCAGACCGACGACGTCAGAGAGATGGACTTGTTGGGCAACTGGCTGCTCGACTCGATGCCGCCCGAGAGCGGGGCCGCGCTGATCCACAACGACTTCAAGCACGACAATGTGGTACTCGATGGAGACGACTGGTCGCGCTTGATCGCCGTCCTGGACTGGGAGATGGCCACATTAGGCGACCCGCTCATGGATTTCGGCGTGTTGCTGGCCTACTGGACCCAGCCGGAAGACCCCCCAGAACTGATCGAGGCACGTCTGAGTCCCACGTTGCTACCGGGTACCCCGAGTCGAGCCGACGTGGTGGAACTTTACGCTCGCGCGAGCGGCAACGACGTGCAGAACGTCGTCTTCTACTATGCGTTCGGGCTCTACAAGGTGGCCGTGATCGTGCAACAGCTCTATGCACGGTACGTGGCCGGCCACACTACTGATCCGCGATTCGCGAACCTCATGGATGGCGTGCGGGCGCTGAGTCAGGTCGCGTGGCAATCGGTGCAGAAAGGGCGTATCGACCGGCTGTTCTAGGGTTGCTGCGCGACTAACAAAGCCGGGATTTCCCGATCGCCTTCTTGGAGCCGTCCGACTTGGCAGGCTCGAAATTGCCTTTCTTGCCCGCCTCGCACGGGATTGTCGTAAGCTGTGGTTCGTCAATGCCGGCGGGGGGGGTGTTGGCTTCGCACGCGACGAGGTCCGGACCGACGCCATCCCGCTTCCCGGAGCCCCCGAAGGCGACTTGGTGGACTTCAAGTTCCGGGTAACAGAGCGTCTCCAGGCGGCCGGGTTGTCCGAGCAGACGATCCAGCGGCTGGTATGGCTCTATGGTCGTCAACTCCATCAACTGCTTGCCCTGGCGGAGTCGGACCCCGGATGGATGGAGCCGCTCGGGCCCGGCGTACCCGCCGTCCGGGGCGAGGTGAAGCTCGCGGTGGAATGTGAGATGGCCTCGAAACTCATCGACTTCATGGATCGGCGCAGCGTGCTACTGCTCTTTCCCCCCGACTTCGGACTCGCCGGCGCCGTTGAGGCTGCCGAGATCATGGGGTCGTTGCTGGGCTGGGACGAGGCACGAAAGGCCGCCGAGTTGGAAGGCTACCAGATGTACGCTGACTACCGGCTTCGTAGCAGCCCGAGAAGCCCAGTAGGCTGCTAGACGCTCGTCTCAGCCGAGACCCGAGCCACGGGGAGCAGCATCCGGAATGTGGTCCCCTTCTCCAGCTGCGAGTCCACTTCGACGACGCCGCCGTGCGCCTCCATCACGCCGCGAACGATCGCGAGGCCGAGGCCTGCGCCACCGTGCCCGTCGGTCTGCCAGAAACGGTCGAAGAGCCGGTCGAGCGCCTCGTGCGCGATCCCTGCGCCGGTATCGGACACCGAAAGCACGACTCGGCCGTCGTGCTCCGTGGCTGCTAGCGTCACAGAGCCCCCGGGCGGCGTGAACCGCAGCGCGTTGTCGAGCAAGTTCGCAAGCGCTTGCAGCATGCGGTCCCTGTCCATTCTGGCCTGGGGCACGTCTTCAGCGACCTCCACCAACAGCTCCACTCCCGCCAACTCGGCCTGTCCTTCGAAGAGCTCTTTGGCCTCCTCCAGAATCGGGCGCACGCTCTCGGCAGAAGGACGCACGACGAACGCTCCCGCTTCGATACGCGCCACGTCGAGCAGCGCTTCGATAAGCCGACCCATGCGGCCCGCGGATCGCGCAATAATCTGCGCTTGCTTACGCCGCTCATCGTCATCCAGGGGCAGATCTACGAGCAGGTCGGCGGCGGCCGCTACGACGCCCAGGGGATTGCGCAAGTCGTGAGAGACGATCGACACCACCTCCTCGCGTTGGTGAATGGCGAGACGAAGCGCGGCCTCCTTCTCGCGAATCTCACTGATGTCCGCGAAGGTCAGCACTGCGCCGCGCAGCTCCGCACCGTCGACCAGGGGATGCAGCGACCAACGCGCCGCGAACGGCGTCCCGTTGTAGCGCCACAGCACGTCGTCGTCGTCGGAGTCCACACGGCCACCCGCCTGAAGCGCGGCAAGGATCGGTGAATCCGCGCGGTCGCGGGGATCTCCGTCGGTAGTGGAATGATGGAGCAGGTCGTGCATATCGCGACTCCGGACTTGGCGATCGGTGCAGCCCAGAAGCGCACAGCCGACCCGGTTCAGCGACGTGCACTTGCCGTCGAGATCAATGCCCAGGACACCGTCTCCCGTGGCCTCGAGCAGTGCGTCTATCTCGCGCCGAGCTTGCACGGCCTCCGTTCGACGCTGTTCGCCTTCCACTATGAGGCCTCGAAGCCGTCGACTCACTCGACCGATCACGAGGGTCGAAGCGAGCGCGACGAGCGCCAGGCCGAGCGTGATCCAGAACTGGAAGCGTATCGTGCGGGCAGTCTGGCGTGTGCCCTCCTCGACATAGCTATTGATCACTCGTTCCAACTCTCGCGTCGCGCGTCGGAGATTGTCGAACGCGGCCAGACTCTGCTCGCCGAGCGCCTGGCGCTCTGCAGCGACCTCGGCATCGTCCGCGTCGCCGGCCTCGTCCAGCACGTCGAATACCCTGCGGTTCTCGAAGTGCCAGCGCGCCGACTCCGCAGATAGCTGCGCCAATCGCTCCCGCACATCGAAGTCCATACCGCGCACATGGTCGCTCAGCACACCTGTGAGGCTGTCTTCGATCAGCACCGCGGCGTTGTACTGCGTGCGATAGAGTCCCTCGCCGCCCAGCAGGAAGCGCTGCAGGAGGTCAACAAGATCTGCTTGCGCGAGCGACAGCTTCGCGCTCGCAAGCAATGCCGGCTGGAGGTATTCGGTGATCTGTTCCTGCGCTTCTGTAGCGCGTTGCCCGATATAGATGGGCACGATCGCCAGCGCGATGAGCGCGACCGCAACCAAGGCGAGTGCCATGCGGGCGCGGGTCTTTCGCGGACCACCGGTTAGGTGATCCACTGCCGACTGGGTTGCGCTCATGCAAGACTCCCTTCACGCGGTCCGAGGCGGGCCGCGGCTACCTGTGCTACCGCGACCTGGCTAGTCGGGTTCCGCGGCGGGAAGCGTCACAAGTCGTTCCCGCGCCCACGCCCGCGTCCTCGGCGCCCTCTAGCTTCGTCCTCTGAGAATTCCTCTTCGAGAAGACGGAAGCTGTCGTTGAGCTCTTGGTCGTTCTCGGTACCCATGATACGCCCCGCGATGTACTCGCCGAGAACAGGGCCCTGCTTGAACGACTCCGCCGAGCCACCACCCGCGAGCCATCCATTGTCGTAGTCGGGATGCTCGTCAATGATGAAATTTCGGCTCACCGACTGCGTGTAGTGACACGCCCGCGTCTCGTTGATCGAGCGCTCGGCCAGCGCCGGAAAATACTTGGCGAGGATTTTGCGCGGCCTGGCGTGTGATTCTTCGTCGACCCAACGGATGCTCGTATCGGGGTCGTCGCCGCTGTGAGCACCTGCACGAATTCGGAATCCGCGCGAGTCGCCCGGGAGAGCCGGCCATCCGGTTACGCCCGGGAAGTTGTAGCTGGGACAGTTGGGGTGCCGATACGACTCGTCGCCCGGAGGCGTCGAGAAGTAGTACACGTGCCCGAGCGTGCTGATGCCCAAGCGCTTGCCCATGAGCGCGGGAAAGAACTTCGGAAACCAGGGACCGAGCGCGAATACGAAGATGCCCCCGCTGATGCGACCCGCGCCTTCGATCTCCACGTCCGAGATGCGGCGGCCATCGATCCGCCCCAGCGAGACACGCCCGACACGAATCTCTCCCCCCTCCTGCTGGAAAACCCGAGCGACGGACTCCATCGCTCGCCTCGCCCGAACCACGCCCGCCTCGGGCTCGTAGATCGCTACGTTGACGTCCGGCGTGTGCAAGATCGGCCAACGGTACCGCACCTCGTCCGCATCAAGGACCTCGTAGTCCCTTCCGAGCACATCCCAGTTGGCCACGGTCTGTTCGAGGAAGGGCGTCATCTCGTCCCGCATGATGATGTCGCCCGTAGTGTAGTAGAGCTTGGGCAGCATCGCGTCGGAGTACTGCTCGTCCCACGCCTTCCACTTCTCAATCGCGCGCAGCGCCCACCCGCCCCACTGCAGACCATGCGGGACATCACCATAGCTCGAGCGCACACCGCGAGTCTCGCCGCCGGATGCCGAGCGGGAGTTGCCCGGCCCGTACTGGTCGAGCAGCGTGACCTTAGCGCCCATCCTCTGCAGATGGAGCGCCGTCCAGTTGCCGAAATTGCCGGCTCCTACGACGACAATGTCGGGAGCCTGGCTGGAGCGAACGAGCGCTGAGCGCACGGGTGCGGCTCGGAGTTGCTGCGCACCGGCCGCGGTACCCGTTATGGCAAGTCCGGCACCGGCAGTCGCGACCTTCAGAAAGTCGCGTCTATCGATGCCCAAGAGGTCTCCTAGTTACCCAACGGAGCCAGACTGATCGTCCCCAGCGCGTCCGCATCAGCCGGCAACTCACCGCTGCCGGGCTCGAACCCGTTCAGCCGCAACACAAAGGCCACGATGTCCGCATACTGCTCGAGTTCCAGGCTTCCGGGTGCATCCTCGGGCATCTGCGTCGATACCATCTCGAAGAGGTCCCCCGCCGTGCGCCGCCGCCACTTGAACTTGAACTGGCGGTCGTTGAACTCGCTCGAGTAATGGCACTCGGTACAAGTCGAGCGGAAGACGTTCCGTCCCCGGTCGGCTTGAACCGTTGAAAAAGCGAGCGCCGACGAGGCAGGCGCAGCAGCGGCCGGCTCCGCGGTGACCGTAGCTGGGCCCGCGGCGTCGGCCGGGCCAGGTCCTTGAGCGGCCGTGGTGCTACCCGCGCAACCCGCGAGAGCCAACAGCGTTACGAACGTCAGAGGTTTGGATGAAATCATCGTCTCTGCCATTTGAGTGAGAATGAAGGTCCCAAGATGCTGCGTCACGGGCCGAACCGGCAAGCCGACGAGTGAGTCCTGGCCGGTCAGATCTTGATGTAGATCCGGCGCCGGTGGAGGATCCACATCAAGGCCAACCAGAGGATCACATAGGAGACAGCAAAGGACAATGATCCGTTGTAGTCCCCCGCCCACGAACGGAAGACGTTCTCGTAGATCCATCCGTACAGCGAAGTGCCACCGTCGCCCCGGACACGGACTCGCACCATCGCCTTTGTGACCATGCCGGAGGCCACGTAGACGGCGATCGAGTTCATGCCGTAAACCACGAGGGGCACGAGCCACGGACCACGCCATCGCCTTACGTCGATGGCCCAATACATGATCCCGAAGAGCAGCAGCGCCGTGCCGGCGGTAAAGAGCACGTAGGAGCTCGTCCAAAGGCTCTTGTTGATCGGGAATGCGACATTCCACACCAGACCCACGGCGACGAGCCCGACGCCGGCGAGCAACATGCCTCGGGTTTTTGCCGATCCCTCGTGGTCCCGTTGCAGCCACTCTCCCGTGAAGATGCCGAGCAAGGAGGTCACAACCGCGGGCATCGTGGAGAGAAGTCCCTCGGGGTCCCACGTCTCCTGCCAAAGGTGCCCACCCATGAGCATGCGATCGAGGTAGGCCGCGAGGTTGCCTTCGACAGAGAGGTCACCGGCGCCATACCCAGGAACCGGCACCAGCACCATCAAGCCCCAGTAGAGCAACAACAGGCCTCCCGCGGCCGACCAGCGCCCGCTCGGCTTCAACCACAGGTATAGGCCGCCGGCGGCCACGTATACGAGCCCGATTCGCTGAAGAACGCCGGCCCATCGCATTTGCGCGAAGTCGAAGCTGGGGACCGCCCGCATGAGCAGACCGATGGCGATGAGCAGCAGCGATCTACGCACGACGTGACCAAAGAGCGCGGTCCGCGGCACACCCTCCGAGAGTCGGCGTCGGAAGGAAAGCGGGATCGCCACGCCCATGATGAAAAGGAAGTACGGGAAAATCAGGTCCGTTGGCGTCCACCCGTGCCACTCGGCGTGCGCGAGCGGGGCGTACACGAAAGCCCAACTCCCTGGATTGTTGACGAGGATCATGCCGGCGATCGTCAAACCGCGGAACGCGTCGAGGGAGACCAGACGGGCAGACGAGGACGGCGGCACCGAAGCGGCTGGCGTGGGGCTCGCGTCGAGGGTCGCGGTCTCAGCCACGCTTACTCCGGGTTCTGGTGGAGGCGAGCCTTCACGAGGTCCTCCGGAGTGTTCACGTTCAAGAACGTTTCGTCGTTCAGCAAACCGAGCGATGCCAGGTCGAGCTCCCGCCCCTCGAGCGCGCGGAAGAGGGAGTGCATGGAAAGGTCAGTCCCATCGAGTCGTTCCGCCACCAACGGCAGCGCGACGCATCCATAGACGGCGCAGAGGGGCTCGACACCACCGGTTCGACTCGGCGCAGCCGCTGACGAAGCGGCCAGCGAGGTCCCTAATTGTGCGACGATCGCAGCGAGGACGCGTTCATCGACGAGAGGGAGGTCACATCCGAGTAGCAGCACTCCGTGCAACTCGCGCGCCTCGGCCTCCAGCAACGCCGCATGCAGCCCACCCAGAGGTCCGTGCCCGGGCCTCGCGTCGGGTAGCACCCTGATCCCCTTGGGGACCTGAACGTGGTGGCACGAAATGACCACGACGTCATCTGTCACGGGTTCGAGCGCGCGGATCGCGCGGTGCAGCATCGGTACGCCTGCGACGAGCTCCATAGCCTTGTCGCGTCCGTAGCGGCGGCTCTCCCCGCCGGCGAGCACGGCGCCGAGCAGCTTCAAATGACGCGCTCGGCTCCGCAGTACACGTTGAAGCCACCATTGCGAGCGAAGCCGACGAGGGTTTGGCGGAATTGGCTCGCGAGATCCACGGCCAGGCTGGACGGCGCGCCAACCGCGACGAGTATCGGCACTCGGGCCATGAGCGCCTTTTGAATGATCTCGAAGGAGGCGCGTCCGCTCACGACCAACACGCGCTCCTGGGCCGGCAGGGTTCTCGCGAGCAACGAATGCCCGAGCACCTTGTCGACGGCGTTGTGACGGCCGACATCCTCGTGCAGCACGTCCAGCGATCCATCCGCTCGGAAGAGACCAGCCGCGTGCAACCCACCGGTGCGCGCGAACACGCCCTGCCCCTCCATGAGTCGATCGGGAAGGTCGGCCAGGAGCGCGCCGGGGACCTCAAATCCGTCGGCCAAGATCGAGCACCCCGTCGCTTGCACGGCCTCGATCGACGCTTTCCCGCAGATGCCGCAACTCGACGACGTGAACACGTTCCGCCGCATCGCGTCCGCGTCGAACGGGACCCCGGGCCGCAAACGCGCCTCGACGATGTTGTACTCTTGGGCCTCGTCCCCGCGACAGTAGGTCAGTTCCTGAACGTCGCCCGCCGTCCCCACAATTCCCTCACCGTGGAGGAAACCCGCGACCAGCTCGAAGTCGTCGCCGGGCGTACGCATGGTGATCGCGACAGGTTCGATGCGGCGACGCTCGCCCGCCGTCCAGGACACTCGGATCTCGAGTGGCTCTTCGACCGCGAGCGCATCCTTCTCAGAAACCACGAGCCCGTCGCGGTGCCGCGCGACGCGCACGGAGCGCGTGGGACTCCCCTGTCCAATCACCAGGCTAGAAGGAGAGCTCGAGAAATCCGCTCACGCCGAGGGCCACCAAGATCGTCAGCACGGTCTTGGTATTGCCGATATCGAGCGCCTGCCGGATCGCGATAAAGCCCGCCACCGCCACCCAAAGGGGCAGTAATGCGTAAAGAGGCCAGCCCAGGATCGGGATGAAGGCAAAGATCCACAGGACGCCGGGAGATTGCGCGAAACCCAGCGTCCTCAGCAGCTCGCCCCAAGTCGCTTTTCCGCCGAAGAAATTGACTCCGACCAAGTAGCAAATCCCGGCCCAAATCGCCCAATGACCGAGCGCACCCACCGCCGCGAACGACGCAGCCATCGGACCCTCGCCTCAAGCGCCCACCCCCCGCGCAACAGCAACGATGGCAACCACCATCGCCGCCTGCCCGGTCGCATTCTCATCGTGCTCGACTTCTTCGAATGTGTCGACGCTGAGGAACGTCGCCCCAACCATCCGCTCAACGAAGGAGCTCGCGCCCTCGCTCATGTAGGTGCTCCCAGATTTTGTGTGTCCCTAAGTGTGCCGAATCACGAAAGCACCCGCCAGAACAAGGAGCCACGTCCGGGTGTCGGCGCAGGTGGTGCCACATGCCGCCGCGGCCTCCGAGCCGCCACCGGCGAGAGGGCTGGACTGGACCGCCGCTCGCAGCGATATCGCGAAGCGTCTAATCGCGGAGAGCTGCGGTTCGGTCAAGCCCGCTCCCCAAAAAGCTACCGAGGCAGCCGCACAGGCATGTCCGCCACCACATAAGCCATCACCGCGAACGTAGCCACGCAGAGAGCCACTTCGTCCGGGTCGAGCTTGTCGAGGGTGTCGGCGTCCGTGTGGTGGTACCAGAAGTATCGCGTGCCATCGACGCTGAACCCCATGCCCGGGACACCCGTACGCATGAGCGGGCCGATATCGGCGCCGCCACCGCCTCGCATGATGCGCCCCGCGCCGATGCGATCGAGCAGCGTTCCAATCTCGGTGACCATCTCGAACGCGGCATCGGAGCCCGTGAACCCGTAGCCGAGCGGCTTGAAAACACCGCCGTCGGACTCCATCGCGAGCACGTGGTCCTCGTGGGCGTGCATCCTGGCGTACTCGGGGCCGCCAGGCCCCCCATTCTCCTCGCTGGTCCAACCGACCACTCGCACCGTGCGTCGAGGCCGCAGGCCGAGCTCCTTCATGAGGCGCACCGCCTCCCAGGCAGCGACCACACCGCCAGCGTCGTCCATGGCACCCTGGCCGACGTCCCAGGAGTCGATGTGTCCACCGAGCACGATGACCTCGTTCGGGAACTCGGAGCCAATGATCTCGGCCATCACGTTGCGTGACGGCGCATCGGGAAGCATCTGAGCGTTCATCTTCAGTAAGAGCTCGATGCGCTCACCTCGGTCCTGCATGCGGTGCAGCATCTCGGCATCCTCGACCGTGATCGCGGCGTGGGGGATGCGGCGCACTCCGTCGGCGTACTCCATGTTGCCCGTATGCGGTGTCTGCTGAGAATACGGCGTCACAGAACGGATGATGCTCGCAGCCGCACCCGCTCGGGCTGCCGCAATCGCACCCTGGCTCCGGTACTGAACCGTCGCGCCATAGTTCGTAAACGGCACGTCGAAGAGCACGATCTTGCCCTGAGCTTCGTCGGCGCGGCGCTCCAACTCATCGAAGCTGCTCACCACGAGCACCTCTGCACGGATGCCGCCCACAGGTGTCGCGATGCTGCCTCCAAGTCCCAGCATGGGGAGCGAACGCGGACGTGGAAGCGTCATCTCGAGCGACTCCTCACCGCGAACCCAGTGCGGCACCATCACCATGTCGCCGCGTACATTGTCCAAACCGTCCGACTCCATCTGCTCCATGATCCAGTCGATCGCCTGCTCCAACGCTACCGACCCCGAAACCCGATGGCCGAAGAGGTCGACGAGCTCGCCGAGACGCGCATAGGCGTCGTGGTTCGCTAGCGCCGCATCGATCAGTCGGTTCGCGTCGTCACGATACGCGTCGGCGATGTCCTGAGATCGAACGAACTCGGGCGCGAGCAAGCCGGCGCCAAGCAGGAGCACGGACAGGATGGGCGCTCGATGCGAGCTTCGACGCGGCATTCGATTCAAGGGATCGCTCCAGTACGGGTTGAGGAGCACGCACCCTCGCCCCGCCCACTTCATGTGTCAAGCCGGGCGTCGGGCCGTAGATCAGGTGTCGAAATACGGCCGCAAGGCGTGTTCGGGGGGCGGCGCAGTCACCAGGCTCACGCCGACGAACAGAGCCGCCGACACCAGGAAGCCCGAGAGCACGGGTTCGACGGACGCGGCGCCGAACAGCTCCCATAAGAACGTGGCGGCCACACCTCCGATCATGGCCGCGGCTGCTCCCTGCTTCGTGGCCCTCCGCCATACCACGCCCCCGACCACCGGCATGACGAACGCCGCAGCCATCAGCGCAGTGAATAGCAAGACGATGAACTGCACGAGCTCACCTTCCCCGACACCGCTCAGCAAAAGGATCACCGGAACCGATCCCACGACGAGAATCCCTAAACGACCAATCCACATGCGGCGTTCGGGCGTTACATCCGGATCGATGAGATTCTGGTAGATGTCGACCGACAGCGCGGACCCGGCGACGATGAGCAGCGAGTCGACGGTCGACATCATGGCCGCGGTAATGGCGGCGAGCATGATCGCGCCCAGCGTCACCGGAAGAACGGCAGTGGCCACCATCGGCATCGCCAGGTCTCCGGTCGGCAGCTCAGGGAAGAGCACGATCGCACACAAAGCCAGCATGAAGACCAGCAGGTTCAGCGCGAGGATCATGATGATCGCGAAGAGGACTCCCCGTCGGATGGTGGCCATGTCCTTCATCGCGTATAGCCGGATCAGCTTTTCGGGGGTCGCGATCCCGCCCAGGAAGAACGAGAGGCCCATCGTCAGCAGCAGCGTCGCCGGCATCGTCTCCCAAGTGAAGACGAGCGGGTGCGCGGACTCGACCAGCGTGAGCAACTCGCCGAAGCCGCCCACCTGCCTTAGAGCAAGCGGGACGGCGAAGAGCGCACCCAGGCTCATGACCACGAGCTGGAAGGCGTCGGTATACACCACGGCGATCATGCCGCCGACCACAGTGTAGACCAGCAAGATGAGCGTGAAGCCGACCATGCCTGCGGTGGTCGGAATCCCGAACACCGTGTGCGCGATGAGCCCCGCCGCGACGATCTGCGCTTGAATGTAGACGACGGTCGCTACGAGGATGATGCCGCCCGCGAGGCCTCGCATGCCCTTGCCGTAGTACCTCGTCTCGATGAACGCAGGGAGCGTCAGCTCTTTCTGCTTGGTGAAGCGGGGCGCGAGCACCGCCACCATGAACCAGTACGAGAGCGGGATCGAGAGCAGCACCCACGCGAACGACCAGCCCGCGGTGTACATGACCCCGATGGTACCGATGAACGTGCCCGCCGACGTGTGGGTCGCGGCCATGGTGGCGCCCCCGGTGAACCAGCCGAGGTTGCCGCCCGCGATCCAGTAGTCCTGCTCGTTGCGCGTCGCTCGCAGGCTGTACCAGCCGATCGCGAAAACCACGAAGAAGTAGCCGACAAAGACCCAAATCTGGGGGTTCACCGGCGCTCTTCCCAACGCATCCAGAGTACATACGCGACGACGATCACGCCGCACAACAGGAACACGCCATAGAACATCAAGCCGGGTCGCCCGGTCACGACGCGGCCCTCTTGAGGTGGCGCCACCCCATAAAACTGAACGCGAGCAAGATCGCGGCAGTCAGCAAGTCGATCACGAGCGGCAGTCCCGGACGCCGCGTGCCGTCCGTGCGGCCCCGCGCGCTGACCATGGAAGGCACCACTGGCAGAGCGACCGTGTACACGCCCTGCTCGTTGGCCTCGAGCCCCGTGGGGAAGCCCTCTGAGATCGACCATTCAGGCGGGAACTCGAGCGCTGCGCGGAAGACGTCGGAGACGCCGTCGGCCGGCGGGAATCCGAGTGAGAGAACCGGGACGCGCACACGCACGTCCTCCCCATCGCGCTCAACCGCATTCGCGATCCGATACTCCGCGACCAGGCGGTAGGGCTCGCTCGTGTCGGCAAGCGTCAACGTGAACGCCACGGCCCGCATCGAGCCGGTTTCAGCGTCGAGCTGCATGCGAGTACCCGTGCGCTGCCCGCCGAGCCAGAACGACTCGGCGCTCGCGGAACCGAAGCCGAGCAGCTCGAATCTCATTTCGGGGGCTCCCTGCACGTCGAGCACATACTCGATGCGGACCTCGGCACCCCCGTCATCAGGACTGAGATCGGCATAAAGGTGCGCCGAGCGCACGCTCGTCTGCGCCGAGGCCGGCACCGCGACGGCGACGAGGACCGCCGCCAGCAGAAGCCTGCTCAGGCCCACGCTTCTCTCATCACGCGCAGCGCGTTCCCGCCCATCACTTTCTCGATGTCCTCATCCGAATACCGGCTCTTCACCAGCCAGCGCACGATGTTGTGCGAACCCTCGGTCGGATTCTCCAGTCCCTCGACGTACTCGACCTCGTCGTACTCCTGCCCCGGCTGGCCCTTGCCCTTGGACTCCTCGATCGAGAGCGCCGCCATGTACGTGTGGTGCAGCCCGACATGATCTCCGTACACGGTGTCCGGCCCGAAGCCCACATGATCGATTCCCACCAGCGCTTTCACGTACTCGAAGTGCTCCATGAACGCGTCGAGATTATGGACGCGGTTGTTCTTGGTGAGGGTGGTATGCGGCGCGCACTCGATCCCGATTACTCCGCCTTTGGCCGCGACCGCCTCGAGCACGTCATCAGGCGCAAGCCGTCTTGATTCCCATAGCGCCCGCGCACCGATGTGCGAAAGCACGATGGGCTTCTCACTCCACTGCACCGTGTCGAGCGTGGTTTCATCACCGCAATGGGAGCAGTCGATGAGTAGACCGACCTTGTTCATGCGCTCGACCGCTCGCTTTCCGAACTTGGTCAGTCCGCCGTCGCGGTCCTCCTTCAGCCCGTTTCCGAGCGCATTGGACTCCGAGTAGGTGATTCCGAGCGAGCGCAGTCCAAGGCCGTGAAGAAGGTCGATGCGGTCGAGGTCGTGCTCGATCATTGCCGCCCCCTCCATGGTGGCGACCCACGCGACACGCCCCTCATCGTGCGCCCGCTGCACGTCGTCCACGCGGGTGCAGTGAAAGACGAAATCTTGATGCGCGAGGTCACAGAGGCGCATGCCGAGGTCGTGCAGCACGTCCTCCCACTGCCAGCCCGAGGACGAGTGGATCTTGCAGATCCCGTCCATCAAGTTGTCGAACACGCAGTCCCAATAAGAATGCGACAGGCCTTCGAACGCCGTGACCATACGCCCCTGGCGGGCGTACTCCGGCGTCTGCTCAATTCGAGCCGGAAAGACACCGAGGTGCTCGTGCATGGACACGAACAGAAGGCGCTGCGTGAGGTCGCGCACACGGGCTTCCTCTTCGTCGCTGAGTGGCAGGCGATACGGCGCTACCCGGTCCACCTCGTCCGCTAGCTCGAAAGGCTCGTAGTCGACGCCCGCCTCGAGGTAGGAGAAAGACCGATACCCCGCATACTGCTTTTGTAGGCTCATCCCTGATCCTCACTGCGCTGGTGAAAGCCACAACCTGGGCTGTCGGGTTGGCGGAGGCCACCAGGCTACGACTTCCAACGAACCCGTCGACGCTGTAGGATCGGAGTCCCTGGATCCCCCTCGCGCGATCGGCATAGTGAGCGAATCCGCAGTCGTTCAATTGGTCACACAGGACCTCGAGCGTGGTCTCGAGGTCCTCGCTCGCTATCCAGCGGACGCTCCCGAAGCGAAGGCCCTGTGGGATGAGCTGCGGCGGGCTCTGTACGCCACCTGGGCTCGGCTTCCCTAACCTGGTGCTCGCGATCAGCGCCGACGGCATCTATTGGGATGGGGAACAGGTCATCACGAGGGAGCAGGCCCGTGGCCTGGTAGGCACGCTCGCCAATGCAGGAATCCGATCGCTCACCATCGTGCCGGGTGCGGAGCTCGAGGAGATTACCCGCTTCCTGACCGTGGTACACCGGGCTCGCTTACTGACCCCAGAGGACGAGGACGACCTCGGCACGCTGCTCTGGAAGCAGGACTTCGACCGTGTCCACTACACGCTGGCGGCGGACTCCGGGCCGGAACACGTGCCCGCAGGTGCTGCGCCCGACGCGGGACTGATCGATCTCGAAAAGCTCGTGCCGGCTCCGCCGAAGAAATCGCGAGCGCCGGTGCGAGAGGACGCCATGGCCCATTGCCGAGCCGCCTCAGCGGCCCCCTCTTGCGGTCGTCCCCCATCACTCGCTGGAGCCTGTACACATGCACGCATCCCTACGCACCGCCCATTCGCGGCTCAGCCTAGTGTCATTGGTCCTCGCACTCGTCCTCGTGCCCATGCTACCGGCCTCGGCGCAGGAAGCCGGATCGATCTACGTGGGCGGTCCAGGATCGGCGAACTTCGATCTCGCGGCTCGGTTCGCCCCGTACAAGATCCGCGATCTGGTTCACAGCACGACCGTTTCACCGCGCTGGATCGAGGGCAGCGAGAAGTTCTGGTATGAGTGGGAGAATGCCGATGGGTCCTTCTACTACATCGTGGATCCGGTTCGCAGCACCAAGAGTCAGCTCTTCGATAACGATCGCATCGCGGCCGAGCTCACCCGCATCACTCTAGATCCCTGGGATGGGCAGCACCTACCGATCCGCAGCATCCGCTTCGTGGACGAAGACACGTTCCGTTTCGATGTCGAGTCCTCCCAGGACGAGGACGTCGAAGACGACGCGGAGGAGGACGAGGAGGACGAGGAGGACGAGGAGCAGGATCAGGAAGAGGACCGCTCCGAGCGACCGCAGACGAAGAAGAGGATGCATCACTTCGAGTACACGGTGTCGACGCAGACCCTCCGAGAACTGGAAGACTACGAGGCCCCGAACGATCACCCCTCGTGGGCCAGCGTCTCACCGGACGGCGAGACCGTGGTCTTCGCGAAGCATCACGATCTCTGGATGATGACCGGGGAGGACTACGCGAGCATCCTCGACGCCCGCCGGGGGGAAAGCGGCGATGAAGCCGACGACGCCGAAGACGACGTCGACGTCGAGGAGGTTCAGCTCACGACGGACGGCGAGCCGTACTACAGCTACGCGGCCAACTCGAGCGGTCGCGGCGAGACCAACGTCTCCTCCGAGGAGAACATGGACGACCGCAAGCGCGCCGGGATCTCGTGGTCGAAAGACTCGCAGCGGTTAGCGCTCGTTCGACGCGACCAGAGAGAGGTTAGCGACCTTTGGGTCGTGCACGTCACAGGGAACAAGCGACCGGAGCTCGAGACGTACAAATACGACATGCCCGGAGAGGATACCGTCACCCAGAGTGAGATCCTGATCTACGATCTCGCCGCGCGCACGATGGTGAAGGTCGACGACGATCCTTGGCAGGATCAGCTCATGTCGATCATCAACGATCAGCAGTTCCGTTACCCCGACTCGGACGAAGCGCGTCAGTCTCAATGGCTCTCCGACAACTCGGACGAGCTCTGGTTCACGCGGATCTCGCGAGACCGAAAGCGCACCGACGTGATGATCGCGAATACGTCCACCGGTACCGTCAGGCCCGTCATCGCGGATCGGCTCAATACCTACATGGAGACGCGCACACCGATCCAGCTCGACAACGGCGATCTACTCTGGTGGTCGGAGCGCGACGGTTGGGCGCACATCTACCGGTACACATCCGAGGGAACGCTCGTCGGTCGCCTGACCGAGGGGCCCTGGCACGTGGACGGAATGGTCGGAGTGGACGAGGACCGCGGCTACCTGTTCGTCACTGGGCAAGGACGGGAAGACGGAGAGGACCCGTATTATCAGCACTTGTACCGAGTGAACCTCGACGGCTCGGGTGTCACGCTGCTCAACCCCGGAGAGTTCGAGCACCGCTTCAGCAGCGGCGAGTCCCGCCGCTTTTTTGTCAATAGCTACTCGCGCGTGAACACTACGCCGGCTTCGGCGCTCTTCAACGCACAAGGGCAGAAGGTCCTGGACCTGGAAGAAGCTGACTTCAGCGCACTCTTGGCGGCGGGCTATCAGTTCCCGGAGCCCTTCAAGGCGGAAGCGGCCGATGGCTCGACCGACATCTATGGGGTGATGTACAAGCCCTACGACTTCGACCCGAGCAAGAAATACCCGATCGTGGCTTATGTGTATCCAGGCCCGCAGACCGAGTCGGTCTCGAAATTCTTCAGCACGAACCCGTCAGAGCAGGCCCTGTCGCAGTTCGGCATGATCGTCGTCACGCTCGGAAACCGGGGAGGCAATCCGGACCGCTCGAAGTGGTATCACAACTACGGGTATGGCGACCTTCGGGACTACGGCCTCGATGACAAAAAGGCCGTGCTCGAGCAGCTCGCGGACCGCCACGACTTCATCGATCTGGATCGCGTCGGCATCTATGGGCACTCGGGCGGCGGTTTCATGTCGACCGCGGCCATGCTCGTCTACCCCGACTTCTTCAAGGTCGCCGTGTCGTCTTCGGGCAACCACAACAACGACGTGTACAACCGTAACTGGTCCGAGACCCACGACGGCGTGAAAGAGGTCGTCGATGACGAGGGGAACGTCAGCTTCGAGTTCGACATCGAAAAGAACTCGGACCTCGCGGCAAACCTGAAGGGACACCTGTTGCTCACCACGGGCGATATCGACAACAACGTTCACCACGCGGGCACCTTCCGGATGGCCGAGGCCCTGATCAAGGCGAACAAGCGCTTCGACTTCTTCGTCTTCCCCGGCCAACGGCACGGCTACGGCAATATGGGCGACTACTGGTTTTGGCTACGAGCTGAGTATTTCGTGAAGCATCTGCTGGGGGACGACGAGTGGAACGCGGACATCATCCCACTTCAGGTGGACCGTCCGAAAACCCGGTAGCCGATGTCTCGCGCCTAGTACCCGGTAAACACGTCGACCCGCGTCGTAGGTTCGCCGGCCA
>Ga0066860_10000465_pt1 | contig 17756 bp, 19 predicted proteins | sample ETN07SmetaG_FD_65601 | JGI IMG/M metagenome (GOLD analysis project Ga0066860, IMG submission 65601) | Marine microbial and viral communities from oxygen minimum zone, Eastern Pacific Ocean - ETNP2014F14-07SV275 | ecosystem: Environmental > Aquatic > Marine > Oceanic ... | reverse complement strand
GACGATTCCGGGCAAGCACCCAAAATCGGTCACGATGAAACGGAATAAGCGGTCACGATAGCCCAGAACAGGCGGTCACGTTCAAACGGAATGGGCGGTCACGATGGGCCGGAATATGCACCTTCACACGCTTCACCCGTAATGGTGTGGTTTGGCCCGATGGCACGGAGACCATGGTCGATGCAGTGATCTGGTGCACCGGCTTCAAACCCGCGTTGGGTCACCTGACCAACCTGGGGCTGATCAACGATGAGGGGCGAGTCGAGGTTGAGGGGACTCGCGCCGTCCACGAACCCAGGCTCTGGCTGGTGGGCTATGGCGAATGGACGGGATCGGCTTCAGCAACCCTGATCGGGGTGACCCGTACGGCACGTAGCACCGCAACCGAGATCGAACAGTTTTTGGCAACGGCGGAGGCCTGAGGGCCTCCGCTCTGAGCCGCTTGATCAGGCCTGCGGAGCCGCATCGAGGTGCCTGGGCAAGGCGATGGAAATCAGCGCAGCGGCCAGCACAAACGCACTGGAAACCCACAGGCAGGCCTCCAGACCATAAGCCTGGAATACCCAGCCCGAGAGTAACGTACCGATCAGTCGCCCCAGCGCGTTGGACATGTAGTAGAAGCCCACATCCAGCGACACGCCATCCTCCTTGGCGTAGCTGACGATCAAGTAGCTGTGCAGCGACGAGTTCACAGCGAACAGAACGCCGAACAGCATCAGCCCACCCAGCAGCACAACCTGAGGCGACAACCCCGCCGAAAGACCAAGGGCAATAGCCGCAGGTAAGCCAGCCAGCAGTGACGCCCAAACAAAAGCAGCTCGCCCATCGGGGACATGACCACGTTTTTTCCCGGTGATGTTCGGGGCGAACGACTGCACGATGCCGTAGCCGATGACCCAAGCCGCCAGGAAGCCGCCCACCAGCCAGAAGTCCCATCCAAACACGGTGCTCAGGTAGACCGGCAAGGCCACCACGAACCACACATCACGGGCACCGAAGAGGAACAGCCGGGCCGCAGAGAGAATGTTGATCGCCCGGCTCTTGGAGAGGATGTCGCGGAACTTGGGCTTGGCTTTGGCCTTGCCCAGGTCTTTCTTCAGCAGGAACAGGCTAGCTATCCAGATCAGGGCCAGTACGGCGGCCATCGCCAGCACTGCGCCCGTGAACCCCATCAATGCCAGCAACGCACCGCCGAGGAAAAAGCCAACTCCTTTCAGCGCATTCTTCGAGCCAGTGAGGATCGCCACCCACTTGTAGAGCGTGCCTTGCTGGTTGTCAGGCACCAACAGCTTGATCGAACTCTTGGCGCTCATCTTGTTGAGGTCTTTGGCGATACCCGACATGGCCTGCGCGCCCATCACCCAAGGGATGGTTAGCCAGGCGACGGGCACAGTGAGCATCAACAACGCCACAACCTGTAGGCCCAAGCCAATGTTCATGGTGCGATTCAAGCCCAGCCGAGCCCCGAGATAGCCGCCCACCAGGTTGGTGATAACGCCGAAGATCTCGTAGAACAGAAACAGCGCCGCGATCTGCAGCGGCGTGTAGCCCAAGGTGTGGAAGTGGAGCACCACCAACATGCGCAAGGCACCGTCGGTGAGGGTAAAGGCCCAGTAGTTGCCGGTGACCAGCAGATACTGGCGCACTTCCGGGGAAAGGGCTGACAACGCCTTCATGATCGCTCCCTGTTAATTGGCCAAACCGACCAGTTTGGCCAGCTCTACAGCGCGGTTGGCGTATCCCCACTCGTTGTCATACCAGGCGTAGATCTTCACTTGGGTGTCATTGACCACCATGGTCGACAGTGCATCAATGATCGAAGAACGTGGATCGGTGCGGTAGTCAATTGAGACCAGGGGACGCTCCTCGTAGCCGAGGATATTCTTTAGCGGGCCATCGGCGGCGGCTTTGAGCAGCGCATTGACCTCATCTGCAGAAGTGGCGCGCTCGACTTCGAACACACAGTCGGTGAGAGAAGCGTTTGCCAGCGGTACGCGCACGGCATGGCCATTCAGCTTGCCGCGCAGCTCGGGGAAGATCTCTGCGATGGCCGTGGCCGAACCCGTGGTAGTCGGGATCAGACTCATGCCCGAGGCACGAGCACGACGCAGATCCTTATGCGGCTGGTCGAGGATGCTCTGGGTATTGGTCAGGTCGTGAATAGTAGTGATCGAGCCGTGGCGAATACCCAGGTTCTCGTGAATGACCTTGACCACAGGAGCTAGGCAGTTGGTGGTGCAGGACGCAGCGGTAACGATGCGATGCTGAGTGGGATCGAACAGGTGTTGATTGACCCCCATAACCACGTTCAGTGCACCTTTCTCCTTGACCGGCGCGCACACCACCACACGCTTCACCCCCTGATCCAAGTAGGCCTGCAGCACTGCAACGGTTTTCATCTTGCCGCTGGCTTCGATGACCAGATCGCAGCCCGACCAATCGGTGTCAGCAATCGCCTTATTGGCGGTGACCTTGATGCGGCTGCCACCGATCACGACATGATCACCCTCGGCGCTGGCTTCGTTGTTCCAGCGGCCATGCACCGAATCGAAGTTGATCAGGTGGGCGTGAGTCGCTGCGTCACCTGCCGGGTCGTTGATCTGTACGAACTCGAACTCTGGCCAGCTCCAGGCTGCACGCAAGGCGAGACGTCCAATACGACCAAAACCGTTGATACCTACTTTGATGCTCATGTTTGTATTCTCTCGGGGCGGCTAGCTGCGGGGAATTACGACTGGGCTGTGTCGAACTGGCTGATGTAGTGGGTATGTGCTGGGTGCTGAATCGCACGGGGGCGTAGCGCCTGCACATCACTGATCGCCTCGCGCAGTGGTACGCCGCACTCGATCAGCAGCTGTGCGGCAATCAGGCCGGTACGACCCGACCCGCCTTTGCAGTGAATGGCAATGTTCTTACCTTCCGTGAGCAACTGCTTGATCCGCTCGCGATTAACGTCCCACGCCACCTGGAATCGCTCACCGGGCGCCTGATCGTCCTCCACCGGCAGGTGGAACCACTCGATGTCGCGCTGCCGACACTGCCCAGGCAGATTTTCGACTTCGTTCTGGGTCAGTTCTTCGGTGGGCATCAGGGTCAGCAAGGCTGAAGCACCGGCCCCTTTGAGAGTGTCCAGCGCCTCAGCGACCGATGTGTCTTTGGTACCAGGGCACGGCGTGAAGATCAGTTGGCCTTTGACCTGCTCGGAGGTCAGCACGGAGTACGGATGCTGTTGCACGATCAAAAAATCCTTCAGATGGAACGTTGATTAACGCGTTTCGAGAGTTCTTCTGCCGATTCCTTTCGCTCGGAATAGCGGTCAACCAGGTAGTCGGAACGCTCACGCAGCAGCAGGGTGAACTTCACCAGCTCCTCCATCACGTCCACTACGCGGTCATAGAAAGCCGAGGGTTTCATCCGGCCAGCCTCATCGAACTCCAGGAAAGCCTTCGGGACAGACGATTGGTTCGGGATGGTGAACATGCGCATCCAGCGGCCAAGTACACGCAGCTGGTTGACCACGTTGAAGGATTGCGAGCCTCCACAGACTTGCATCACCGCTAGGGTTTTACCTTGAGTTGGGCGGACTGCACCCATGGCCAACGGAACCCAGTCGATCTGCGCCTTGAATACGGCAGTCATCGAGCCGTGACGCTCCGGCGAGCACCAGACTTGTCCTTCCGACCACTGCATCAACTCGCGCAGCTCCTGCACCTTGGTATGGCTATCTGGAGCATCGTCCGGCAGCGGCAGGCCAGATGGATTGAATATCCGAGTTTCGGCACCGAAGTGCTCCAGCAGGCGAGCGGCTTCCTCAGTCAGCAAGCGACTGAACGAACGTTCGCGGGTCGATCCGTAGAGCAGCAAGATGCGCGGCTTGTGCTTGACGGTAAGAGGGCCGCCGAGTTTGTCGAGGGTGGGCAGATCGACTAGTTGAGCATCGAGATTGGGGATGTGTTCTTCAGACATACGTCTACTCCTGAGCGAGTGCTGCGCGAGGCTGGTCGAACCAGCGGCGCTTGAGCCACAGCGCCACCCCGACAAGGGCGATCAGCACCGGCACTTCCACCAGAGGGCCGATCACCGTGGCAAAGGCCACCGGCGAAGCCAGACCGAACGTGGCAATAGCCACAGCAATAGCCAGTTCGAAGTTGTTGCTGGCAGCGGTAAAGGCCAGCGCGGTAGTACGTGGGTAGTCAGCCTCCAACAGCTTGCCCATCCAGAAACTGATGAAGAACATCACCACGAAGTAAATGGTCAGCGGGATGGCGATGCGCAGCACATCCAGCGGCAGTTGCAGCACCATGTCGCCCTTGAGGCTGAACATCGCCACGATAGTCAGCAGCAAAGCGACCAGCGTCAGCGGGCTGATGCGGGGGATGAAACGCTGGTTGAACCACTCTTCGCCTTTGCGGCTGATCAGGAGCTTGCGCGTCATGAAACCAGCCAGAAACGGAATGCCGAGATAGATCAGTACGGACTCGGCGATGCTGACAAAGCTCACGTCGATCACGCTGCCCTGTAGTCCGAACAAAGGTGGCAGCAGGCCGAGGAAGATCCAGGCATACAGGCTGAAAAACACGATTTGGAAGATGCTATTGAACGCGACCAGGCCAGCAACGTACTGGTTATTACCCCCTGCGATCTGGTTCCACACCAGTACCATGGCAATGCAGCGCGCCAGGCCGATAAGGATCAGGCCTGTCATGTAATCGGGGTAATCGCGCAGGAAGATCACCGCCAGGGCGAACATCAGTACCGGGCCAATCACCCAGTTCTGGATCAGCGACAGCGCGAGAATGCGCTTGTCCTTGAACACCTCGGGTAGCTCTTCATACCTGACCTTGGCCAACGGCGGGTACATCATCACGATCAGGCCAATGGCGATCGGGATATTGGTCGAGCCTACCGACAAGCTGTTGAGCCTGGCCGGTAGGCCCTCGAACAGGCTGCCCAGGCTGACCCCAATGGCCATGGCGAGAAAGATCCAGATCGTCAGGTAGCGATCAAGAAATGAAAGGCGGCTTTTGCTCATCCTCATGCCTCCAGAGTTAGAGCGTACCGATCAAGGCCAGCTCAGCCTTGAGTTGCTCGGTATCCATCTGCAGCGGTAAAGCCAGGAAGGCTTCAACGCGGGTTTTAATCTGCTCCAGGGTGGCGGCAAAAGCGGCTTCGATCTCGTCCTCACTGCCCTGGTATTCCGATGGATCAGCCAGCCCCCAGTGAGCCTTGGTCGCCGGCCCAAAAAATACCGGGCAGGCTTCGCCGGCAGCCTTGTCGCAGACCGTGATCACGAAGTCAGGGGCTAGACTCTCGTGAATATCGCTGGATTTGCTGAAGAGCCCTGTAGTCGAGATACCTGCGCTCTCCAGCGTTTTCAGGCTTAGCGGATGCACTACACCTTTCGGCTGACTGCCGGCGCTGTAGGCTTTCATGCCAGCCGGTGCCAAGTGGTTGAACACAGCCTCGCAAAGAATGCTGCGGCAGCTGTTGGCGGTGCAGAGAAACAAAATCTTCATCGAGCTATCTCGTAAAAGTAGAGTGCGGCTCAGCAGCAGGCAGCGAGCCGCTGCGGGCGGTCGCCCATCACATCGAGGCGTTTGGCATCCAGGCTGAGCCAATGCTGATTGGCATCCAGAGTGGTTTTCAGAACAGCGATCACCCAGTCCGGTAGGCTGGGGTGCAGGCGGTAATAGACCCACTGGCCTTGTCGGCGATCTTCCAGCAGACCGCAGTTGCGCAGTTGTGCTAGGTGGCGGGAAACCTTCGGCTGGCTTTCATCCAGCGCGCAGGTCAGCTCACAAACGCACAACTCATCCTCGCGGGTGATGAGCAGCATCAGGCGAACGCGGGTCTCGTCAGCCAGGCATTTGAATACGGTGGTCGGTGTCAGGTGGTCAGCCATAGAGGTCTCAACGTTTAGTTTTCACCAGCACGAACATCTTGATGCGCTCGTGTATCTCGTGAAGGGTGTGGCGGAATGCGTCGGGCTGGGTGCTGGTCACCGGGTCTTCAAAGTTCCACGCCAGTACCTCACCAGCACCTGGAAGGGCCTGGCACTCCAAAGACGACTTATCGCACAGTGTGATGACGTATTCGAAACGCTCGCCGGCAAACTCATCAATGGACTTGCTGCGCAGCCCCTCGGTGCTTACGCCAAGGTGCTCAAGCGCATCCAGGGTGCGCGGATCAACCTCACCAGGCTCAGTGCCGGCGCTGAATGCCTCGAAACGTTCGGAATCAGTGTGTCGCAGTAGCGCTTCAGCCAGCTGCGAGCGAGCAGTGTTAGCCACACAAACGAACAGCACGCGGGTCTTGTTAGACATTGCCAAATCTCGAATCGAATATGGTTTAGCAAATATATGTTTTATCGAATATACAGTAAAGCGAAAATCATCATCCGGTGCACGAGCTCCCCGGAAAGTGATGTCAATAGCTTGGTTTTGCTGGCTTCCTGCTGCCGTCAGACCGATATCGTGAGCTAGAAATACTCAGTAACATCTGCCTGATCGCATATATGAATGTTGTAATCTTTTCGTCATCAGAAGAGCCTTAGGCTTCATCGCATCTCTAACCCAAGCAGGAACCTTGCGATGAAAAAAATGACTTTGACTGCAATGCTGTTGACCAGCCTGTTCGCCACCGCCGCCTTCGCTAGTCAGTACGACAAGCCTGGCTTTGTCACCGAAGTCGAAGATGGCCGCCTGTGGGTGTTCCGCGAAGGCTCTAAGGAACTGGAAGAATTCAAGAAAACCGGCGAGCCGGCCAAGCAGTTCACCGACATCGGTAGCGGCCCGAATGGCATGACGGTTAAATCTGCGGACGATCAGACCCTGAAGGACTACCTGCAATCGCTGAAGAAGTAAGCGGAACCAAGAGTCCGAGCGCCTGTCGCTCAGCGCCGCCTTCGGGCGGCTTTCTTTTATGCGTCCGGTTCGTGTTGTTCGCAGCTATGCCCCCTCAGGCCAGCAACTGGTTATTTGAAGCAACCGGTCTCGATGCCTCGTAGGTCTTTTCAGTCGCTTGGGTAATCTGCTCAAGCACGGGATCGCTTATGGTAGTCAACTAGCCCCGAAGCCAAGACCATAAGTGCCTATGATGCGTACTGTTGGGCCCATTAAACCTACAACCCCACCATGGCGGGATCGCCATCTGCGATCACTCCCGCCAGCGCTCACGCAAGAGGATTCGCAGACTGATAGTGCTGGTCACAGAGTCACGCCCTCGATAATGGGTTCATCGTAGACATAGCAGACGCGCTGCCCGAGCCAGTCCTGAGGAAATGGCTGCTCCTGCCTAATCGTATCCTCGATGATGGTAACCATGACTTGCCGTGCGAGAGCCCGAAGATCTTGGCATCCAACAGCCTGCATAACCGACGCGGGCCCTGATAGGCCTCATTGAGGCTGGAGCGCAATACACCAAAACCCCTGAGAAAACAGGCCAGACCGCTTACCTGCTCGAAGCGGATCGGAGTCTCAGTGGCCAGGAATGACGGCCAGGGCATCAAGCACATCCCTGCGCAGAAAGCGCTGGAAGCCGACTTATCTGGACTAATAGCCTTCAAATTGGGCCAAAAAATCAGATTCTATAATCGCTCTATAATCACTTTATAATCGCCTATAAAGCTCATTCCAGAGTGCTCCGGCAGCCTGCAGATAGCGGCAGCCACACTGCGCTACTAAAGGTTGACCCGCCGCGCGCCACGAATGCTTGTGTTCGGGCCGAGGTTCAAGCTCCGTTGGTTAATCTTGAAGCAAACCATGAGCCGTGATCCGCCTTCGCGCGTGCGCACGTCGATTGCAATCAGCTTTCGGGCTTGGTCTTCTTCACCGGCGGCAGAAAAAACATTGGCCTCTGTGGAGGGGCAATCAGCGTGTCAGTGGATTTGATGCTTGTGCCTTTGCGGCGTTTCGTTTTTCCGTCCTTTCCGACCGCAAGCACATCGCCTGTAGCGATCGCCATATCCAGAGCCTGCTTTACACGTAGCTCGTCGGCCATGGTGTAATTCGTCAGTCCGGTCATTAGTCCGCTGAACGGCTGCCGCTCACGATCATAAACCTGCCTGGGGAGGAGTTCTGAGAGCTCATCACGGATGCGATCGGCCGTTGCGTCATCAAAATGGTGTTCATCCAAAAGAAGATCAGGCTGCCCAGTTACGGCGATATCGCGATTGGCGTCATATCCGAAAAAACTGGACGGTGACAGCATATGGGAAAAATTATTGCCGTACTTCCAGTGAATTTTCTTCATTACATCGTTGGCACGGTAGTTGTTCGCCAGGTGGATAAACCAATAGGCCATCGGGTTGTTGCCAGCTGGACGGATGAAAAATACGGTCATGTACTCCGCGCCGCTTTCTTGTTTGATTCCCTCCGAAAGGAAGCGCTGAATGATGTATTGCCAATTTCGAGGCTGATGTGCCTTCAACTCCTTCAGCGTGCTCCATGGCACATGGTGATCTAAGCCGATATTGGAAATAGCTTTGCGGTTTGCCTGTCGGTCAGCAAGGTACGTAACCAGGAAGCCGACATTGAATGTAAGCAGAACCTCTGCACTGCTCAGATTCTGGAAAATCCATTTGATCTTGGGAAATGGTACGTCGCCGTATCCATACTGATCCAAGAGAAAAAGCACGCGTTCGCCTTTCCCGAAGAACTTGAGCTTTTGCGCAATGATTGGCAGGGCCTGGGTAAATTCGGCACTATGCAGGTGGACATCGCTACCCACTCGAGAGGCATGGCCGCGAGCGGCCAGTACAGCGTGCAGGCAAGCAATGTTTTCAGGTTTCACATCTACGAAATAATGCTGCGAGCGAATGGTGCGCGGCTTGATGCGACCCTGGTTGTTACGCACCTCTGATTCTTGAATGGCCTCCAGTGCAATTACTGGAGAGCCGAAGTGGGTGCCGCCAGCGCCGTCATGGTAGATGCCGCCGCCGCTGAAACCATCAACTATGGATAGCCCCAGCTCCGGCATCTGCTGATTCCGCATCAGAACATCAATGTAGGCCTGTATGTAATCATCAATAATCTGATGTTTGATCCTGCTGTGCGGATCAATGGTCGGGAAGGTCTGCGTTCCCCAATCCCAACGATACTTCTCTTCATCCTTGGCCATCTGCATTCCTTATTTTGGTATCAGGCGAGATTGAGTAGCGGAATTTCATCCCAGGTCTGGCCGTTCAGCAGCCGCCCGTTGGCCTTTTTCGAGCGTTTCACTCCATCAGAGCCCCAGCCGCCCCATTGCTTGAAGAAGAAGGCTGAGCCGAATGAATCGCATTGCTGGTGTATGTTATCCACCCATTCTTGTTTCATCGGCCGGGCTTTCGGCCCTGACTCACCACCAACGATCACCCAGTGAATCTCAGTCAGATCCAGCTCTCCCAAATCCTCCAACAGTGGCTCAACAGAGAGAAAGCGAATAGTGGCGTTTACACGGCGTAAACAGTCGATCCTTGGCACTCCATACTCGCGATCCTCAACAGACACCCCCAGCCAGGCATTGGCAGGCGGTGTCCGGCTGCCGAAGTATGTAGCTAGGCGCTCGGCACGCTTAGTGAGTATTTGGAATGTGTGCTGAGAGGCCTTCTGAATCACCTCGAAGACTTGATCGATGTAATCGTCTGGCACATGTTCATGGAACAGATCAGACATTGAGTTCACGAAGTAAATCGTCGGTTTCTTGCGCTGCAACGGCTCCTGAAGCTTCTCCGGTCGCAGACTCAAGCGAAAACCGTTTTCATATCCTGGCGTCCCCATCGCCTGCAGCCGGTGCGCCATGTTTTCGGCGTAGCAATGCTTGCAGCCTGGCGAAACTTTGGTACATCCCACCACGGGGTTCCAAGTCATTTCCGTCCATTCGATGCTTGTCTGTGTACTCATTGCACAGTCACTCCTGTCCTGCGTCGATATTAGTGAGAAGCTGGCGAGTGAGTCAAAGTGCCAGCATTAAGTTCAAGGGCGGGTCGAGCTGCTAGGCCACCAAAAGAAATAGCGGGGTCGATATAGCGCATGGCTGACTTCATGTCCTTCCAGCCCACGTAGGTCATCAGTGCCTTGAGATCCCAGCCATTGGCCGTGGCCCAGGTGGCGAAGCCGCGGCGCAGCGAATGACTGGTATACAGCTCAGCCGGGATACCCGCACGCTGCAATATCTGGCGTAGCAGGCTGATCAGGCTGCCGGGATGCAGCGCTCTGTCATTCAGGTGCCCCCAGCGATCCAGGCGGCGGAACACGGCCCCTCGTACTATGCCGGCGACACTGATCCAGTCGAGATAAGCCTGTACCGGACAGAGGCGTTTCAGGGCTGGAGCGTAATGGGTCGTGCCAAGGTTCTCCCGATCCCCCTTGCTCTGCGGCAAGAACAAGGTCATGCCGGCGCCGGCCTCAACCTGGACATGCTCAACCTGCAAGCGGCAGAGCTCGTCGCTGCGGAACCCCCGCCAGAAGCCGACCAGCAATAACGCCATGTCGCGTCGGCTTCGTAGCAGACTTGCCAAGTCGCCCGACTGCTGAGCGCGTTCGACCTCCTGATTCAGCCACTGAACTGCCTGTTCTAGATGCTGCACCTGCAGTGGGGCTGCTTGCTTAGCCTGCGCCGGATGCAGGGTGCGGATGCCCTTGAGTACCTGGCGCACTGTGGGTGTTTTGGTTGGATCGGGGAAGCCTTGGTTGATGTGCCACTGGGCGAGGGCTGCCAGCCGCTGCTTCATCGTACTGAGGCTCAGAGTGTCGGCGTAGTCCACCAGGTAGCGCACGATGCTGTCACCGGTCGCCGGTAGGAAGCCGCCCCAAGTCACCTCGAAGTGTTCGACGGCCGACTGGTAGCTGCGGCGGGTGTTTTCCCGCGTGCCGGCATGCAGATAGCGCTCGACGTCCTTCATCGCCTGGGGTTTGCCCTATGTGTACTGGAAAACGACTGAAAAATAGCCATTTTCGCCCATCCCATTAAATAAGTCTCGGTTATTTTATCTTATTTCATCCTTCAAATCCTGCTTTACTTCAGAACAAATTAGTATGTAAATACGTGGTATGTAATCCAATACGAAATCGTAGGAGCAGACCATGGCCCGCGGCGGCATCAATAAGGCGCTGGTTCAGAAGGCCCGCCAGGCCATCCTGGCGCGAGGAGAGAACCCCAGCATCGATGCGATACGGGTCGAACTGGGAAACACTGGTTCAAAAACCACCATTCACCGCTACCTGAAAGAACTCGAAGACGCTGACTCCGATCGGAGCGCTGTCGTACTGCCGCTCAGCGAGCAGTTGGCCAACCTGGTGGGCCAGTTGGCGGATCAGCTCAGGGAGGAAGCGAAGGCCGAGGTGGCGCACGAGCGCGAGCAACTGGCTCGGGAACGACTTGATTACCAGAACCAGGTTCAGCAGGCAGAAAGCCGTATCCAGCAGCTGGAAGGTCAGTGCATTGAGCTCACGGAGCAGCTCCAGACTGCCCAGCAAGCGCTACTGCAGGAACGACAGATGCGTCAGCAGGCTGAGGTCGGGAATGCCCGCCTACAGCAAGCCAACCAAGACCAAGAAACGCGCCTGCGGGATCGCGATGAGCAAATCCTCTCGTTGGAAGATAAGCATCAACATGCTCGTGATGCCCTGGAGCACTATCGCCAGGCCAGCAAGGAACAGCGTGAGCAGGAGCAGCGTCGCCACGAGTCGCAGATGCAGCAACTGCAACTGGAACTACGGCAATTGCAGCAGACCCTGATCGTCAAACAGGACGAGTTGACCCAACTGAACCGCGACAATGCGCGCCTGCTCACAGAGGCGCGGCAGCTGCAAAAAGAGCAGCATGCACAGCAACAGCTATTGGCGCAGAAGGTCCAGGCCTTGGAAGCCGCTCAGCGCACGTTGATCGGAGCTGAACGCGCGAATGAGGCCCTGGAACAGCGCTGCAGCACATTGCAGGAGGAGGTGTCTCGGTTAAGCGAGACCTCCGCGACCCAGGCGCAGCAAGCGCAGATCCTGCAGGAGCGCTTGGCCGAAGCCATCACGCACCTGAAACTGCTCGGGCATACGCCGCTCACTACCAGCGGTAATGAAACAGGTACATGACCCTGTGTTTCCAGCTCAAAGGCCGCCCTCGGCAGGGATCAAACTGGCAGTCCATATTCAATCGAACGAATAGCCTGCCGCACAGCGCGCGTACCAAATCCGGTTACCAGTAGCTCGACCGGCTTCTCATTGGACAGCACGACATTCGGTGCCGTTAGCCAGCGGAGCGAACCTCCTAGATCACCTTCGTGCAGCTCCAATAGCGCATCGAGGATCTCGATAAGACGACAGAACACCTCACCTGCCTGCATAGACATCACGGTACTGTCGGGGGACGCAGTGACCCACTCCGCAATCTGCTCCGCCGACCGTTCCAGCTCGCTCGCCAAATCGGAGATCAACGAAATCGGCAGGCCCGCCAGCACGGCGACGTGCAGGTAGTAGTGGCCTTTCGGCAAACCCAGTTTTTCGAGGAGTCTTCCCATAACTGCCTCCAGGATAATTGGCCATTTGATAATGTCATCTTGGCCCCGAGTTTGCGCATGATGGCTTCGAACCATCCGCACCGTAGTTTCGAGAGAGACCGAATGAACATTACTTGAAGGCTACTCGGCAGTGCGAGAGGGCTTTGGCAGTGACGCTTTGATCGGTGTTATTATTGAAACCTGCCCAAGAGCTTCCTCTCCCGGGTACGTGTACCGGTGATGAAACTTGGTTTGAGGCGGTCTCGTTGAGGCCGCCTTTGTCGCTTCTGGGAGAGCCCCCAGTGCTAAGCAGCCATATGCGTCGAAGCGCAAAGCCTCGACCAAAGCTGTTCGCAGGCCCTCTAACTCGGCATTTCTCCAATCTTATGAACTCGCGCTGAGTACGGACGGCGGGAATTATCTGCAATTATCTCGGCAGAGATAATTGATCAATATTTAGCCACCGCAATTGAGCAGCGCCTCTCAAAATTAATCCTTTAGACACAGCAGGTTACAGAACAAATGTCCTAATTTTTGCCTTATCTCGGCATGCCCCCGTTAAGCCTTAGCCAAACCGTTTCTCTGCTGGCTTAATCGCATCACGCTCCACAGCATCGAGTACCTTCACCAGCCCACGGCTCTGATGTGGCCACTTCTGCAGAAAAGCCTTACAGAACAGAAGCCTACAGCCTAAATGAATGAATTTTCTCCTTATCTCGGCATGGCCCCCTATGAGCGCGCTGGAGAACCGCGTGCCACCGCTGCTCGTAGCGGTCCTGATCGCTCTGCTGATGGGGTTGTCGGGACCCAGATTGCCGAGCATCGAACTGGCATGGACCGAGCGCCTGACCTTCGCTTTGCCGGTACTGCTCCTGGGGCTCGGCGTGTGCCTCGCCGGCGTACTGTCGTTTCGCCGCGCTCGCACTACGGTCAATCCACTAATGCCGCAGCAGGCTTCGGCATTAGTGGAGGCTGGCATCTACCAATACAGCCGCAACCCCATGTACTTAGGCTTCGCCATTATCCTTGCGGCTTGGGCGCTGGCCTTGGCCTCGCCTCTGACCCTGCTGGGCGTGGTTGCTTTCGTGCTGTACATGAACCGTTTCCAGATAGCAGCCGAAGAGTGGGCGCTGGAAGCACTGTTCGGCGAATCATTCGTCCGCTACCGCGCACAAGTCCGCCGCTGGCTCTGAGCCTCGGCGGCGTTAGCGACTGCCGGGGCATACTCGTCACATCAGCATGCCGAAGATGCCCACGACCTAGCCTGATCTCCTCGTGAGGAACTGATTTGGGCACATGCCGCTAGCATGTCTCTGGTCGATGACATAGCGGCAACGAGTGATGTCACAAGTTCACTCCGGTTGATATCGAGCTAACTGTCTAGCAACAGCGTTGAGCGCAAAGCAGGCTTATGCTTCGCTGCGATGACTGTCGGCCTGCCTGGTGTCGATACAAACACTGCCGTCTAGTTCCATTTCAAGTGTCGAGTGGCTGACTTTGAATTGCTCATGAAGTACTCGTTTTAAATCAGTCTTTACTCGTTCAATTTCGGGCAGGCTAGCCTTCTTGATGACAACGTGAGCTTCCAATGCAGTTGAATGTTCGGCAATTTCCCAGACATGTACGTGGTGAACACTCACAACGTCGTCCACTTGCTCCATGACATTGATTATATCAGTGATGGAAACTCCTTCTGGTGCGCCCTCCATTAACAAGTGAATGGTTTTAGGCAGCATGCTAAAGCCCTGCCAGAGCACGTACCCAGCAATCATCAGTGTCAGGACAGTATCCGTCCAGTACCAGCCATACAGAAGAATCAATGTTCCGGCAATAATAACCCCGACGGAGGCCAGCGCATCCGACACATTGTGCAGGAATGCCGCCTTTATATTCATGCTATTCTTAGACATTGTGTAGGTGAGCAAGGCCGTGACGACATCTACAATCAAGGCTATTCCCGCCACCACGACCACTGTCCATCCTTCAATGGGCTGTGGGGCAAAAAACCGACCTATAGCTTCGTAGATGAGGTAGAGACCAACGATAATCAGCGTGACCAAGTTAATCAAAGCCGCTATGGTTTCACTGCGTCGGTAGCCGAAGGTTTTAAAAGCATCTGGCGGTTTGCGACCGATTTTACGTGCGATGAGCGCAATAACCAGTGATGCGGCATCGCTCAAGTTATGTAGCGCGTCAGCTATGAGTGATAAACTGCCAGAAACTATTCCTCCAACAACTTGTGCCAGAGTTAGCACAGTATTAACGCCAATGGCAGCGATTAAACGCTTATCGCCTATGGCTTCGGTGTTATGGTTATGTTCGTGAGCCATTGGTTTTTAACCGTCCTTAAATAACATAAGACAAGGATAGGGAGCCCAAAAAAAGTAATAGATAATACTAGCACCAATACCATCTGGCCTTCCAAACCACACTGACAGAAATGCGACCACTCTCAAGCGAGTTCGTGCATTATCGTCTGAAACTTGCCGATAACTGGCCGATCCCTCTCAAACGTTAAACGACGTTGCTCGCTAATGATAGATGATACGGCGTCAATCCGAGGATGACAAGATTGTAATCTTCCAATCATTCTTTTCGTAGGATAGGCCCTTGCAGATTGGTGCGCCTCGGTGCTGACATGACGAAGCAAGGCGCTCATGTCACCGCGCAATGGAAGCATTACATTTCAATAATGTAATGCTTGGCTCATGCTGCTGTTAGCTTCAATCACGCAAAATTCATTCGAACCTGCAGGGCTCAGCGAGAAAGCTCAGCAAGCCACCTTTGAATTTAGCGAGGACTGCCCTATGAATCTGTTGAAAGCTATTGTTGTTGGTTTGGTAATCTGCGGCTCCGCATTGTCTTATGCAGAAGATGGCTATGACCGCTCAATTAAATTTTATGAAAAATTCCGAGCAGATCAAAAACGAATTCACGGAACCGAATCCGCCAAACGAAAAATAGACGAATTACAGATTAAGGATACCCGCCAAGATCAGAACAATACGGAAAGCAAGAAAGAAACCAAAGCTGACTAACCGCTTCATATCTGAACGATATTCGCCTCCGGCAGCTTCCAAGCTCCTTTGGAAGCAGTTGCACTCTAAGCGCCTTCGGGGCGCTTTTTTGTTTCCATAACTTGCCCGCAACATCGCTACCAGCGAATCGCCCTTGATTTATAGGGTATACGGATTTAATGGTTGATGGGGTGAAGGTGCCCCATCAACCATTAAATCCGTATACCCAAAATGTCTTATCCGGGGCTGAACCGAAAATAGAATACTCTTGCTGTCTGAAAAAGCGTGAGCTGATGCTTGGATCCCGATATGAACTATCCAGTAATCTGTCTGTCTTAACTGGGATATCCCTGATTCCTTATTCCGGTATTTCTCGAATCCGGCATCGGAAAAGGAATCTTGGCGCATGAGGTTTAACTCGTTATCGGGACTGGATCCATTATAAATGAACGTCGGAATTAATCAGAGTAGCCTTAAAAGAATAAGTGGATTTATTGCCGCCGGAGGAATGGCAACCCTTTTCCATTGGGCGGCCATGTCCGGCCTGGTTCTGCTTGGCATGGCCCCCGTAGCAGCCACCTTTTCTGGAAGCGTTGTAGGAGCGGTTACCAACTACTGGTTGCAGCGAACTTTGGCCTTTCCAAACGCACGCCCACACATCCAGGCCATCTGGCGATATGCCTTTTCCTGTTCACTCGCAGCTCTCCTGAACGTTCTGATCTTTTTAGTCCTGCATCAACTGTTTGAAATCTCTGTTGTGCCTGCTCAGCTTCTAACCACTGCGGCTGTCGCTGTATTTAACTATGTTGTCTACCAAAGGCTGGTATTTCATGAACAAACCTCTTGAGACTTCCCGTGCGCCGAATGAATCAGAGCTGCTTTCCCTGGTGGTTCCGGTGTTCAATGAGCGTTCGATGCTTCCCCTATTCTTTGAGCATGTATTGCCGATCCTTGCGAGCCTCGATATTCGCTCGGAGATCGTGGTTGTGGACGATGGTAGCGAGGATGGCAGTGCCGAATTTGTTAGGACTTTCATTAAAAGGAAATCGAGCATCCGTCTCGTCAAGCTAAGCCGCAACTTTGGCAAAGAGGCAGCGGTAACAGCAGGGCTGGAGCATGCCAAGGGGGATGCGGTGATCGTTCTGGATGCGGACCTTCAGGATCCACCTGAATACATTCCCGAGATGGTCAAGAGTTGGAAGTCCGGCTTTGATGTCGTTCTGATGCAACGTCGATCACGTGTAGGCGAGAGTTTTCTCAAGCGCTGGAGTGCGCACCTTTTCTATCGCTTGCTGAATAAGACCAGTCGCACTGAAATCCCGGTCGACACGGGTGATTTCCGATTGATGAGCAGGCGGGCAGTTGATGCCCTTCTCCGGTTAGGAGAGCGCAACCGCTACATGAAGGGACTCTTTGCCTGGGTTGGTATGCCAACGACGATCATCGAATACGACCGGGCATTGAGAGTGGCTGGCGAGAGTAAGTGGGACTACCCGGGCCTGGTCGGCCTGGCCCTTGAAGGCCTGACTTCCTTCTCAGTGTCACCTCTCAGATGGGCAACGCTTGTCGGCTTGCTGGCCGCCTCCGTTGGTGGATTGTTCGGTGTCTGGATTGTAGCGAAGGCAATAATGCTCGGCGATCCGACTGACGGCTACCCATCGTTAATCGCCCTCATCAGTTTTCTGGGCGGCATACAACTGGTGAGCGTTGGTATCGTTGGTGAGTATGTGGGCAAAACCTACATCGAATCGAAACAGCGACCACTGTATCTGACCGAAGAAGTGGTCGAGAACAAAGAGGTATCAAGCCGAGACCAAATCAGCAACTTCAGAGGCGTCAAGAATGTTAAAGCGATTTGAGCCCTGGTTCTGGGTACTGGCTGCCGTATTGTTCAGTCGCTTTATCGGAATGACGCTGTTTCCCTTCGTGGATACAACGGAGCCCCGATACGCTGAAATCGCTCGGTTAATGGCTGAATCCGGGGACTGGATAACGCCCTGGTTTGAACCCGGCGTTCCGTTCTGGGGGAAGCCTCCCCTGTCATTCTGGGCTCAAGCGGCCTCTCTAAAGATATTTGGACTGTCTGAATTCTCATTGCGGCTACCGGCATGGTTCGCCACGATTGGAATCGTATGGCTGACGTGGTGCCTCGCAAATCATGCGCGAGGTGCTGCGGTCGCTCGGTGGTCTACTCTTGTGCTTTCCACGATGGCACTCACTTATATCAGTGCTGGCGCAGTCATGACGGATACATTCCTGGTTTTTGGAAC
>Ga0066860_10000460_pt1 | contig 17814 bp, 15 predicted proteins | sample ETN07SmetaG_FD_65601 | JGI IMG/M metagenome (GOLD analysis project Ga0066860, IMG submission 65601) | Marine microbial and viral communities from oxygen minimum zone, Eastern Pacific Ocean - ETNP2014F14-07SV275 | ecosystem: Environmental > Aquatic > Marine > Oceanic ... | reverse complement strand
TACTCTGACACCCGGCATTCGGTACGAAGGCATCGACCTTACCCGACTGGACTATGATCGAGCCGACCCCGCTCGTCTCGATGGACCTTCGCGCATACGTAAGACCAACATTGACGAATGACTGGCTGTGGGGCGGCGATCTCGCTACGATCCACCAGACCATCGAGCACGGAATCCGCTGGGAAGGAACAGGAGAGACCCGCAGCAGCACCATGCCCGGTTTCGCGGGCATCTGGGATTCAGTCGAACTCGACGCGATTGCAAGCCATGTCCTCTCCTTCACCGGCAAGGGCGAAAGCAGCGCGCTGGGCGCACAGCTCTACGCCGACAATTGCGTGAGTTGCCACGGCAGCGACGGCGCGGGCGACAGGGCACAGGGCGCTCCTGCGCTCAACGATGCGATCTGGCTCTATGGCGGCACGCGCGAAGACATTCGTGACCAGGTGCTTCATCCGCGCCACGGGGTGATGCCCGAATGGCAATCGCGGCTCGATCCGGTGACAATCAAGATGCTCGCCGCTTATGTTCACTCGCTGGGGGGAGGCGAAAACTTCGTGGAGGCGCCGGTCGAAGAGACCGCCGACACGCCCGATGCCACCGAGTGACGAAGATGCGCCGCTTGTGGTGGAAGGCGGCGTTGCGAAAACCAATGCGCCGGTGTCTTCTGCGGTAGCAGAGCCCGAAGCAACTACCCTGCGGCATGAACCGCACGAGCCAGCGCGCACGCATCTTCCCGCAAAACTCTACGACGCGCGCAAGACGGTTCACAACAAGCGCATCGATGGCCCGTTCCGCCGCTTCAAGTGGGCGGTGATGGTGATCACGCTGGCGATCTATTACGTCACCCCGTGGCTGCGCTGGGATCGCGGCCCGTTCACGCCTGACCAGGCGGTGCTGGTCGATCTCGCCAATCGCCGGTTCTACATGTTCGACATCGAGATCTGGCCCCACGAATTCTATTTCGTCGCCGGGCTGCTGATCATGGCGGGGATCGGGCTGTTTCTCGTCACCAGCGCCGTGGGCCGCGCGTGGTGTGGCTATGCCTGCCCGCAAACCGTGTGGACCGACCTCTACCAGCATATCGACCGGCTAATAGATGGCGACCGCAATGCGCGTATCAGGCTCGAAGCGGCACCGTGGACTTTCGGCAAGGTCATGCGCCGCGCGTTCAAGTGGAGCATCTATCTCGCCATCGCCTTTGCCACCGGCGGGGCGTGGATCCTCTATTTCGCCGACGCCCCCACGCTGTTGCGCGAATTTTTCAGCCTGCAGGCGGCTCCCGTTGCTTATGCGACGGTCGGCGTACTCACGGCCACCACTTTCACCCTGGGCGGGTTCATGCGCGAGCAGGTGTGCATCTACATGTGCCCCTGGCCACGGATCCAGACTGCTATGCTCGACGAAAAGTCGCTGATCGTCACTTACAAGGACTGGCGCGGCGAACCGCGCGCAAGCCTCAAGAAAGCCGAACGCAAGCCCGGCCAGTTCGGCGACTGCATCGATTGCACGCAATGCGTTCAGGTCTGCCCTACCGGGATCGATATCCGCGAAGGGCCGCAGATCGGCTGTATCACCTGCGCGCTGTGTATCGATGCCTGCGACAAGGTCATGGCCGATATCGGTCGCCCGCGCGGGCTGATCGATTATGCCACGCTCGAAGCGAGCGAGCGCCAAGCAGCGGGCGAACCGGCGCAACCCGCGTGGAAAGCCCTGCTGCGCCTGCGCACCATCGTGTATTTCCTGATCTGGGCGAGCATCGGCTTTGCCCTTTTATTCATGCTGGGCGCGCGCAGCCGTACCGAGCTGACTGTCTCGCCCGACCGCAATCCGCCCTACATGCTGATGCGCGACGGATCGGTGCGCAACTCCTACACGCTCAAGCTGCGCAACATGCGCGGCGAACCGCGCGAAATGGAAGTCGAGATAGAGGGGCTGCCGGGCGGCGTCATGTGGACCGATTCCATTGCATTGGCCGAGGCCGCTGTGGCGCAGCGCTTCGAAGTGCCGGCCGATCTGGTGAAGACGGTCCGCGTCTATGTCATGGCACCCTCGAGCACGACCACGCAGGAATTCTCGTTCCGGCTCACATCGCTCGATGCCGAGCGCGAAACCGACGAGGTCGAGACGCGTTTCGACGCACCGGGGGTTACGCCATGAGGACACAGATCACCGGACGGCACATGCTGGCGATTTTCGCCATCGGGTTCGGAATTGTCGCTGCGGTGAATTTCACCATGGCCGGGCTGGCGACACGGGGCTTCGGCGGTGTGGTGGTCGAAAATTCCTATGTCGCGAGCCAGAAATTCAACGGCTGGCTCGATGCTGCCAGCCGCCAGCAATCGCTCGACTGGGGTGCCGAGATGAAGCGCAATGACGATGGCAAGCTGGTCGTCACCGCCAGCAATATCCCGGCCACTGCCACTGCGCGAGTTGAACTGCGGCGGCCGCTGGGCGATCCGGCACGCCAGTCGATCATGCTCAAGCGCGGCCCAGGCGAGCTTTTCGTGTCACACTCCCCTTTCGATCGGGGACGCTGGCTCGCACGTTTGACAATCAGCGATGGCGATACCAGCTGGAGCATCGAAGAAGAACTGCGGTGACGGCACACGACCCCTCTCTGGCCGATAGCGATACGGGCCTGATCGACACGCGCTTCACCGTGCCGGGAATGCGCTGTGCAGGCTGCATCGCCAAGATCGAACGCGGCCTTGGCGAGCTCGACGGTGTCGAAGCCGCGCGGGTCAACTTTTCCGCCAAGCGCGTGGCGGTGCGCCATGATCGCTCGCTCGATGCCGCTGCGCTCGTCCATGAGTTCGAACGGCTGGGTTTCGAGGCCGAGCTGGCGGTCGAAAACCCGCTCGCGCAGGATGACAGGGAATTGCGCAAGCTGCTGCGCGCGCTGGCAGTCTCCGGCTTCGGCATGATGAACATCATGCTGCTGTCAGTGAGCGTATGGTCAGGCGCAGGTGGCGTCACACGCGAAATGTTCCACTGGCTGTCCGCGCTGATCGCGGTTCCCGTAGTGGCCTACGCCGGGCAGCCCTTCTTTGCCTCGGCATGGATGGCGCTGCGCTACCGCCGCACCAATATGGATGTGCCGATTTCGATCGGTGTGCTGCTCGCGACCGGGATGAGCCTCTACGAGACTCTGACCGGCGGCGAGCACGCCTATTTCGATGGCGCAGTCATGCTGCTGTTCTTCCTCCTGGCGGGGCGCGCGCTTGACGCGATGATGCGCAACAAGACACGCAGCGGGATCGGGGCGCTGCTCGGTCGGATCGGCAAGCACGCCAGCGTCATCCAGGCCGACGGATCGACCGCGCGCGTCGATGCAGGCGAACTTGAACAAGGTATGCTGGTGCTGGTGGCGGCAGGCGAAGCGCTCGCCGCCGATGGCGTGGTCGAGATGGGCACTTCCTCGATCGACAATGCGATGCTGACTGGAGAAAGCACGCCGGAGCCGGTCTGTGCCGGTAGCGAAGTCCATGCCGGTGCCGTCAATCTGATGGCGCCGCTGACAATCCGCCTGACCGCCGTTGCGCAGGATACTGCCGTCGCGGAGATCGCGCGGTTGATGGACGAAGCGGGCCAGTCACGCAGCCGCTACGTCCGCATCGCGGACCGCGCCTCGCGCCTTTATGCGCCAGCCGTGCACACCCTGGCGGTCCTCGCCTTCATCGGCTGGATGATTGCGGGGGTTGGCTGGCACCAATCGCTTGTTATCGCCATCGCCGTGCTGATCATCACTTGTCCCTGCGCGATGGGGCTGGCGGTCCCGGCGGCGCAAGTGGTGGCATCAGGGGCGCTCCTGAAACGCGGCCTGCTGGTCAAGGATGGCAGCGCGCTCGAACGGCTGGCTGAAATCGATGTCGCGTTGTTCGACAAGACCGGCACTCTGACGCTGGGCGAGCCGCGCCCCGATCTTGGCCCGCTCGATGAAGAGGAGAAAGCCGTCGCACTCGCGCTCGCGCAAACCAGTCGCCATCCGCTCAGCCTCGGCATAACCGCAGCTTTGAAAGACAGCGCAATCGCTCCTGCGAGCGTAGATGCGATCAGCGAAGAGCCGGGCCAGGGCATTTCAGGCATGTTCTGCGGGCAGCCGGTCGCATTGGGCCGCGCCGATGCGGCAGGGGCGAGTCTCGCCAGTTCACTTGCTATTGGCGATCGCAGCAAGACGATCCTGTTCACCGATCCGCTGCGCGACGATGCCGCAGATGTTGTCGCCGATCTCGATGCGATGGGCATCGAATCGCGAATCATTTCGGGCGACAGGGTCGAAGCGGTCGATGCCGTCGCCATCCAGCTTGCCATAGCGGGCGAAGGCGGCGTGTCTCCCGGCGAAAAGCTCGCGCGGCTCGAACAGCTCAAGGCCGAGGGCAAGCTGCCGCTAATGGTGGGCGACGGGCTGAACGATGGCCCCGCGCTGGCTGCCGCGCATGCCTCGATCGCGCCCGGCAGCGCGAGCGACGCGAGCCAGCAGGCCGCCGATGCCGTGTTTGTCGGCGCGCGGCTGATGCCGGTCGCACTGGCGATCACTGTCGCGCGGCAGACCATGCGGATCGTGCGACAGAATTTCGGCTTCGCGGTGATCTACAATGTCCTGGCGGTCCCGCTGGCGCTTGCCGGGATGGTCACGCCGATGATTGCATCAATTGCAATGTCGCTCAGTTCGCTAGTGGTGGTGGGCAATTCTCTGCGCCTCGCGCGGGCGGCATCGTGAGCGGGCTTGCGCTGCTGATACCGCTGGCGCTGGCGATGGGGCTGGCCGGGCTGGCGATGTTCTTCTGGGCGATGCGCAACGACCAGTTCGAGGATCTCGACGGCGCTGCCCAGCGCATCCTGATCGACGACGAGGACGAAACGGGCTGAACGCCCCTCGCGCTAGTGGCCGTCGAATGCCAGGTCGCTCAGATCGACGCGCAGTTCGGCATCGAAATTGGCGCTCGGCTTCCACAGTGCGCCGAAACGGATGCTGTCGAGATTGGGCTCGCCCGGATTGCCGGTGTACGTACCGACAAGCGAGTCGATCAGCGGATCGCCGCGTTCCATATGGTGGTATGCCACCCTCACCCCAAATGTATCGCTGAGCGACGCATTGATAATCGCCGTACCGTTCCACTCATCGTAGTTGGCGAGCTCGCCCTCGATGCTGCCGCTTAAGCCGGAAAGATCGGGCTTCGCAGTATTGATGAAGATCGCACCACCGGCGGCGCTCTTGCTAACGAAAGTGCCTTGCGGGCCACGCAGTACTTCGACCGATGCAATGTCGTAATAGGGCTCGTTCTGGAAGTAGCCGGGGAATGTCGGAACACCGTCGCGATAGACCACCACGCCGGACGACAATTCGATATCGACCGCGCTGCGGCCGACACCGCGAATGTTGAGGATGTTTGCCGATGAAATGTCCGTCACCGAAAGTCCCGGTGCCGCAAATTGCAACGCAACGATTCCTTCGACGCCCTGCTTGGCGAGCATCTCACCGGTCAGCACAGTAGCCCCGATCGGCACGTCCTGCAGGTCTTCCTCGCGGCGCTGAGCGGTCACGACGATGACGTTCTCGCGCGCGCCGTCTTCACCCTCCTGATTGGCATCCTGCGCTGCTGCCGATGTGGCCGTCCATCCCAGGGCTACCGCGCACATGCCAAGCATCAGGCGTGTCCGAGTCAATCGATCCATTATTCCCCTCCTCTGAATTATTAGTCGCTAGCTAACATGTAGCATGTTAGCTAGGCATTCCCTCTCTTTTCACTTAATGTGCATTCATTCGGCGGCTGCGCCCCGCGTGTTACTTAAAAGTCGCGAATGACTTGCAACTTGGCTTCGTTTGCGAGATGCCATGGAGAGGAGGCACGATGCGCAATCCGAATGGCAATTTTGACTTATCGAAGGCGGATCGGGTCTATCATGACTTGCGCCGCAAGATTCGCGAGCTGAGGCTGCCGCCAGGAGCTCCGCTCAAGAAGGACGAAATTGCCGATGCCCTGGGCGTATCACGCGCGCCGGTGAGCGAAGCGATCACTCGCCTTGCAGACGAAGCACTGGTTGAAATCTATCCTCAGCACGGTAGCTTTGTCGCTCCGATAAGGGCGGAAGACGTCAGGGAAAGCCTGTTCATCCGCACGGCGCTGGAGGTGGAGGCTGCGCGCAAGGTTGCCGAGTGTGGCAATGCCGATTTCTTCGCTGCGCTGGAAGCCAATGTAGCCGCGCAGGAAGAAGCGCTGGAAAGCGGCAATCACGCCGAGTTCTACGAGCTCGATGAAGCCCTCCACTCGCTCATCTTCGAAGAAGTGTCACTCCGGCGCGTCTCCAAGCTGCTCGACGCCGCGCGCGCACCACTCGATCGGCCACGCCGCATATCGCTGCCTGCACCGGGACGAGCCGAAGAGACGCTCGAAGAGCACAAGCTGCTCGTGGCGGCGCTGCGCAGCGGCAATCCGGAATTTGCCGCCGCCGCCATGCGCTCGCACCTCGCCTGCGTTTCCAGCGCTGTCGAACGCGGCTTGGAAAATATCGAAGCCGAAACCGAGTAAGTTCTAGCGTAGCCGGTGGCTAACCGGCCCCCGCTATGGACGAGGTCGAAAGCACCGGCTATGCCCGCCTCTGACATGTTAGCTAGGGTGCAGGATGCGCAGCGTTCACTTCACAACGCCTAAGGGAAACGAGCTCGATTTTTCGCTGATGGGGTGCGGGGGCACACCTTTTGGCAATATGCAGACGACGCTGGACGACGAGGCAGCCGTGCTGGCAGGCCTCGAAGGGCAGCTGACCGCCAGCCTGATGATCGACGAAGACGACTATGACATGGCGCGCACGTTGGTCCCGATCCTCGAAGGGCTCGCGGGCAGGCTGATCGTCAATAACTGGCCGACAGGTGTCGAAGTGGGCTCGGCAATGGTCCACGGCGGACCTTACCCGGCGACATCGGACAGCCGCACGACTTCGGTCGGGACGCTATCGATCGACCGCTTCCTGCGCCCGATCTGCTACCAGAACTTCCCAGCAGAGCTGCTGCCCGGCGCATTCTGATCCAGCGCGAGCTCACGACGGGCAAGGTCAATGACAACCAAATAGCTATTCCCGCATTGCCTGTTTCGCCCAATTGCCTATGCTTGGCCACGGGGCCGAGAGAATCGGCAGACGGGAGAGAGAGAATTGGTAATAGTTTCAGCGTGTCCCCCGCATGAGCCATGCGCATCGGTCCATACTGCCAATGCGGTGGCACCTGCCGGATGAGCTCCACTGATACGCAGCAGGCACAGCCTGCCTCCGAGAGCGAAGTTCCGCCGCTGAGCCGCCTTACAAAGGTTTCCTACGGTGCCGGTTCGATGGCCAATGAAATCAAGAGCGCGGCGTTCTCCAGCTACTTGATGCTCTATTTCAACCAGGTGGTTGGCGTGCCGGCGAGCATCGTCGGCACTGCGCTTGCCTGCACCTTGCTGGTCGACGCCATCGTCGATCCCTTCCTCGGAAGGTGGGCCGACGTGACCCGCTCGCGCTGGGGGCGGCGCCATCCCTTCATGTATGCAGCAATCATCCCGACCATCATTTTCTTCCTGCTGACATGGTTTCCGCCAGACGGGCTTAGCCATGTGCAACTGGGGCTGTGGATCTTCGCTCTTGCTGCGGGAACGCGCGCTTCGATCAGCGCTTTCGAGATCAACACTTCGGCGATGGGCGCGGAGCTCACCGAAATCTACGCCGAGCGCACCAAGCTTTACAGCCTGTGGTACTGGTTCGGCTACGCCGGGGCGTATGGCTTCACCAGTTTCAGCCTCGCCTTCATTTTCATCGAGAGCGAAGCCTATCCCAGGGGCCAGCTGAACCCCGCCAGCTATGTCAATTTCGTCGGCCTGGGGGCGATCCTGATGTTCGCGGCAATGCTCATCTGCGCGCTCGGGACGCAAAACCGCATACCCTATATGCGCCAGGCGGATGAGCGGTCGAGCGAAGAGAAAATGACGCTGCGCCAACACCTTGCGGAAATGATCATGGCTTTCCGCAATCGCGGGTTCCTGGCGATTTTCGGGTTCGGCGTGTGCAAGTTCACTGCGATCGGTCTCTACAGCGCGATGACGCTCTATTTCGGCACTTACCTGTTCAAGCTCGATACCGGCGCGCTCGCATTGCTGACGCTGGACGCGCTCGTCGCCGCCACCATTGCCGCGCCGCTCGCGCCCTATTTCTCGCGCAAGCTCGGCAAGCGGGCCAGTTCGATGGCTTTCGCGATGGTCGGCATCTCGATCGGTCTCAGCCCGCTTTACCTGAGCTATTTCGACCTGTTCTTCGTGCCGGGCGACGCGTTGCTGGTGCCGACGCTGTTCGTGATCGGCGCGGTGTACATGGCGATGATGGCGATCTCGCTCATCAATACGCTGTCGATGCTGGCGGATGTCGTTGAAGACAGCGCGGTCGAAACCGGCAGGCATACCGCAGGCACCTTCTTTTCGGCGTCGAGCTTCATGCAGCAGTGCTCCAACGCGCTGGGCATCTTCTTTTCCGGGCTGATCCTCGCCTGGTCACAGTTTCCCGAAAAGGCGGACCCCGCCACGATCCCCGACGCGATCGTCGACAGCCTGCTGGTGCATTATATCCCGGTAGTCCTGTGCCTGTGGACCTTCGGCGCGCTGATCTTGTTGTTCTATCCGATCACGCGCGAACGCCACGAGCGCAATGTCGAAATCCTCCGCGCCCGCGAAGCCGAAGCAAAGGCGCGCGCGCAAAGCGATTCGCCGATGGGGGCGCCCGCCCGCTGAATGGAAGCAATCGAACACGCCTTTACGTAACGTGTTTGGCGGCGCGGCATCCGCGCGATAGAAGGACAGCATAAGGAGAGAGGCCCATGGCAACCCAACTCGAACCCGAAGCAGCGAGCGACGAAGACGCCTTCCGTGCCGAAGTGCAGGCGTTTCTCGCGCAGAATTTTCCGGCGGAACTGAAGGGCAAGGGCAATCTGCTTGCCGGCGTCGAAGGCCCGACAGCGGAAAGCCCAACGCAAAAGGCATGGCGCGAAGCGGTCGGCGCACGCGGGTGGGGTACGCCCACCTGGCCCAGCGAGTATGGCGGCGGCGGGCTGACCAAGAAGCAGGCGCGGATTGTCGAGCAGGAATTCGCCAAGGCCGGAGCCTACAACCCGATTGGCGGCATGGGCGTAATGATGTTCGGCCCGACGCTGCTCGAATATGGTTCGGAAGAACAGAAGCACGAGCATATCCCGCCGATCTGTCGCGGCGAAATCCGCTGGTGCCAGGGCTATTCCGAACCCAACGCAGGCTCGGACCTCGCCAACCTGCAGACCTTTGCTGAAGACAAGGGCGATCACTATCTCGTCAATGGCCAGAAAACCTGGACCAGCGGCGGACAATGGGCGGACAAGTGCTTTGCCATCGTCCGTACCGACAAGTCTGACAAGCATAACGGCATCAGCTTCATGCTGATCGACATGACCGATCCGGGCGTCGAAGTGCGCCCGATCACGATGATTTCCGGCACCAGCCCGTTTTGCGAGACATTCTTCACCGATGTGAAGGTGCCGAAGGAAAACCTCGTCGGCGAGGAAGGCCAGGGCTGGACCATCGGCAAGCGCCTGCTGCAGCACGAGCGGACCAATATCTCTGGTGGTGGTGCCCTCGCCCGGATGATGGGCGCAAGCCTTGGCGATCTCGCCAAGAAGTATGGCGAGACCAATGCGGACGGCGAGCTCGCCGATGCAGTGTTACGAGACAGGATTGCCGATTTCGAGATCCGCTGGAACAGCTTTCTGCTGACAGCGCGGCGCGCGATGGAAGAATCGAAGGCGCAAGGCGGCGTTTCGGAAATCAGCTCGGTGCTCAAGAAACTCGGCACCAAGCTCGCGCAGGAACGCGCTGAAATGCTGATCGAGATCCGGGGGCTGCAAGGCCTCGGCTGGGAAGGCGACGGCTTCAGCGACAGCGAACTCCAGGCCGTGCGCGGCTGGCTGTTCGGCAAGGCCAGCACAATTTACGGCGGCTCGACCGAAATCCAGAACAACATCATCGCCAAGCGCGTGCTCGGCATGCTCGATCACCAGTAAGGGGGCGCAAACGATGGCTGTACTCAACTAAGAACAGGAAATGCTGCGCGACATGGCACGCGACTGGGCGAGCAATGAAAGCCCGGTGACCGAATTCCGCAAGGTGCGCGCGAGCGGCGCCGAAGAAGCCTTCGACCGCAACGCCTATGGCAAGATGGCGGAGATGGGCTGGACCGGGGTGATCGTGCCGCAAGAACATGGCGGCTCGGACTTCGGCTGGCTCTCCGCCGGTCTGGTGATCGAGGAGCTCGGCAAGACGCTCACGGCCAGTCCGCTGGTTGCTAATACGATTGCAGCCTCGGCGATCATCCTTGGCGGCAGCGATGAGCAGAAAGCGAAATATTTGCCCAAGCTGGCTTCGGGCGAGATGATCGGCACGCTCGCAGTCGACGAAAGCGCACATCACGATCCCGCGAAGGTCGCGACTTCGGTTGCGGGCGGCAAGCTTTCCGGCACCAAGGCCTTCGTCCACGAAGCGCATGGTGCAGACCTGTTCGTGGTCGCTGCCGATGATGGGCTTTACCTGGTCGAGAAAGGCGACGGCGTATCGCTCACCACCCGCAAGCTGACCGACCAGCGCAGCCACGCCGATGTGACTTTCGATGGTGCTGCAGCAGAGAAGCTGGAAAGCGGTGGCGACAGCCTGGTCGACGATGTGCTCGACCGCGCGCGAATCCTCACCGCTGCCGAGATGCTGGGCATGGCGCAGCACGTGTTCGACACGACGCTCGATTATCTGAAGCAACGCGTCCAGTTCAACCAGGTGCTGGCGACCTTTCAGGCGTTGCAACACCGGATGGCCGACCTGTTCGCCGACCTCGCGCAAATGCGCTCCGCCGTGGAAGGCGGCTTGCAGGCACTCGACAGTGGCTTCGGCATCGATCGCGCCGCAACGATTGCCAAGGCGGAAGCCAACCGTGTGCTGCATTTCATCAGTAGCCAGGGCATCCAGTTGCACGGCGGCATCGGGATGACTGACGAATTCGACGTCGGGTTCTATCTCAAACGCGCACGCGTCCTCGAAGCGAGTTGGGGCAGTTCGTCCTACCTCAAGAATCGCTTCGCCGCATTGAGCGGCTATTGATTCATTGGATCCGCTGGAGGATCCCGACGGTCTGAGCATTTATGCCGGGCAGCAAAGAGCCCTAGCAGAACACGCGCGCACCGTAGAGGAAAACCTGCCGCGCAATTTCCGCGCCAGTTTTATCCATGGCGTGCTTGGCATGACGGGCTTTCGCCTGATCTATGCGCCGACCATCATCCCCGCTTATATCGTGATGCTGACGGGCAGTCCTGCGGCGGTGGGATTGGGGGCTGCCTTGCTCCAACTTGGCGGTACGATCAGCCCGATTGCCAGCGGATCTCGGATTGAGCATCGCAGCCATATCCTGCCCTATGCCATACGCGTGGGTTCGTTGATGCGCCTCATGATCCTCGGACTGGCGCTCGCCGGGTGGATGCTGACGGGAAACGCACTGATTGCAGTAACCTTCGCTTGCTTCCTGCTGCTCGGCTTTTTCAGCGGCGCACAGCGCGTAGCGTTCCAGGCATTGATGAGCAAGTTGATCCCGATTACCAAACGCGGGCGATTGCAAGGCTATCGCAATTTCGCGGGCGGACTGATTGCTGCGGTGCTCGCCTGGGTGGCTGGCAATTACTTCATCGCCGACGAATGGCTGGGCAATGGCTATGCGACCACATTCCTGTTCGCATTCGTGCTGACTTCGGCAGGGCTAGTGGTTCTGCAGACCATGATCCGCGAACCCGCAGCGCCGGTTTCCCGCCCACAAATGCCGATGCTCGAACGAATGAGGGAATTCCCCGAGCTGCTTCGCAATCGTGATTTTGCTGCTTTCTTGGTGGTCCAATGCTTTTCCACCATGGCGCGCGCAGGCGGGCCGTTCTGGACGGTCTACGCCGGCATGAAACTCGGCCTCGACGGCGCGCTGATCGGCGGATTGAGCTTTGCCTTTCTCGGTTCTGATACGGTCTCCAACATGGTGTGGGGGCCAATGGGCGACCGCTATGGCTTCAAGCTGATTTACGTGCTTGCGCTCATTGCGACCATTGCCGGTATCGTCCTGATGCTGCTGGGCGACAGCGCCACACCGATCTATGCCGGTTTCGTCATGCTCGGCATCGGGGCGTCGGGCTGGATGCTTTCAGCCTCGACCATGGTGCTGGAGTTCGGCAACAGCGAGGATATTCCGATGCGGCTGGCCTTCGTCACCACGGTCGAAGGTGCAATCGCTGCAGCCGGCCCGATCGTCGCTGGCTTGCTGGTCGCATCCTACGGCTTCGCGCCGCTCTTCGTGATCATCCTCGCATCACTCGCCGTTGCTCTTGCAATCCTTGTATTCAAGGTCCGCGAGCCGCGTCATCACAGCTAGAACAGGTCCTTGAGGTCACGCTTGAGGATCTTGCCGTTGGCATTGCGCGGCAAGGTATCCTGCGTGAACACGATCCGCACCGGCACCTTGAACTTCGCCAGCCGTTCGGCGACCCAGCCGCGTAGCTCTTCCTCGCTCGCCGACATGCCGGGCGCGAGATGCACGACTGCTGCAGGCTCTTCGCCCAATTGCTGGTGCGGCAGTCCGATCAGCGCGGCATCGGTTACGGCCGGATGGTCATAAAGGACGTTCTCGACTTCGGAGGAGTAGATGTTCTCGCCGCCGCGGATGATCATGTCTTTGGCGCGGTCGGCGATATAGCAGAAGCCTTCCTCGTCGAGCCGCGCGAGGTCGCCCGTGCGGACCCAGCCGTCGATAAAGGTCTCGGCCGTCGCTTCGGGGTTGTTCCAGTAACCTGCGACAATCATTGGCCCACGCGCCCACAGCTCGCCGATCTCGCCCACCGGCAATTCGTGCGAGCCATCCTCGCTCATGATCTTGAGATCGGCGACTGCAACGGGCGGGCCACAACTGGTCGGGCGGTTGAGATAATCCTCCGAAGAATGGCTGGTGACGGTGGCCATCGTCTCCGTCATCCCCCAGCCATTGCCCGGCAGGGCACCGAAGGTTTCGCGAATCTTGCGCACCAGTTCAGGTGCCGAGGGTGCGCCCCCATAGGCAATCGATTCGAGGCTGGAGAGATCGTAGTTCTCGCGTTCGGGGTGTTCGATCAGCTGCCACGCGATGGTCGGCACCCCGCCAGTCGCGTTGACCTTTTCGCGCTCGATTATCTTGAACGCCTCGACCGGATCCCAGCGATACATGAAGATCAGCGTATTGCCCGCGATGATCGAGCCCATCAGGCTCGCCGAACAGGCAGTGACATGGAACAGCGGGATAACAGTGAGTCCCACCTTGGGCTCGGGCTCGGGTAATTCCTCGCCGCGCCGCAGCACCGCGCAGGCCGCGCCATATCCGCCTGAGAGGATATTGGTGGCAAGGTTGCGATGCGTCCCCAGCGCGCCCTTGGGATTGCCCGTCGTGCCGCTGGTGTAGAAGATCGTCGCTTCGTCATCCGGCGCGATCTCGACTGCCGGAAGCTCGCGTTCGGGCAGGCTGGCATATTCGTGCGGTGTGCCGATGATATCTTCGAGCCGTTCGGCCCCTTCGACTTCGCCCGCCGCACGGCTGACGAATACCGTTTCGAGCTTGGGAAATTCGCTCTTGTGCGGCGAAATCCGGTCCCAGCGCTCTTCATCGCAGACCAGCAGCTTCGTCCCGGAATTGGCGAGGCCATAGGCCAGTTCCTGCCCGGTCCACCAGGCATTAAGCGGAACGCAGATCGCCCCGATCGTGGTGGCGGCAAAGAACACCGCCGGCCATTCGGGCAAGTTGCGCATGGCGAGTGCGATCCGGTCGCCCTTGCCTATCCCGCGCGCCTGGAATTCGTGGCCAAGGGCAGCGACTGCGCGAAACCATGCATCGTAGCTGACGCGCTCGTCCTGGTAGATCGTGAACAGCCGCTCGCCATGTTCCCTGCCCGCCAGTGCGATCTCGCGCAGGCTGGGCGGCGCGTTCTTCCACACCCGCGTCGGCACGCCGCGAATCTCGACCGTTTCCATTTCGAAACGCTCGCCCGGAGCGGTCAGCCGCTCCTTGCATTCTTCCCGTGAAATGGCTGGCCAGCCAGCCGGAGGCGTCCACCCGATCGCGGAAGCGAGGTCATTCATCGTCGTTCTTCTCCCCTTGGTGCCACCTCTTGAATGACCACTCGGCAAGGCGCAAGCCGGTAGATCGTTTCGAGGGGTGGCGCGCTTGCCTGAAATGGCTATGGCATTCCCGGCAAGAGCGCGAGGAGAGGATAGCGAATGATCGATCTGGCTGATGCCGGCGAAATGGGTTTCGATGCGGGGCGGCTGGCGCGCATCGATGGCCTGCTGAAGGATACCTATATCGACAAGGGTCGGCTGAAGAGCGCGCAGATCCTCGTCGCGCGCGAAGGCAAGCCGGTGCACTTCGGGCAGATGGGCAGCCTGCGTGACGATGGCACGCCGATGCGCGAAAACGCGCTGATGCGGATCGCTTCGATGACCAAGCCGCTCACGTCGATCGCCTTCATGCAGCTGGTCGAGCAGTGCAAGGTCGCGCTGGAAGAACCGGTCACCAAGGTCTTTCCCGAATTTGCCGGGCTTAAGCTCTACAATGGCGGCGGCGGCGCGATCCCCTTCATGCCGGGCAAGCCTGCCGGGCCGATGCGCTTCGTCGACCTGATGACGCACATGTCGGGCCTGAGCTACGGATTGCAGAACCGCAACAATATCGATGCCGCCTATCGCGAGAACAAGCTCGATTTCGCGCGCGACCATCTCGATTCCGATGAATACATCAAGGTTCTCTCCCAGCTGCCACTGGAATTCGAGCCGGGTAGCCAGTGGAGCTACTCGGTTTCGACCGATGTGCTGGGCATCGCGGTGGAGCGGATTTCCGGCCAGCGGTTGGGCGATTATCTCGAAGAGCATGTCTTCGCCCCGCTCGGCATGACTGACACCGCGTTTGGCGCGAAATCGGGCGGCGAGGAGCGGCTGGCCGATGCCTACGCCTATCGCCCAGGCAAGGAACCCCGGCTGATCGACGAAGGCGCGAAAAGCAGGCTCTTGAGCAAAGGCACGTTCGATAGCGGTGGCGGCGGGCTTGTCGGCACCATCGCAGATTACCACCGCTTTACCGCCATGCTGGTCAATCGCGGCGAGCTGGACGGCGCGCGGATCATCGCGCCCAAGACGCTCGACCTGATGACCGCCAACCATTTGCCCGGCAACGCCGACCTCACGCAGATGAGCCAGAGCCTGTTTTCCGAAGCGAGCAATGCCGGCACCGGGTTTGGCCTCGGTTTTGCCACGGTGATCGACCCGGCTCGCACACTGATGCCGTCGAGCAAGGGCGAATTCTATTGGGGCGGCGCCTATTCGACCGCTTTCTTCGTCGATCCGGTCGAACGGATCACGATGGTTTTCATGACTCAGCTTTACCCATCATCCACCTACCCCATCCGGCGGCAGCTCAAGACGCTGATCTATTCCGCCGTGACCGATAGCTACGCCTGAAGGAACCTGCCATGACATCACCGATCCGCACCGAGCGCCATGACAATGTGCTCGTCATCATTTCCGACAATCCGCCGGTCAACGCCCTGGGCCAAGCCGTGCGCCAGGGGTTGAAGGACGGCATCGAGGAAGCGCTGTCAGACGATAGCGTGGAAGCGGTTGTCATCCGCTGCGACGGGCGGACCTTCTTCGCCGGGGCCGACATCACCGAATTCGGCAAGCCGCCACGAGGGCCGAACCTGCCCGAAGCGCTCGATAGCATGGAAGCGAGCGACAAGCCCGTCGTTGCCGCGATCCACGGCACGGCGCTGGGCGGCGGCTGCGAAGTTGCGCTCGCTTGCCATTACCGTGTCGCCGTGCCGAGCGCCAAGCTGGGCCTGCCGGAAGTGAAGCTGGGCCTGATCCCCGGCGCTGCCGGTACGCAGCGCCTGCCGCGCTTGGTGGGCGCGGAAGCCGCCCTCCCCCTGGTCGCGATCGGTAATCCGATCTCGGCCAAGAAAGCCGAAGCCATCGGGCTGGTCGACGCGATTGTCGGCGAAGACAGCCTGGAAGCCGATGCGATCGCTTTCGCAAAGTCGAAGATCGGCCAACCGGTGCCGCGCGCTTCGCAAGGCACGGCCAATGAAGACGGGGTCAGGAACCCCGATATTTTCGACCAGTTCCGCGCCAAGAACGGGCGGCGAATGCGTGGCTTCGATGCCCCCAACGCTGCAATCGAATCGGTCAAGGCGGCAGGTGAGCTGTCCTATGCCGATGGCGTGAAGAAGGAGCGCGAGCTGTTCACCCAGTTGATGACAGGCAGCCAGTCTAAAGCGATGCGGCATTATTTCTTTGCCGAGCGCGCCGCCAACAAGATCGACGACGTGCCCGCCGATACCCCGCTGATCCCGATCAACAAGGTCGGCATCATCGGTGCGGGAACAATGGGCGGGGGGATCGCGATGAATTTCCTCTCCGCCGGAATCCCGGTGACCATCCTCGAGATGGCGCAGGAGGCACTCGACCGCGGTACCGGCGTGATGCGCCGGAACTACGAGAACACCGCCAAGAAGGGCCGCATGACAATGGAGCAGGTTGAAGGCGCCATGGGCATCCTGTCGCCCACGCTCGACTACTCCGATCTCGCCGACTGCGATCTCGTGATCGAAGCCGTGTATGAGAACATGGACGTGAAGAAGGAAGTCTTCGCCAAGCTCGACGAAGTCGTGAAGCAAGGTGCGATCCTCGCGTCGAACACCAGCTACCTCGACATTGACGAGATCGCGACCGCCACGCAGCGCCCCGGCTATGTCGTGGGCATGCATTTCTTCTCGCCCGCCAACGTGATGAAGCTGCTCGAAGTGGTCCGCGGCGAGAAAACCCGCGACGATGTCCTCGCCACGGTGATGAAACTCTCCAAGAAGATCGGCAAGGTCGCCGCGGTTTCAGGCGTGTGTCCCGGCTTCATCGGCAACCGCATGCTTTCAAAGCGGCAGGAGCAGGCCAACAAGCTCATCATGGAAGGCGCGAATTACTGGGATGTCGATGACGTGCTGCTCGAATTCGGCTTCCCGATGGGCCCGTTCCAGATGGGCGATCTCGCCGGGCTCGACATCGGCTGGCACCGCGATCCCAGCAACGTGACGACAGTGCGCGAAGCGATGTGTTCTGCAGGGCGCTTCGGCCAGAAGAACGGCAAGGGCTTCTACGACTATGACGAAGCGCGAAACCGCACGCCGTCAGACGAAGTGAAAGCCATCATCGCCGAATTCGCGGCCAAGGAAGGCAATGAGCAGCGCGAGGTGTCGAAGGACGAGATCCGCGAACGCCTGCTGTACCCCATGGTCGATGAAGGCGCGAAAATCCTCGATGAAGGCATGGCGCAGCGCTCCAGCGACATCGATGTGGTGTGGATCAACGGCTATGGCTGGCCGCTCTACACCGGCGGACCGATGCATTGGGCGCAGGAGATCGGCCTCGACGAAGTGGTGGCAGGCTTAGAACGCCATGGCCTTCCGGTGAGCGACGCGCTGAAAGCCAGCGCCGCGAAGGGCAGTTTCGACTAGGCTGAAAAGCGCAGCCGCAGCCACACCCGGTCGCGGTCGCTGAACTGGCCGATCAGGCCACGATCAGTGCCCCAAATGAAGTCGTATCCGGCTTCCACCCGGAGCGGCTCTGTTGCAAAGATTGGCGGCAGTCAGAGGTAGGCTGTCGCTCTGCGCCGATCAGGCGGCTGCTGCGAAATGGTGGTTGAGCATGCCCATGGCCTCCGTCAGCGCCGAGGGCCCAA